>Ga0315293_10000778_pt1 | contig 30143 bp, 19 predicted proteins | sample YL17G13_20_MG_FD_203071 | JGI IMG/M metagenome (GOLD analysis project Ga0315293, IMG submission 203071) | Sediment microbial communities from Yellowstone Lake, YNP, Wyoming, USA - YL17G13_20 | ecosystem: Environmental > Aquatic > Freshwater > Lake > Sediment | place: USA: Wyoming | collected... | reverse complement strand
CCAGGAGTGCGCGTGGGATGTTTCAGGGTCTACCAGGCGCAGATCCCAGTGTAGACCCGCTTTGTCAGCGTTGTGGTGCTGAACAGACATCGTCCACGAGTGCCCACTTCCTTCTGGAAGGGGGTGAGTAACCCGTGCCTTTGGGATTCCAGGGGCAAATTCAGATATTTTCTTCTCGGACGTGAGTCTCCGCGGATCCGCATCTACGTGTGGATTGAAGTCTTCGAGCTCCCGCGTTTTCACTGGGACCGACGCGAGACCTGTCGCAGCATTGAGCGAGTAAAGTGCTCGAATCGAGCCTTTGTCATGCAGCGTAGAAATATCCAAACGAATCTGGCCCTTCCCGGGGGGCTCCAAAGTCAACTTGGGGTCGCTGTTTATTAGCGGAGAAAGTTTCGAAGCAAGCAGTATGCGCGCTTTGTCAGTGTTCATCGGCGCAGACAGAAATGACCGTACATAAAAACCTCGACCACCAGAGAACGCGATATCCGTGTGCACCGCGTCCGGTAGCGTACGCATCATACTGTGTACTTGCCGTACAGTGTCCTTGGTAGTGTCAAGGTCGACATGTTCTCCGGGATCGAGGTCTACCCAGATTACGCTCGTAGACGCTCCAACACTTGGATGAATCTCGACCGTTCGTTGGTGCGTCAGCTGCTCCATATGCGCTGGGGTACGCAGCTCTATTGGTCTATCTTTAGCGAGGTATCTTCGATAGATCGGTTTACCTGGCTCGCGCTGCATGACTGTCAGCACACCTTCGCCGTACATACCCGCCAGGATACCCTTACGAATGTGCGGCGCGTTGTAATAATCGATAACGTCCTGCTTCGTGAGCTTCTGCCCCGTTTCAGCGTTGTCGATTAGTACTGGTGACGTCATTTACTGTCCTTAATTTTGATGTGCGTGCCCATCCCAATCTTACCCGCCGCGTAATCCTTCATAACGTCCGCCCTGTTTGCGAAAACTTTGACGGGTTCTTTGTCGTCGGCGCTGGACGCGTGTGAAATTCCCATCATAGCTTCGTGCCGAGGCACGGCTAAAAGGTCATCTTTCGACTTGTCGCCGTAGAGCAGATTCGAGAGGGTCATCTTTTTGACCTCTTCGATGGCCTTCTGTGAAACCGGGGTATGAACCATGAGGGTGTCATAGACAATGATTTGCTCACTTGTCATGAAGGTACAACCATCCGGTACGGTGAGGTCCCACGCCGTATGACGCCCGGGGACATGGTCTACCGTCTCCACGAAGTCCCAGACGAGCTCGTCGTTGGTAACGTTGTTGAACCAGGCATCACCGCTGATGGCCCGTACGGTATCATCGCCGATGCGCTTACGCAGAACGTTCAGTGTGGAACGGCTCAAGCGCCCCTTCTTGACCGCCTGGATCAGCGAGGAGTAGGTTGTAGAAACCTGCTTGCGTGCCAGATTTTCAGTGCTATCATCCCTTGGAGCTACCTTAGGAGCGCCGTTAGCCTGCGCGAGAGCCTTAGCCCGCTTCGGAGATATGGGTACCATGTCCCAGCGGGCATTTTCCGCTGCGTCCATGTTGTAGGGGTTCTTTGCCAGCTCTTTTAGGACCTGCGCCTTCTCTTGAGTAGCAAGCTCCAGCTGCCCGGCGATACGCTGCAGGTCGGGCACAGAGATTACTACGTTGTAGTACGTCTCCATACTCTCCTTCTTGGTGTACGGGTGGATGCGGGACTTCACTCCTAAAAGGCACAGCAGCGTCGATACGTCTACAGCTAAGTTGTGGGATATCGTTTGGTAGTTCGCCATAATCTGCGGTTTGTTCTTGGCTACGGCTTTCACACTGCAAACGGTACCGTCTGTATCGAGTAACCCACTGAGAAGTCCCAACAGGAAATCTTCTTTACCGTGCATGAACCAACTCGGAAGCTTCTTGTTCTTGGAACCTCTGACACCTTCAGTTATGCCCGAAAACCATTTCGCTAATTTAGTGTTGTTTATGTGAATCTTCGTGGAAGTGTAATCTCCACCACCGTAGTTATGCGTCGCCGAATACTCGCGTAAAATAGCGTCCTCTTTGTACCTGAACATGCGCTGCGTAAACGTGTGACGTACTACCGCGTCGACCTTTGCTAGACATACTTGATTGGGTTTGTCATTCGAATGTCCTACCCAACCGTCCCCAGCCCACGCACCAAGGACCCATCCCAAATTGAAGTCTACGGGGACTTTTTCTAAGTCAGGAGCATCCTGGCTCTCTGTAAGGAATTCTTGTTTTTGCTCCACGAATAGTTTGCGGGGTTTGGGGGTACCCCAACCAATACCCTCTTCAGCCTTAAATCGTGTGAGCTCTCCCGTTTCAGGGTTCATGCCGAACATGCTGTGGTCCTGGGAGACTTTTACCGTCCGGCCGCTCATGAGCGTGACTTTCACCATCTCCAAGTCGTGGTGCACCGAGAAATGAGAAACCTCGCAAAGCTGAACCCGCTTGTTCTTCTCGCTGTAGCCAAAGACAAATGTGTTCGCCGGGACTTCGTAGAGCTCTTTGTTTCCAGTCACTTTTTTCGTCTCCTCGTTGTGGGGGAAATCCCCGATGTGGAGACTTTGTAGCACGAGTTTCCCGTCGACGCAAGTGGCTAATTCTAGGGTACAATCTGCACTATCACCGTCATAATCTGCATTCATTCCTACCTCTAGGAATGGACTCGTGCGGATTGTTTTACCCGGCACCGGCACCGGATAAGCGCCGATGATGTTGTACCTATGCAGCGTTGGCGCGCGGTTAATCATGACCGGACGTTCTTTGATTTCCCGTAGCATTGAGTCTCGAGCTGCTGGGTGCTTGTCCTTCACCATCTCTTTGGCTTGAAGCGCTGGATAGCCCTGCCGTACGAGGTTCCTAATAAGGAAGGGCTCGTACATCCCCCAGATCATGTTTTCTGGTAACCCAACTTCGTCGATGCCGAGCGTACTGTCTGGAACGATGGTGCCACGCCCGGTAACGTCCTGTGACCGTGACATGAGCTTTTTCTGGAAGTACCCAAACTTGGGACTACCTACGCCTGCGATGTACGTCAGAAAACCCTTGTGGCCACGTGCCTGAGACTTCTGCGTAATCGGCTCATTCGTCCCATACACCGCTCCCACTGCGCCATGCAGCGTGTCACGGAGTTTGGCTTCTTCTTCTGGGAGCTTGCCTGACTCTTTGAGCTCTTTAAGCTGGTTGTTTACGTAGATGAGGTCGCGGTACAGAGGGTTGATGTCCCCATACATGAGCTCTTGCCCGCCCTTGCTTGGAAGAACTGGCCGAATAAGCGGGGGAACTACTGGGACTTTTGATACGACGTATGCGTCACTCGCCTTTAGATTCTGCGACTTCAGCGCGCGTATGTACTTGATCTGCTTTACTGCGTCATCCAACGACGATCCCGTCAACGTCTTCGTCTTATTCAGAAGCTCGCGCTCCTTTTCGGACAAGTCTAATTTGCCCAGCTCGGCTTTGATGTGAGCTCCGCCCTTATCGCGGATGGTCTGAGATAACTGAGCGTTGTTCATACCTAATAGACGCCGTACCGGGTCCATGAACATGGGATTTATAATCGGTTCAGCAAGCTCGATATGCGACCACTTCTCTCCGCGGACTCCGCCCGTAATGACCGGGTCAAATAACCCACCCTTTTCAGGCATCAAATCTTTTGCACGCACCAGCTTCGCTTCAGTAATTGCACCTGACGACATCTGCATGATGTCTTTGTCCGTTAGAGGCGCAAGCGATATCTTACTTCCCTTACGGTCGACGCGTACCCCGGCGCCCGTCAGCATGTTCAAAAACTTGTTGGAAGCGAACGTGGTCTTTGGAGGTGGTGTGGGCAACCCCAACTGCAGCGCACGCCAGTACTCGTCGTTCTTCTGGCTCTTCAGCGTGACAACTTCTTGCAAAACACTACGAGCGTTATGTGCTACAAGTGCGTCGAACTCCATTTTGCCCAATGCCTTGGAGCTCATCACGCCGCCTTTCGTAGGCTGCATGTTTGCGTCGTAACTCTCTACACCTCGCGCACTGTAGTTGGTGTCCGTTGACTTAAACAACTTCATCATGTACCGGTTGCCAACGAACACATTCGGAATCTGCTTATCCGCTATCGGGTCATACACGGTTTCTTTGTCCTTAATACCGTGCTCTTTCATGATCCCACGTACGTATTGAATGTTATTACGACCAGTGAGGTTCTCTACCAAGATAGGTTTACCGGTCTTTTCAACAACCTTACCTAACGCACCTTCAAGAATCTGCGCGGGGTTGATACGTCCAACTACCCCAGCAGATGTGACAATCACATCAATAGGTTTTCCACTTTCGTCTTTAATCATCTGCGTATCTGGGATGATGCGCGATACGACGCCCTTGTCCCCGAACCGCCCAGCGATTTTATCCCCGATAGTCATCGGTTCTTTGGTCCGAATAGTGAGAGCAAAACGTTTGGGCGTCTTAACTACATCTACCACTTCTCCAGCATGGTCATGATCCCAGGACTCAGTACTCTCACGGTACGGGCGGGCTAGCGACTTATGGAGACGTCCGAGCAGCATATCATCCGAAGTCATCTGAGACTTACGAAGACCTGCCACTACGATGTCACCCGGCATAACAGTCGTACCGGGCTTCACAATCCCATCCTCGTCTAGCTTACTGTAGTGGTCTTTCGTGTAATTGTGGCCATAATACGTTCGGTGCTTATCTCGATTGAACGAGAGGTCAGGATCACGGTCAATGACAACCTTATACATGCGCTCAGACGTTAGCTTCTTCGCGGCACCTTCACTGATAACGACTGCATCATTTGAGTTGTCACCATAGTACGGCATGTACGCGACGCTCAAGTTTTTACCTAAAGCCAACTTGCCGTTTTTGGTGAAGTTGGAATCGGCTAGTGACTGACCTGCATTAACACGATCCCCCTCTTTTACCGTGAGGGTATGGTGTAAATACGTTTTCGCTGCCATCGGCAAAAAAGTATCGTAAGAGACCTGGTGCATGTCCTCTTTTGCGGCAGTCTTATGGTCTTTGTCCGCTCGAATGTGTACGAAGTCTCCGTCAATTTTTGACACTACTCCAGTCGCAGATGCTACAGGGTTAATCAGAGTACCCATGAGTTCTTCGAAAGACTTACCCGACTGAGACATTACCTGAACGTGGGGCTCTTCCCGGTCAATCAACGACAGCGCTTGAGTCTGGTACTTTGACCCCATGACCAAACGATTGCCCTGGTTCGACTCTAAAAACGGAATCAAGTTCGCCGCGGGACTGTACATCGATGTGGGATGCGGCAACTGGTAGTCTACCTGCGACACGTCTACCTTACGCACGACGCCATTTACTAGCGCATCGACTTTTCCTTTTAGCGGAGTCGTCGTAGGAAACGCGACTACCTTACTGATGATCTCTCCCGCACGTACGTACTTACCTCTGCCAGTTCTAAAGTCGATCATGGGGACATGGATGTTTCCATCCTTATCCTTTTTGACCATCATCGCAGCTCGAACGTCCACGCCGGCTGCGAATGACTCAGGAGTTCGTACGGGGTCTAACGCACCAATCTGTGTCGGATGCACCATGCGCGCGTCCATTGGAATGGCGCGCTCAGAACCGATACCACCTTCACCCAGCGCTGTGATACGCAGTGCAGCGTCCACGAGCTCCATGGGGTTGGTCTGCGTAGGTACGGTAGACAGCGAGGAGCTGTTGATGAACTGCAGAATGCCCTTTGTAAATACGCCAGTAGGAATCGCTTGTCTGATGTCAGGGTGCGCATCTATTTTGATCGCCACCTTCTTCGACACTTCGCGCGCATCCAATTTGATACGCTCTTTAAAGTAGTCGTCGATTCCCTTAATCACCTTGAAGTCGAGGTTATCACGGTCGTCTACTTCAGCGTCATTGCGGAAAATCTTCAGCATCTTTGACGATGCGTCGAGCAAGCTGTGTGGAGTAATTTTGCTATGCGCTACTCCGAGTGTTTGCTTATTGACCTCAGGGTCCATGTGAGCACTGGAATACCGGCTGAAAATCTCTTGAGCTTTTTCTTCAGCTGAGAGTCCAGGTTTATGGAAGTACTCAGGAACCGCCTTCGTATACAGCTTACTGACCGAACCATCCGCGTTCTTCATCAGACGCGATTGGTTAACGTCTGCGAGCTGCCTACCCCACGCTGAAGCAATCTGGTCGTGGGAGAGCCCAGATTTACGTAGAATGGGGTATAAGGGAATGTGCGTAGAGTCGTACTCTAGCTCTGGTTCACCCTTTTCAGGGTCCATAGTGATGTTGAAATTCTTCGTACCAACGACGTTGAAATTCGCTTCGAGTACGCCGTTAGCCCGTTTGCGGGTATAAACCCCAGGCTTTGGACGAACCATGCTGGAGATTGAGTACTCATTACCCCCAACAATAACTGTGTGGCGCGGCGTAAACCACGGCACTTTTGCCAACAGGAAGTTTTTCGCAGTATCGATGACGTGTCCAGAGTCGCGGTCCTTTACGACTACTGTTCCCTTTACGGCTTCAAATAGCGTATTTCCACTTAAAATCGCATTCTTCTGTTCCCGTGACGTGAAATTCTCTGGAGTAAATTTCACGTCAGTTATTTCAACCATCTTATTACGGGAACGCATTGGGAAAGACTCGTGAATACCCTCAATAACCTTTTGCCGAATAGCTTCGCGCTTAGTGTCCGGATGTACCAATAGAGGTGTGAGTTCGGTAGTCATATCAACGCTCCACTTTTGGTAAAAGAAGATGAGCAGTAATCACGTTGCTCAAGTAACAAGGAGGGCATATGCTCATCCAGTTCATCAGCATCCTCGTTGGGATTCTCTGGGACTAACCTAGAGGCCCTAAAAAAGAGGAATCCAGCCGCGGGCGGATGCTGATGTGGTTCACTTTGGGCCGTCCGCGGCCTTTTTTGCTGCCGGGTTTTGTTCCCCAAACACCTGGTCAAGCCGCGGAGGATATACCCAGTTTTTGTCCTTTTCCGCTTCTGCCTTCTTCATCTCTTCTAGCCGCTTCTCATCCGCTTCCATCCACACAACGTGGGCACAACGTGTCCCGTTCTGCAGATTGAAGAACTCCTTCGACTGCAGCGCACCATCTCCTGCGAGACAACGATCCAGCGTCATCTTGAACTCTGCTTCACTCGTATGAGGACAGGTATAGTCCCCAGACGCAGGAAGCATTACCACTTGATGGTCAATGTCCGAAAGACAGCGTTTACACCCTTCCCAGTCGCGCCAAATCGTAAACACTTTCGAGTGCGCCACGCAGGGCAACTTGGTACCTACAGCACCTTCGGTTTGTGCCCCCGCATTGGACCCCGGCATCGGACCAAAAACGCTGGGCATGTCATACCCGTTGCCGGCCTGACTCGCGGGAATTTCTCGCGCCTTATTCAGGCTGTCTACAAAACTTTCGCTCGGTCCTAGTGCCATGTTCTACCCCTGCTGTGGCGTTTGCTGTTGCTGTTGGATGTTCGCAGTAGCCTGCTGTCTCGTCGTATTTGTCTGTTGCTCGAGACGTTGAACGACTACTGCGTATAAAACGAAATCTTCCTGCATGAGCTGGTACAGCCGACTCTTCCGTGACCCTTGGTCTAGCGCGGAGATTTCGGCCACAAGTTGGTCAGCGTTTGCGATGACCTGCTGCTGGTTGTACTGCTGTGGACCACCGGCAGCTGACTGCTGCTGCGCCTGCGACGCCGCGGCATTCTGCATCTTCTGGATTTCGATGTTCGTATCCTGCTGCATCCGGAAGTTGTCCAAGGTCTCCTGCTTGATACGCTTGTATTCCTTATCCAGATCGATGTCGTTCATCTCAGCCATTGTTGAATCCGAGATGATTTGGGGTCCCTGGCCCGTCTTACCCTGGGTCCAAATACTGAGGATGGTGTTCTGCTTATTGAGATCGTCGATGATCTTGAACGGCGTCAGCCCAACCTGTATCTTTTCCCAACCCAGGAACTTGGCACAGCTGTCGTCGACCCACTGCAGTAGGTTGATGATGTCCGCGATATGCGTTTCGAGCTGATTCTCGATAAGACGCATCGTAGCGTTCATTCCTTGTCCGGTGAGCCCGCCATAAATGAACTCCATTGGGATACCGAGTGCCGCGATAATGCTCTTCTCAGCTTCCTGGACTTCACCCAGCGTAAGCAGCGCGCGCCCCTGACCACCTACCTGAACCACGCCCACTGGGATCGGTGAGTACATGATGTGCAGAGGGTCTTTTCGGAATCTACGGATGTTCTGGTCGAGGTTGTATTTCCAGTTCGAAAGGCTAATGGTCTGCATCGGATCCGCTACTGCAGTGGACTGCAGCGGGTGCAAAATACGAAAAGGAACCAGGTGATCCAGTGCGATGGCTTCGTTGGCCTTTCGCAGAATCTGCGTATAGAAGAAGCGATCCAACGCCGGCAACAGAGGCGGCATGCCCCACTGGGGATTGATACCGGCCGGTGACCCAAACTTCATGTGGAAGATGGCGCCATCCGCAAATTTGAAAGGCTTCGACTTCTGGATGGCCTTCAGAAATCCGATGGGCAACGTGTCGATAAACGTCTTATGCCCGCGGTTTACTTTTTCGACATCTGACTGCGGAATCTTGTAGTAATAGACCGACTCACCCGTCATGGCGTTATGGTCGATCTCCATGTTCTTGGGATCCCAGCGAATGAAGTTGATACTGCGACTTAGCATCAGCTTTCGGTCTTGGATGTCTTTCTCTTTGGCAACGACTTCTTTGTGGCAGCTGTCGCAGGAATACGTAAACGTAAGACCCTTTACGTTGAACTTGTATTTGATGTGCTTAATGTTCGTCAGCGCGCTGCAGGAGGGGCACTTGAGATAACGTACGAACGGCTGATACATCGTGATAAACGCGTTACCGTAAATCCATTTGTCGAGAGAGCACTTGAGCAAAAACTCTCGGACACGAATCACACGCTCGAGGAGGTCCTTATGCTGACGTTTAAGAGATTCATTGGTGGTCTCATACGTTACTTCTGTGATAGGGTATTCCCCAAACTTACGCAAAGCCGCGAAAATTTGTGGGCTTTGGTAGAAAAGGTACTCGCACATTTTGAAGAGCTCTTTGAGCCGTTTAGGACTGTAGAGCTGACTGAAGGTGTAGTACGGGTTGGAGTGCGTCCCCCCGTTCTGATTCCACAGCGCAGCATCCGACATCATTAGGTCTTGTGCCATCTAGCTCTCCTTAAAAGACAACGTCGAGACAAACAAATGATACGAGGAGTAACCCAATGGAAGTCAAGCTAATCAATTACAACGTACCCGTCCTAGCAGTCGACACTGAAAACCTTGCGTGGTCTCGTGTCTTCGGGGCAACGCGCATCAACAGAAATCATACTTGGGCTTTTCCTGCGTATCCGCCATTCCTTGAGAGAGTACTTCACGACCTCCCGCAGGTCCAGCCCGACGTTCAGTTCACCGCAGAAGCCCAGCAATTTATCGCATCTAGGACTACCTTCGAAGACGCAGTTGCACAGGCGGCTGCGCACGTAAGCCCTGGAGGTATTCAGTGCTACGAGCACCAACTGAAAGGATTAGCTGAGTTTCTGCACAACTGGAGATGGATTCTTCAGTGGGAAATGGGAACGGGTAAAACCAAAGTAGCCATCGAAGCGCTTAACGTACTGAAGCAGCGTGCGTTGGTTATCTGCCCCCTCATCGCAGTGGATAACTGGGTCCGCGAAGTCGCGATGCACTCTGGTGGAACTTTAAAAACTGTAGCCATCGCGTTCACCTCAAAAACAAAAAAGTACGAGCTACTGGCACAAGCACAGAACTGCGACGTAATCATCGTTCCGTACGATACCGCTAGGTTATACGCTGCGCCGAACATTCCCAAACAGTTTGAGAAGATACTGAGACAACGCGGTATAGTTCCCTCACCCAAGTTTTGGAATACGGTGCTTAGAGTTCTAGGGATGCCGACAGTTGCTAGATTCTTTAACGAGTGGCTTGCCGGGCGTGACGAGGCCAGCATCATCGCAGAAGCCGCAGTTCTCCCTACGCATCCGTTTATAAGTGATATTGACTACACCACGATTATCTTGGACGAGTCTCACCGAATAAAGAACTATCACAGTAAGAGAACGGTCGCGATAACGGAGTTAGCGAAGAAGGCAGCGCGGCGTTATCTTCTTACGGGTACGTTATCTCTCGGTGATCCCCGGGATTTGTACCCGCAGATACGCGCTATTTCGAACCACTACGAGTTTACTACGAGCTATACCAAGTTTGTACAAACTCACTGTGTGTTTTCAGAACGAAACACGCACGTCGTTACAAGCTATAAGTGCCTAAATGTAATCAACGAACGCGTAGGATCTTTGTCCAGTACTTGCAGACTCGAAGACTGTATCGATATGCCGGGGATAACGGACCAGAATGTTACATACACCTTATCAGACGAGCAAATCCAGGTGTATGACGAGATCATAAAAACGGAAGACGCGACAGTTGCAATTCACCTCGGGTCAGTTACGGTAGCACTGCCAAATCCTGCGATACGTTTGGCTAAACTGCTTCAAATATGCAGTGGGTTTATCTACTGGCAAGATGACCGGTTTGCTGGGGTCTGTGATGAATGTCCTCACCTTCTTTTATGCACTGCAAACTCTGTGCACCCCGGTACTTACGCGTGCGTGCGCAAGGAAGAACTGGGTAACATCCCCATGCCTGAACGGGAAACGCTACGGTTTTCCAATAACCCCAAACTCGATGCACTCGACGACTTATTAGTGGACATCCTTCAAGAACCTACCGAAAAAGCAATCGTGTGGGCAAACTTTGGAGCAGAGCTCGATGACATTGAGGACCTCCTCAGGTCTCGAAACTGGCCGTATGTGCGAGTTGATGGCAATACCACGCAGCATATTAAGAAACTTGAAAAAGAGTTTATGACGAACCCCGCCTGCCGTGTTTACCTGGGACAAGAGGCTACGGGAATCGCCATTAACCTAACGTGTGCAAGGCACTCGGTGTATTACAGTCGTTCTTGGTCTTTGGAACACTGGCAGCAATCCCGTGCGCGTAACTACCGCATCGGCCAAAAGCAAAAGGTGGTGGTATACCGGCTATGCGGGGATAAGACCTTGGAGTACGCGCAACTCTACGCTCTGGATTCCAAAGAGAACATTTCAAAACTACTTACGGAAAAGTACACGTGTCTTACGTGTGAAAACTTCAGTAAGTGCCAAGCACATGGTATAACCCCGTGGGCAACGGGATGTTGCCTTTCCCGCGCGGTTACGCGCTTCACCACACGAGCAAGGATCATCGGAAATGCAGATTAAATTCGAGAGACATGACGTGCTGCAGCTACTGGGAAAAGCCCTGGGGTGTGATTTGCATCACTCTGCAGCGAAGTTTGACCCTGCGACAGGCGAGCTCACCTTATGTGACCTGAGTCTACAAGATCTCGTAACGATTGGTGGTACAAGCAGTGCACCATCAATTGCGGATGCAGCCCCTCCTATTCCTCCCGTGGCAAAGGCCAAAACACTCCCGCCTACAACGATCCCTGATCCAGAAGACTTCGTTGTTTTACGTCCTTCCAACGATAACGAAAGTTACGACCCGCCGCCCTACGACCCTAAAGAAGGTAGCGCCGCAATTCCGCAGCCCCCTGTCCGTTAAAAACCATCATCACTACAAAGGAGAACACTGTGGCCATTGAAGCCGAAGATCGCGTATTCCCTGAGGGGTTCCTAGACCCCACGCTTCCCCGGGGATATCTTTCCCCATCCCAATTCAACATGTTTAGGCGCTGTCCAAAGCAGTGGTACTACCGGTACGTTTTGGGGCTCGTTGCTCCTCCCAGCATCTCCATGTTGAAGGGAACTCTCATCCACAAGGGGGTAGAAATTACGCACAAGCGGACCATCGCTACTGGGAAGCCCGCTCCCATCGACGAGGTTGTGCAGTACCTTGCAGATGACTTTAAAAAACGGGCGGAAGGTATCGAAAATTGGGAAGAAACTAGCGCGGGAGCGGTGCAAGATGACTCAATACGCGGTATGCGAGTCTACTACCGCGACGCCGTTCCCTACATCACTCCGGTAAAATCTGAGCATCCCTTCGCCATCAAAGTAGGAGACGTGCCCGTATACGGGGTGATTGACCTCGTTGACCGTATCGTCGATACCGAGATGTCCCTGGAAAACGACCCAGAAAACCCAAATCACGTTGAGGTAGTATCCGACCTTAAGACGACATCTACGACTTGGACGGAACAAAAGCTTCGACAAGACCCCCAAATGACGTTTTATGCGTTAGCAGAGCACACTCACCGCGTAAGAGTCGACTTACTCCTTGACCAAAAGAAAGGGGTATCTTACAAACCAATGAGAACAGTGCGCGACGCCGTGGATAAGCGCCTGTTAATAGAAGATGTCGGAGAAGTAGTCGACCAAATCAAAGCGGGGTATTTCCCGCGGTGCGACCCAACGTCTTATACCTGTACCCTCAAATTCTGCGGGTACTACAACCGGTGCCGAGGTAGAGAATGATTGATTTTCTGGCCATGACGCCCCACGAGATGTGGAAGATGGTCGACCTAAACCATCAGGGGGCTCTCGAGAAATTGACCCAGTTGTGGGACAAAGTGGGAAAAGCGCCCATTACGAAGACAGAAGCGCACGAGTGCCTCGACGCGCTGTACATCCACTCGATGCAGCGTATCAAAGAGCACGCGGGTACGCTCGCGGGCCTGTATCCTACCATCAAATACAGCCGTAACCGCTTCGAGAAAAAAACAGCGTTGTGGTGGGTGGACCATTACACCGCGGGCATCAACGTCTGGGGAACGCTGAGTTGGTTCAGCGCAATGAAGGTACACGGTGCCGCTTCTACCCATTTTATCGTGGATTATCACGGCTTTCCGTTCTGCATTATCCCAATCATGCACGGAGCCTGGCACTGCCCCGCCAGAAACTCTGACAGCGTTTCCGTCGAGATGGTTAACGCGGGAAAGATCGAGCAGAATGCCGCGGGGAAATGGTGTTACTGGCCGAAGAAGTTCACGCAGGAAATACCTGTGGGGCTCGTGCAGGAACTTCCTCCAGTTCCGCTAGACAAGCCGTGGAGGGGCGCGCATTATATGCAGCCCTTCACGCCCGATCAGATCATCAACAACATCAAACTCAAACGACTCGTAATCGCAGCAGACCCCACACGTTTTAGTCCGCTACGCATGTCGCAGCACTCAGATTGGCAAATCGGTAAGTCTGATATGGGTCCGCTATGGCCTTTCGCAGATGTCAATAGCGCTGCCTTCGACGCCATTGATATCAGCGAGAATTCGTTCCTGCGTGATATCGAAGATGAACATTTCGATAAAAAGTGGTCAGGAAGCATTCCGGAGATTGAAGAACAAAATTCACCGGAGTATGGTACTGAAGCAATTCTGGATGCGGATGTCTCAGCGTCTACGTTGATGTCCGTTGCAGATGTTCAAGACGCGTTACTTAAACTCGGGTATGCCCTTACCGTCGATGGCGTGTACGGGCCAAGAACGCACCAAGCCGTGATGACTTTCCAAAACCATTGGAACATTCAGCACGACCGTGAAGAAGAGAAGTTGCTAAAGGTTGATGGTATCGCAGGTCCACAGACACAAGCCGCCATCAGAGAAACACGGAAAAACTAGGAGGAACCATGAAAGTCAAGGTAGAGACCATTTGTGGCCGGTGCGGGAAGAAGGAAGAGACCCAGCGTGAGCTCGACGAAGTCCAAGGCATGGTCGCCGCGGAGAATGAGCGCCGGATAGCTCTGGCCAAGTTCAAGGAAGCCATTGGAGGCTATCCTGATACGCAGAACCTTCCCGAGGTGATTGTCATGATCAAGGGGCGCGGTACCGACGCCTACGTCATCAACACCCTCGACAACCTCTGCTCCAACGAGGGCGAAGAGAAGAAGCGCCGCGGTTGCCGCGCACGCGTTGCAGACCTCATTGCTGACGCCTTCAACACTGGCGACAAGCCCGTGAAGCCCAAGAAAGAGAAGAAGGAGAAAGAGCTTCCCCCGGACGAGAAGCTGTCTCAAGAGCTCGAGAGCATCGCGGATGAGGGTGAAGAAGTCGAAGAGGCTGCTGTCGAAGACCTTGAGAGCGCGTGATGGAAAAATACGGCGTATCTGAAGCAAAACCCGAATTCGAGAAGCTAGGGACAGACAAGTGCCCGCTCTGCGGCGCACCTTTGGAGGTGCTCGATGAAGTCGGCGTCTACAAGTGCCCAGTGCACGGCACGAGCCCGTTCGAACAAGGGAAAAGCGGAAGATAAGCTCCAGGCGATACGGGCGCTGTACATGGTAACGTACAACGACTCACGGAGCATTATCCCGCAAGCTGTGGAGCTCTTTCACGCCGTCGGCGCGATACTAGAAGGTAAGCCGGTGGAGTGTTTAGAGCTTCACCAAATTAACAAATCTGCGGTCTTATACGAGCTGCAACACGCAACCACTGAGACCTGATGAAAGGAATCGAGATGGAAAATCTCACGCTACCCCTGTCTGAAATTAACCTCCGCGAGCACTGGAATCGCGAGAAGATTGGTGACATCTCCGGCCTGGTACAGAGTATCAAGAACGAAGGCCAGCTCGTCCCGATCAACGTCAGCCTCGACGCGGAAACGGGTAAGTACTACCTCGTTGACGGTCGCCGCCGGTACACTGCCCTCAAGGAAGCTGGCATCGATACGGCACTCGTGGTCATCACGGAAATCGCGGACGAAGCCGACTACCGTGAGAAGGCCCTCGTGGTCAACCTGGCGCGCAAAGACAACGCTCCCATGGAAATCGCCAAGGAGTATCTCTTCCTGAAAGCCGAAGCCAAGCGGTCAGTGAAAGACCTCGCGGCAAAGTTCGGCGTTACTGTGGGCAGTATCAACCAGTACTTGGCGCTCATGTCACTTCCGGAAGACATCCAGAAGTACGTGGCGCAGGACAAGATCAACTTCTCCCAGGCGCGCAACCTCTGCCGGCTCGACGCTGAGAACCCGAAGCACGTTCGCGCCATGAACCGCCTGGTCGACGCCATCGTCAAAGACGGGGCCAACCCATACTGGGTTGAGGAAGCGACCACTAGGTTCCTCGACAAGATGAAGAGTGTCGAAGACGGTGCCAAGGGCAAAGAGAAGGGCGACAACAAGAAGAAGGCTCCACGCGCTCCGAAGTTCGTGGACTACACCGATGCCTCAGTCAAGAAGATGATGAAGCCGGAGACCGCCAAGGAGTCGTACGTGCAAGCCCTGGTGTACGGCGAAACCTACCGTGCCAAGGCCCAGAGCCCCAAGCGCAGGGCATACTTCGAGGGTTGGATTGCCGCGTGCAAGCACAACTGTAAGCTCGAGGTCGTCGAGCTCCCCGACCTCAGCAAGTAAGCCTACCTGCAGATATCCTCAGACCCCCGGAGTGACCTCCTCTGAAGCTCTTTCTTGAGCTCTTTGAGGACTTTCATCTTCACCTGCCGGACTCTCTCCGGCGTAACCCCTGAAATCTCGGCAATCTCTGGGAGTGTTTTACTCCCATTTTTCCGGTCATCACGTGCAACGTCGTAGTACTGGATCAAGATGAATTGGTCACGTACGCGGACTGCCAGAGACGTTATTGCTTCACGCAGCGCATCTGCCATCGTGGAGTCAATATACTGAAACTCCGCATCGTCCTCGTCGATTAACGTGACGTTATCGATCGGTACTAGGGTGGTTAAGCACTCGTCTTCGAGAGTCTCTGTCTGGAAGTATTCAGGAGACAATCCGGGGGAACACTTACACGCGATTAACGGGTCATGTGCTTGTAATCCGCAAGCCACACACGTGTAGGCTCCTAACTTCTGCTTTTTACGCTGTGTTTTCTGTTTGTGGGAGGGAATCCGAACAAGCCCTCCGTTATAGAGTTCTTCTCGGATTTCCTTCTGTATCCACCATGCAGCGTACGTTAGGAACTTGGTGCCGCGCTCAATCTCGAATTTGTCGAGAGCCACTATAAGACCTACGTTACCTGCCGACACTAAACGCTGTATGTGGGATGGATGCCGAGAGTACTTCTTGGCCATCTTTACGACGAAACGTAAATTTGTAACTAGGATTTGCTCTCTCGCTATTGTGTCGCGAGATGACCCACATTCTGGGCAGTAAGCCGGAGGTACGATTAGGTCAAAACGCTTGCCACATGTGGTACAAGTAGCTGCTTTACCATCGCCACGCTGTGGCGAGATCTCTCCGCAATGTGGGCAGTTAGGACGGCGGATTAGGTGCGGCAAACGTTTATGACATAGTGGACACGTCTTGTAACGTAGTAGAAGTTCACGCTCCTGAGGAGTTGTGAGTACTGTGTGCTTACCGACATCGTCGTAATAAGTCTTAAAGGTACGGTCAGAGAAGAAATCATCCGACATGTCACCCTCCTGTACGTTAATGTAGTTCTACCTTAACATCCTAGACAGGGCAAGCGGATGGTGATAGTACTAGGGCCTCAAACAAACCAACAGTGACAAAGGAACACGGAGAACACATGACTGAAACGAAAACAGACGCGCTCGCCACGGTGGATACCGGTAACGCTCTCGCTCGCTTTGAAGGGAATGACCTCTTCCTGCACGAGTACGGACAACGGCTTCTGCGTGTCGAGCAAGACATCAAAACGCGGGAAGAGATCGAGGAGACGATCTTCAGCTTCCCCGAGGAGTTCCAAGAAAACCTTCTGAAGATTCTCGCACAGCTCAACCCCAATAAGAGGGGCGTTCTCACCGACAGCGCTAATCCCGTGTACACCGAGCTCAAGCTGTATCACGGCGTAGGTGCCAATCCCAACCGTCCCGAGGACATGGCTCCGGGCAACTTCTTCCTCACGAGCAACGAGTTCGTTGGCAAGACGTTCGAAGGCACGCCCCTCGTTGTCTGGGAGAGCCGCACACTGACAGCGGATAATAACAGCGAAGGCGGATTCCAAGTCCTCTGCCGCTCGAACGACCGCAAGTACGGCGACGCCCACGGTAAGTGCGCCGACTGTTACTATCGCCCATGGCGCGATAAGAGCATGCCTGTCAGTCAGTCCTGCCGCGACGAGGTCAACGCGTTCATGCTCCGTCGCAACCTCCAGGACATCGTCCTCGTCCGTTTCCAGAAGACCAGCAACTCCGCTGGCCGGCAACTGATCAACTTCGCCCAGCGCACAAGTGTGCCCTGGATGCGTTGGTACAAGATTGGTACCGAAGAGCGCAAAAGCGCGACCGACAAGTCCATGCGCTGGTTTGTCATGACGGTTGCTCCAATCAACGAGGAGCGCGTCCCCACCGCCATCTATCCCTTCTGTGACGCGATGTCCGCGGCTGCAGAGCGGGATTACGTACTGGCGACCACTGCGGCGGTTTACCGTAAAGCTCAAGGCGCGGTAGATGACGCGGCGGTTTCGAGTGCCGGCGGCGGCATGAACATCGTTCCACCGGCGGACCCTGACGCTGTCGGTGAAGGGTCTGACGACCTGGCAAACGATACCAGCAAGATGTAGTCGGCGTTCGTATCCTGAGACTGAAGACTGCTGCAGTGGTTTGTTCCCCCCCACGGCCACTGTAGCAGTTCTTCAGTCTCTTTTTTTCTTGGGAGGATTCTCCATGTTATCTGACAGAGTTGCTCCGTCCGCGTTTGTATCCAAGTACGCGCCGTGGTCTACGTCTAAAGCTGACACCGCTGCACAATGTCCTAAAAAGTTCCATTTTTCGTATGTGATAAAACGCAAAGTGGAGTCGTATAACGCAGACGCGCTGGTCGGTAAAGCTGTTCATAGTATCATTGAAGTTGCGCTCAACGGTATGACGGTAGAGGTCGCAACAAGAAATGCCATGGAGCTGCACAAGTTGTGCACTCCCGAACGGACCCGCGTGTTGGACATGGTGCCATCAGTGGAGAGTTTTCTGCGTCGCTTTAGCGCGTACTGCACTAAACACGGTGTACGCGGTAACTTGCTTGTAGAGAAAAAACTCGCTGCTAGCTATGATGACCGGGCACTCAAGTTTTTTGATAATAGTGGCATGCTGCGCGGAGTTCTCGACGTAGGGTTGTGTATCGCGCATTCTCCTTTTTTCGTGGTAATTGACCACAAGACGGGTTCTAGGAGGAGCCTCGAGTATTACGCGCATCAGTTTGAGGCGTACTACTACCTCATCAAAGTCAATTATCCTGAAATCACACACGTGATACCGGGTATTCACTGGGTACAAGAAGGCGCCATTGAACTGTCTGAAAAGCGAGTGCCGGTTGGTGACCTCGATACACTCTACAACAATGTGATGACGCGCCTGAACAAAGCCACGGTCAACACGGCAGATTTCGACAAAACCAAAACTGGACCTTTGTGTAACTGGTGTGACAACCGCACAGAGTGTCCGGCCTACGTTCTGGGTAACCATGACAGACATCAAGAAAACAGCGGGTCTGACGGGAGCACAGCTTAGCAAAATTTGGGAAGCGATTGGACACCAGGGATGGGAGCAGCTTGTAAAAGCGCACCAACCCCAAGGTCGCTTCATGACCAAATCGGAGGGGACGCTCCTGGGTCTGTGCGTCCACCCGGATCACCCGGACACTAACCCCTCTTTCAACATCTACACCGGTAAGCACTATGCGAAGTGCTTTGGGTGTAAAAAGCACACCTCTAACCCCATAGAGCTCTATGCGATAATTACGAGTCAGACTAAGGATGCCGCTTATAAGTCCATAATAGAAGACTACAACATTAAAGGTCTTCCCAAGAAGACTACCGCCGAGTTCGAGGCGATGCACCTAAACACCCTCGCTAAAACGGCGGTGTGCAGGATAACGCATGACTACATGTGCCGTGCAGCTGGCGATCCAACGAATCCAAAGTACGCCGGAGCTAAAGAATCGCTTGAGTGGCTGCTCCAAACACGCCGTATTCACATTGACACACTCCCGGCTCTCCCTGTGGGTATTCTCCCGCCTCTCGCCGAGATATCTATCGCACTAGAAGCAGAGCATAACCTATTAACAAAAGCGTGGATGAATAGCCCTACCACTCTACAAAAACCTGATAACATCGCAGAGGCGGCAGTCACCTATATCGAACCAGCGTACCGCAGTAGTGCGAAGTACGCCGGCGGACTCGTATTCCCACTGCACATCTCTCCCACAGAAATTGGGCGTATTAAGATTCGAGTACCGCAGCCAGGGCACCAGTGGCTGATGATTGATGACGACTACGTCGAGCATCACGGCATATTTGGTCTAGGCTGGGAGCTCTACGGGCCGCTTTTGCATAATGCGCAAGGCGCCGGCATGCGCGCCTACCTTGTAGAAGGTGAGATGGACGCTCTCACCACCATGTCACAGTACGTGCTACGCGGTGCTTGTGAGTACCCCTTGATAAGCGTGGGAGGCGGCGGAGGTGGGAGTCAGCTCGAGGACATCCTTAAGTCTTCGGGTATCAGTGAAGCATTGCTAATAGGTGACGCACCAAACGAAGCGGGAGATAAAATTGTTCGTGTCTGGCTCGGGGACCTTAAAGAGCTAAACACGTACATATTCGACGGATGGAAAGACCTTTACCCCGCCAAGGACTTTGACGAAGCAGTCAATACGCCCAGCCTCGGATACGACGTACTTATGAAGACGCTGGGAAACCCAGCCAATATAGCAATGCCCTGGCGCTGGGTGTTTGACCGCGCCGTGATAGAGATGGACCAGGTAGACGCGCTGGACCACCGAAAGCTATCCGATATCGCTAAAGCGCAAGGCGCTTGCTTACAGAATCGAAAAGACCACGAATACTACGCAGAGGAACTGGCCAATAAGTACACGGGACGGATTAACGCAGAAGTCCTCATACGCGACCTGGCATCTCAAGTAGACGATGAGTACGGCTACATTCTCCGCTGCGAAGAAGCTATCCGCGGCATCCTTCAAATCGTGGGTGTGCGTAATGTCGAGGGAGGATCCGGAAAGCTTCTCGTCACCTACAACGTCCAGCGCCGCGAGTACCACACAATTTGTTTAGACGACGCTTCAAGTATCGCTCAGCAACTTGCGCAGGTGGAAGGCACCCTCCATGAATTCGCTCTCAAGCACCTAGGAATCCCGTCTTTCATAACAGCTGAAAAGGGTGGGGACAAGCTCTCCAACATTGACCGTAAGCTACGGTTCTACTTTCGCGAAGCCGTTACCAATATGGCCCGTGGTATCCCGACTCTCAATGTGGATAACCTGCCTAAACAAGGGTACCACTGGTTTGGTGAGGGGCAAGAGTACGTGGTATGTGGCCCGGATGTCTTTAAGATCATTCGTACAGGTACTGGAACAGACTACACCTTGTTGCTGGTTCCCCGCGACGGCGAGATCATCTTTGACGTAGGGTATAGTGGACGAGCGCCTGAAGGTTGGTTTGGCCCCAAAAAGCGCCTAACCATCGAAGACCTCAACTTCGGTAAGACTGTCGATGTGCAGCAACTCCAAAAAGACTTATTCCATCTTTATGATGTGGGATTCGTCCTTAAGAATCACGCCGAGACAATTCCACTCCTGCCCCTTATGATTATGTCCTTCCCAATTTCGGACGCATTTGAGCGTACGCTCTTGGCGTTCTTTACTGGTGAATCGAACTCAGGAAAATCTTCGCTTCTCTCCACTTTCTATGCATTCTACCGTGAGCTACTCCTGCTGTGGAGTTCCCACGGATCGGATAACGCAACCGAAGCGAGTATGGCTGACGAGTGTAATTACGATACTCGCGCCATGATTTTCGATGAGTTTGAAACGGGGGAAGATAGCGCCCGCGGTAAACGCGCCCAGAACATTATGGAATCTGTTCGAGGCACGGTAAGCGGTGCCACTGAGCGCAAGCGCATGGGCATGGCGGGACACTCAGTCTCAAAACGCTTAAAGATGAACGTCATCTTCGCCGCCATTAACACCACTGAAAAACCCCAGGACTATAACCGACTTTTAGTAATTGAAACGCTTAAGCAAGTAGGGCGCGAGTCTTCCTTCATCTGCCTCAAGCGCGCTGGTTTTACTCCAGAAAAAATCTACGACATAGCATACCGCCTCAATACGGCGATGTACGCACATGCCCATGAAATCCAAGCACTGTACGATACCGTCAGACTCGAACTCTCGACGTATGCGGCAACCATACCGCTTAAGTCTCGACTCGAGCCCAGGTACATCTCTTCCTTTGTGGGGATGTTCGCAGTTGCAGAATTTCTGGGAATGGATTGGAAGAAGATTTTCCTGGATTTCGTAACCGCCAACCAGGACATGATCGAACGCGGTGCCCGTATCTCTGAGTCGAGCATGTACCTAAACGCCATGCTCACAAACCCAGTATGCGAAGACCGACCTAACCAGCGCAAGTACTCCGTAGCGATGCTGCTAGCAAACCCTGGACAACGGCTAACTATCAACTCTTATCCTAACGGAATCTATTACGACGACATAACAGAGATAATGGTGGTACACCTTGAGCCCGCCATCAGTACACTCATACCCCAGCATTACCGTACCGCACGTCATTTAAATAGCCCCGTACTTAAATCCATCCTAGATCGCCATCATGACGCAGTGCCCCCCGACGACCTAGTAAAACTAGGGATACTAGACCGTATGAAAAATTACCTTGGAACAGGTATCAATCCACAAGACATCTGCGGGATACGCGCACGTGACTGGATAACGTCAACTGACGTGCATGCTCCACGTACTGTAACCACGATGGATGAGCGAGAACTCACTGACGCTGAGCGTGACCTGGAGGCAACAAGCGACGATGTTTAAAAATCAACGCACAGAGACCGTTATCGGCAGAGACTGCGACCTCTGTAAAAAATCAGAGGCGTGGCCGGATGAAACCTGTAAAAGATGTCCTAGCTACCAAGAAGACCATTACGCAGAGGGCATAGGTCCTCTACGTAACTGCGACTACTTCTGCGTGGCTGAATCTCCCACCCTGAGTCCAGTGTCTCGTACTATCAACGGGCACTCATGCTGGGACACCGACGCGGAGCGCGTGATATACCAGACCTTTAAAACGATACAGGAAAAAAACGCAGGTATGCGCACCTTCGCCGGGGACTTTACCTACGCGGTACGGTGTACGGTTGATAAGCCCTCCTCTAAGCACCTCAAAGCATGCCAACACTTTCTACGCGCCCGCATCCTCGAGCGTGCTGTAAAAGACCGTCCCATCATGTTGTTCGCGATGGGCATCACCGTCCTCAAAGCACTCGGTATCTCCGCAAAGAAGTATGGAGACTACCAGGGAAACTACACCGAAATCGAACTCAGCGGACGCAAGGTCATCGTATACGGCGGACTTTCCAAGAGGCAGATTGACGCCAAAGCGGGATTCTCCGAAGTTGCGGGGCAGCAGATTGAGCTGTTCCTAAAAGCAGTGCAAAACAACGTTGAGGGCAAAGCGCTCCAGTGTACGAAAACCACCGCAGACATCACCCGCAACTATATCTTCCCGAAGACACTCCAGGAAGTATCCGAAGTAGTTGACCACATCATTGGTTTCCACGTCCCGCAAAACACGTCACCTGAGAAGCACTCCATATCAATCGATACTGAAACCAACACCAAGTATCCCCACCGCGAAAAGCTCAAGCTTCTTACTGTCATCGTTTCTTGGGGACACGGAAAAGCGACCTCGATCCCAGTAGAGCACCCAGAGAGTACGTGGTCTCTCGAGGATGTTCGTCCAATGCTGAATAAGCTTTTCATGTGCCCTAAGCCAAAGATCTTCCATAACACTAAGTTCGATCTCAAAGTTCTTTGGCGCAAAGGATTCGAAGTCAACAACATCTACTGGGATACCATGCTCGGCGAGCACCTTTTGGCTGAGGATAAGAAAGGATTCTACGGCCTAAAGGAAATCGTAAAACTAGACGTGCCAGAATTCGCCAACTACGAGGATGAGCTGCACAACATCCTCAACCGGAACAAGAAGACAAAAGAAGCTAAAGCCGCCGAGGCTGAAGCTAACGGTACTACCAAGATAAAGGGTATCGCCAAACTCTTAATCGAGGACGACGGCTTTATCGACATCGGTCTGGACCTTCTTAATCCGTACGGTGCAATCGACGGTGAAGCAACGTGGCGTATCCGGTCCATGCAAATGAAACGCATGCGCCGCGAAGACGTCAAACTCTACGAAGCGCGCGTACAAGCCAGCAAAAGCCCCCAGACTCTCGTCAAAGCGGGCGCGATTCCGCACTGCAACACCGCGACGCCGCTTGAACACATCATGAAGACACGCACCGTTCCTACGGCGCGAGTCCTGGCGCGTATGGAACTCCATGGAATGCCCGTCGACCGGGAGTATGCTCTCGAGCTCGCAACAAAGATGGACTCTTCCTTGATCCTGTCCCATATCGAGCTCAACTCAATGCTGATCTCCGGGACTAAGGATGCGCTGAACCCGGAGAGCTCTCAGCAGATTGCCGCTATTCTGTACAGCCGCGGGTACGTGCATCCTGAAACAAAAGAATGCGTCTGCTACAATGGCCGCGTTGAACCACCGCGTACAGATACCGGCCAGATATCTACGAACGCTTCCTTCTTAAGGCGGCTGGTTACGGAGCATAACTGTGCGTTCTGTGCTGCGCTACTCAGACATCGAGCCATCAAGAAAGCGAGGAACACATTCGTTGAGAATATCCTCGTACTGAGTGCTGAAGATGGGAGGATGCATAGCAACTTCCACCAGCACGGCACCTCGTCGGGCCGGCTCTCAAGTTCGCAAGAAAACATGCAGAATATCCCCAAGAAAATTGGGGGTCACAACATTAAGAGGATGTTTGTACCCACTGATTCTGGGACATTCGCCATCGTCAACACCGATGCGAAAGCTGCAGAAGTCCGTATCTACGCCGCCTACAGTCACGATAAGAACCTCATCGACGCCTTAAACAAGGGCATGGATCCCCATAGCTTCTTTGCGTCCATCGTTTACAACCCTGCCAACGTTCTAAGCGGCATAGCTCCGGGTGATAAGCACAAAGTTCTCAGTACGGTCGGTATCGACGAAAACCACGCCTGGAACTACGAAGACTTCTGCGTGCGTGACACGAGTGAGGATAGCAAGGACCGCGCTTACGGCGTTATGCTAGACAAACTGCGCACCATCGTTAAGCGCGTGGTGTTCGGCATCCTTTATGGCGCAGCCAAGAAGAAGATTGCGTCTATCGTCGGCATCCCGGATGAGCAGGCACAGATCGTCATCGACACGCTGTTCAAGATGTTCCCGTCTATCCCTAACTACATCGCCATAACGCAGCAGCAACTTCGGTCATTCGGAATGGTCGAGACGTTTATCGGTAGGCGCCGACGCTTCGACCTGAAGAAGTTGACCTCCTGGCAGCGTAGTCGCGCTGAGCGCCAGAGCATCAACTTCAAGATTCAGAGTACGAGCTCGGACATCGTCATGGACGTCATGGCTTCCGTAGACGACGCCATCCGCGGTGACTTTGGCGGTCAGCTGATGAACACCGTGCATGACTCCCTCGTGATGCAAATACCCAAAAAGTACTTGCACCAGATTCCTGACTTCATCCAGAAACACGGTGTCGACGCTGTTGCCAAAAAGTATCCCTGGCTACCTGTTCCTTTCCAGTGGGACGTGGAAATGGGACCGTCCTACGGCGAGCTCATCTCAGCGCGGAAGTACCTAGACACCATGGGCGCTCTGCAGGTAATTGAAGTTGAAGAGGACTTTATGGAGTGCGACATCCGCAACGAACTGGAAGAAGCTGTCCTCGAAGAAAACCTCGCCAAGGCCATCTAGCTACTGGTAGAACTTCACGTCGTTCAATACCATCTTCATTGCCAGCCAACCGAAAAGTCCTGCGTGGAGACAGTCATCCGATTTGGACGGTGAGTGTCTCCACACCTTCTTACCCATGGTCGTGATATCTTCGTACACATTTAGAATGTCGTCGATGGCTTCCTTCATTTCATTAAGCGGACCAAATTCTAATTTCTTCTGCTTAATGTCCATGAAGTAGTTATCGATGACAGTCGTGCGATCCGCTATATACCTGTCATAATCGTTCCAAACGAACGCCTTAGTAGCAGACGCGTACTGTACCTGCTGTACACGGTGATACCCGAGCTTTTTACGCAGCAAGTCATTCGCTGTGTGACCCTCTCCAGCATCACCGATCACGATTTCTACGCGGTAACACGCAAAGATATTGGCGATTTCATCGATGATGTTTACGGGATTAATGCCCGGGTACACCTTGTACAGCAGCGTCAGCATCCGTCGGTCTGACTGCCTAAATCCCCAAATCCAGATGACCGTTCTCGACACACCCGTCGTACCACCACCAGACCAGTCAACCCCTCCAACCACATGGTTCAAGCCTACAAACGTGTCTGCTTTTGGGTACAGCTGCAGCGGCTGCCCAGTACAGAGCTCCTCGAGCTCCTCTTTGGAGATCATCCGCGTACCAATGGCGTCTGATATCCCCAACACTTCGTTGTTAAACGTTGCTGTAGGTAGGGTCTCGTGCTTTAGAAGGATGCGCTGCCACTGCTGCAGCGCGAATTCTTCCATCTCAGTGCCAGCGCCAATGGCTTTCATAGCCAGAGGATTGTTTTCGGGCATCATCAGCTGACTGATGTGGAAGCCCTTTAACCGCTGTGACTCCGGAATGTTTGAATTTGGAAACGCGTACGTATCGATCCACTTACCCTTAAACGGATTTAGGTACGACTTGCACTTTAGACAGATAATACCCGTAGCGCCAATCGCTTTATCCGAATCTATGTACTGGTGAGACCCACAGGAATCACACTTGATGACCCACTCGGTCTGGCTACTCGACTCCCACAGGTACTGCACTGTGTTATCCATGGTTTTGGGCGTACCTGCGTACGTCTCAAAGCCGTAGTGCGAGTGTGATAGTGTCTCGTTACCGACAGTAATAACCGGATCGTACAGAAGGTCTTGAACCTCGTCGTACATGTTGCGGTCGGATGACGGTCCACGCAGTCGATCAGCGTCATCGAGTGCGTACGTAAAGAGCATCTCAGCACCGTTCGAAAACTGCTTATGGAATACTCGATCAGCAAGTTCTGGATTGAGAAAACGCGAATTGATAATGGGCGAATAACGCATTACCTTCAATACACGCGTGTTGGAAAACCGAGTAGTCTGCTCTTTAGTCGGACTGACAAATACCGTAGAAAAATGTGGTATAAGAGCGCACTCAATGATGGCGAAGTTCGCTAGGGTGGTGGACTTAGCGACCTGACGACTTGTTTTGAACAGAGTTCTACGATAACGTCCGTCGTAGAATGCCCGGTGCATTGGCCAGTATTCTAATGAAAAAGGACGACCGTTGAGGCGTAACCACGCTTCAGCAACCTCACTAAGCGTTGCGCTAGTTTTAGCAACCATGCGTACAGTATAACCAATCAACAAAGGAAAGACAAATGGCTAAGAAGCAAGAAGAGACCAAAACAACCCCTGATTACGCTGAGTTACTCGACATACCCCGCATGGGCCTCAAGGAGTTTGGCTCGCAATTTGAGATGACAATGCTCGAGCGCGAACTCCGAGGCTGCTGGTGTGTCATTGGTCCTGCCGGCGTAGGTAAAACGCAGGTCATCAACCAACTCGCCAGGAAACACGGATACCGCGTATGTGTGATTCGTACCGCTCAATATGGTCTCATGGGCGCGGGCATTCCGTCTGTGCGCGACTCGGACGAGGGATTCTTCAAGGTAAAGCTTCCCGAGATGTTTCCCCGCAAAGGGGAAAAGGCGATCGTCCTATTCGACGAGATCAATCAAGGACTCCAGCACGCCATCGCCATGTTCTTCAGCCTTATTGAAGACCGGAACATGTACGACTACCAACTCCCTGATGACGCCATTGTGGTGGCTCTGATGAACCCCGCGGGCGCCAATTACAACGTCCAACAGATCGAAAACAATGCAGCGCTTAATCGGCGACTGCGTAAAGTATTTCTAGTGCCATCGTACGCGGACTGGCTAAACCACGCCAAAACAAACGATTTCCATTACGCAGACCGTGTCTGCAAAGCGATTGGCGAGGACGGCAAACCGTGTCACCCCGCCATCCTGGGACCCATCAAAGCAGCACCGAAGCTGCTGTACGATGAAGAGGCACTGAAGAACAACAAGCAGTTCATGTGCCCCGCCACTGTAGAGACTCTGAGCCTCAGCGCTTACGTTCTCGAAAAGAGTGGAAAGAGTTTGTACGGTGAAACCGCCATTAACAGGTTCGCGGCATCTGTGGGCGTTCACGCTGCGGAGCAAATCTGCGCGTACATCAAGGACCACAACACCTTGATTAACGCTGGCGACGTGCTCGAGAGCTACGGGACGGTCAAAAACAAAATCAAGAAGCTCATCACAGATGGCCGTATGGAGGTCCTTACCGACCTGTGCCATAACGTCCTCAAAACCCTGTTCGCAATCAAGCCAAGCATTGACAAAACGGTGGGGAACTTCGTGCAGTTCCTCATCGACCTACCCAATGAGCAAGGCGCGATGATGCTTCAGCAGCAGCGCGCTATCGCGGCGGAGTCCGACGCCAAGGAATACCTCAAGGACTTCATGCGTGGCATGCAGAACCAGGAGGGCTTCATTGAGTGGCACCAGCGCGTGGACTCGGCGTACAAATCGGTCGAAGAGAAGATCAGAACGAAGTGACCTTGGCGTGACTGCCAAGCTTCGCTAGGTCCGCGGCAACTGCGTCAGCACGTTCGCTGACATACAGATAACAGAAGGAAAGGCGGGAAAGCTGGATACCAAGAGCGTCCTCGGAGAACTCAGTTCTTTCGAGGGCGCTCTTATCCAGCTTAGCCCAGGCATACTTGAGCTCTTTTTTTAGTTCTGCAAACTCAGAACCCTTGGCAAAGAGTGCATCGAGATTGTCTTCACAGAACTCAACCAGAGGTGGAGGTGGGAGAGCATATCCTGCGCGGGATAAGCACACAGCAACGTACTGCTGCACGTCCTCATCGAACTCCGGTATTTGCGGTGTCTCTTGGTCTAATCCCCGAAGAATACCAGCTTCATAAACCGCCCAACACATGTGCGCCACACTGCATTCAAGTAACGACTCCGAGTCGTAATACTCCTCGCATAACGCGTGGACTGTGCGTTGAAATACCAGGTTGTCCCAGTAAAATGCCGGGTTAGTTGTGAGCGTAATAGCCGCTTGAAGCTTGTTACGCTCGAGCTCCGTGAGGTCAATCTTATCCTTTTCCAGGGTAAGCCATAGGGTCTCAGGCTCCCACTGCAGGAGGTCCGCACCGTAGAGGGTTTTCGCAGCTAGGTACAACCCAACAGCCGTCGCCTGATGCGGATTCTGCAGCAGCTCCCTAGCAGTGAGCACCGCTGCAGCCGTCTTTAGCATGCCGGCCTGCAGCCGCGGGACGTATTGGATGAACTCTTGGAGCTGCTCGTGGATCATGAACGATATGCGGAGAGCTGCGTGACCAACACTGATTTGAGGTCTGCCGGGAGTGTGGGGATGATCTGCGCCAGGAGCTCGGGGTCAACCTGCCCACTGGGAGCGATCTCCTGTGCCATATCCGGCCCAATCACGTCCTGCCAGAACGTAATGGGCAAGGAGGCCAGCATGCTCTTATCGAGCATCACGCCGTTGACGTCGATCGTATCCGCGGCCAGTTTGGACGTGTTCCAAACTGTCTCAATGGGGTCCAGCAGCGACTTCCCATAGAACTTCGAAACACCCGACTTCTGGTCCAAGGCATCGATGGCACTCGCCAACTTCACCTGATAATCCCGATTCGAGATGTGTGTGTTTACGCCATTAAACTGCTGAGCCAGCTCGCCGTAAGTCGCGGACAAGTCAGACCCCACCTTCTCGGCAGCTTCCTGTCTTGCTTGGAGCCAGTCGCGGAGAGTCCGGGTGTTCGTAAGCGTAAAGCCGGCGATCTTCTTGGTAGAAGGTGTCAGAGAGACACCGAAGAAGGTTGCTGCCTTCTCCAGGTTAATCATGGCTTCCGCGCGCTCGTTGGGCGGCAGGTCTTTGCTCCGCGCTTGGAGCGCTTGCTCCGCGAGCTTGACGTCTTCTGACGACGTAACCCGGAACCGCTGGTGCGATGGAAGGAGCCAGAATTCAGGTGTCGAAGCAGTCTTGACCAGTCGAAGGGGTCGGTCAAATACTGCTGCATCCAGTCCATAAGCAACAGCGGCTTGTTGTAGCGCATGATGAGCATACTTGGGCAACTCAGTCGCAACCTTCTCGTATGCCAACGAGATTGCGGTGTGCTCGCGGTTATGTATTGGGAGTCGGCGCGCTTCCGGCCACGCAAACGCGGAATCCGGAAGAGTCTCAAACTCCCCCGGATCTAGCTCCGCGGTTTTTGCGAGTTCTTCGAGCTGCGGAAACATATCCGCAAGTGTGCGCAGCGTGGCAAACCCGGCGTCCGATGTCTGGTCAATCATTACACACCTCATAGTAGAAACCCGCTGCAAGTATAGCAGCAAAGGAAAGGACAAGAAAGAGATGGCAACCGCTCTCAGTGAGGTTCTTCAATGGACCTGTTCTCCCCGCGGAGGCAACAATTTTTACGGCAGATTGCTCAATCAGTGCGTCCAAATACCCGCCCCGGGGCTGGGAACCTGTGGTGTCACCCTGTCCAAATCGGGTCGATACCTATTCATGTACGACGTAAACTGGTTTGAGTCGACGGCGCAAGGCTTCCGCATCCTGGTGGTAATCCACGAAGCCGGGCACCTAGCACTGAGGCACGTTGAGCGCATGTCCCGCGTCCTTGCCAACCTCAGCCCCATGGCAGCCCAACGCCTCCATCCGGTAGTCAACGTCGCAGCAGACATGTGCGTAAATGACGTGGCGGTACGTCCGTTCCTAACAGATAAAGCCTATGGGCATAACTTTGGGGATTTCCGTAGCGACTTTATTTGGCCCGAAGACCGTGAGTACCCCACTGGAAAGAGCTTCGAAGAATACCTCGATATGCTCCTCGAGGATCTCAAGGGGTCCGGATACGATATGCAAAACGTATTGGATACGGACAAACAAATTAGCCAAGCCCTTGAAGGAGACCCACAGAACCAGCCAGGTAACGCC
>Ga0315293_10000775_pt1 | contig 30249 bp, 22 predicted proteins | sample YL17G13_20_MG_FD_203071 | JGI IMG/M metagenome (GOLD analysis project Ga0315293, IMG submission 203071) | Sediment microbial communities from Yellowstone Lake, YNP, Wyoming, USA - YL17G13_20 | ecosystem: Environmental > Aquatic > Freshwater > Lake > Sediment | place: USA: Wyoming | collected... | reverse complement strand
GCGTTGGCCATATAAATATCGATTATCTGGCGGCACTGTTTTTTGCCTTCGGGGCTATAGACCGCGGCGGCGCCTGTCTGCGAGACGTAAGAGACGCCGTTAAACTTTGTGCAATGCCTTCTTCGCCAGACAGGTGCGACTTCGACTGCTTTATTATCTTTTGTATAGGCCTTTAGCTGCTTTGGTATAACGGTAAATGCGCAGCGGACGCCGGTAAAGCCGGCAGTCTTGGAGAAGCTGCGGAACTCGATGGCAACATCCTTTGCACCATCAATTTCATATATTGAGTGGGGTATCGCCGGGTCACAGATAAAGGCCTCATAAGCGGCGTCGAAAAATATTATCGCCTTATTTGCACGGGCAAAATCGACCCATTTTTTCAGGACTTCTTTCGTCGCTACCGCACCTGTCGGATTATTGGGGAAACAAAGGTAAATTATATCGACCGGCCTGTCCGGCAAATCCGGGATAAAATTATTCTTAGCTTCACAGGGCATATACACGATTTTCCCATACTGGCCGTTTTTCTTTGCCCCGCCGGTTCGCCCTGCCATTACGTTGGTATCGACATAAACAGGATAGACCGGGTCTGCGACAGCAATGATGTTATTTAGGCCGAATATCTCCTGCATATTGCCGGTATCGCACTTTGCGCCGTCGCTGATGAATATCTCGTCGATGCCTATCTCGGCGCCGCGAGCTGCAAAGTCGTTTTCCTTTATTGCCTGCCTTAGGAATTCATACCCGACTCCGCCGTCATCATAGCCCCTGAATGTTTCTTTTTTGCCCATTTCATCGACTGCCTTTTTCATCGCCTCGACAACAGCCGCTGCCAACGGCTGGGTAACATCACCGATACCCATACTGATTACGTCGGCTTTGGGGTTTTCTGCCTTAAAGGCCCTGACCCGTCTGCCGATTTCAGGAAATAAATACCCAGCCTGCAGTTTCAAAAAATTTTCGTTAATTTTTATCATTCTTCTTATCTTTCTTAAAAATAAGCACTTACGTACAATCGGCTGCTAAAAACAAACAGCCGAAAATAAACAGGAATGTTTCATTTTAGTATCCCCCCTGCCCTGCGTCAATGTTCGGTTTGAAAATGATTATTTGTCGGGCGCACGTCAGAAAGGAAGTGTAAAAATTAAAACTACAATCCGCCTTCACGTAAAGTTTCGGCGTGACAAGAATTCAAAATTGCGGACAGCCTTCGGCTGAACTTTTTTATAAAAACTACACTTGGTAAGATGGGCAAGATTTTGGGGTTAAATTGCTGTTAGTCATTATGGGGCAAGGAGTTAGGATGAATTTTGGGGCGTGCAAAAAGTGACAAAAATTGACACGAATTGAGCATTTTTTGACAAAAATAGTTCATTTTTTAACACTTTTTTACCACTTTTTTACAAAAAAAATTGACTTTTTGACACCCCTGTTAAAAAAAGGCCACCTGTGTTAAACATGTTAAAATGGGAAAGATAGGAAAGATATTTTTAGACGCAGATTATCGCGGATTTAGTCGTACCACTTAGTAATTATAGTGGTTAGTTTCAACACTTTGTCCAGTTCTCGGTAATAAGCTATCACTTGGTATTTGGGAGGCGCCATAATATTTTTTATGGTACTTATAGTCCGTGGACATATTTACCGCAACAATCTAAAGTACTTTCCATTCTTATGAAGCAGAACTCTATAGAACAAAATATCTTACTAAAGAAGCTGGGCTTGTCCATTAGACGAGCTCGCCAAAAGAAAGGCTTATCGCAAGAATCATTAGCGCTGGCAGCCGATTTAGACAGGTCATATATCGGAGGTGTTGAGCGTGGGGAAAGAAATGTAGCCATCATAAATTTAAAAAAGATTGCTGATGCCCTGAAAATTTCTGTGTCTCAATTACTGAAGGGTCTTTAGAAAAAATTGTTATGAGTAGAAATATTCCAGATGAAATTTTGAAGATGCTCCAGACGCCTATACAGAAGGACGGTAAAACTTCACCTGTTACTCCAAAGCGGCAAACTAACATTGACTGGATTCAAAACTTACCAAGAACAGGTTTAACTTATAAGAAAAAAGAAAAACAGACGCTGATTTATTCCACGCGTTCAGGCGAAAAACTTTTCATACAATACCCGGGTAAAGAATCTGCAAGAAAAGACGAAAAGAAACGACCGTGGGATTTCCGACCAAGATTATATAGCCGACAGGATGTCAAACATCACTTTGATATGACTTTTGGGGATATGCTAAGGGTTATTTGCGATACGGCAGATGCCCTCGATAAAAAAGGTAAGAGAGAAATACTTCGCATATTTGCTGCCTTGTTGTATAGGATGGCATTTATGCTTGACCATGTCCAGATAAATACCTTTGGTACTATAGAGCGAAATGTTATACAAGAAAATACGCTTTCCAGCAAAAGAATGGTAAGGTTGCCAAAGATATTCAAATACCAACCGAACAAAAAGATAATAGACTTTATTGCCAAACAACGTCCCCGATGGGGAAATATGAGTTTTGAAGGATTCCTTTTTTATTACGAGTTATTGGTGTGGAATGAAGATTGCAAATATTATTACCGAAATCACTACATCAAGAAAAATAAAGAATGGATTAACGATAAAGGCAGAGTGAACACACTACTTACGGGTATTCGTATTCTTGGTTATCTGTTAGCGGATATATCACTGCCCGACCTTCTTAATGGTTTTTCTATGGGTATATCTCCTGCTAAACCTGACGAGATTATACGAATATGCGGGGGACTTGTTAAAGCAGAGTCAGTCAGAGTGAAGCTACCTTAACCATTATCTAAAAAAGTAAGCTGCAGGTTATTCTCTTTGAAAGCATCTTTTCTCAGTTTTAATCGGTGTTTCTGGTCTATTCTGCCATTTTTCAATCTATCAAGGATAACCTCATAGTATTTTTCATCTATTTCTGCCGAGATATATTGCCTGTCTAAAGATTTGCAAACCTCAATTTCCGAGCCGCTACCGCCAAAGAGAATTAGAACAATATCTTTCGGCATTGTACAGGATTCGATTAATACTTGAGAAAGCCCTTGGGGTATCTGGCAAGCGTGGAATGTTTTTTCTTTACTTACGTTCTTCACCAAATCAAAATAGAGCCAATCATAAGGCATTCTGCCTTTTGAACCATTGGTTAAATTCTGGCGAATGCGTTTATCAGTGGGATTTTTGTAAGGGACTGCTACGTGGTCCTTATAGAATTTAGAATAATGTGTCTTTCGACAATGTAGGATGCTTCTGTGGGCGGTGGTAAAACGGGATGGTGAATGACCAACATTTGTGTTATAGACCCATACGTAATCTAAAACCTCATAGCAAACATCATCTAAATATCTAGCCCGCAAATATGCATTTTGTTTTGGGTAATTGATTAAAAACATATTGCCAGTATCTTTTAGAACCCTTAATGATTCTCTTGACAGTTCAATATACCATTGAATATATTCATCAAAAGCCTTGGTATAGGATCTGTCCCCATATTTAACTCCAACATTATAATCGGGATCACCATAGACCACATCAACACTTTTATCAGGCAATTCTTTTAAGACTTGCATGATATCTCTTAGAAAGACTTTGTTTAAATATTTATTAATCATAGATATTGTCATTATGGGAGATTCATTCAATCTTGTCAATAGTTATAAGCTTGCTGGCCGAAATGCTATCATGTACGTCGTCAGCAAAAAAAAGACAAGGCAATTTTAAGAATTGAGGCGATTCTTCCAAAGGGCTGTTTTGCAGACAAACCATCCAAAACAGACGGCAGGTGCACCCTTATTTGTCTGCCAGCCAGCTTGGGCCGTAACTGATATCAACCTTGAGCGGGACGTCGAGTTTAATGGCGGTGGTCATTTCCTTTGATATCCATTTTGCGTGTTCTTTGGCCTGTTCGGCGGGCAACTCAAAGACAAGCTCATCGTGAATTTGCAGGATGAGTTTTACGGGCAGATTTTCGGTTTCGATTTTCCGCTGGATGTTTATCATGGCGACCTTAATCAAATCGGCAGCCGAGCCCTGGATTACCATATTGACTGCCAGCCGCTGAGACAGCGAACGTTTGGAGAAGTTTTTGCTTTTCAATTCGGCGATTCTTCTGCGGCGATGCAGTATAGTCTCGGCGTAGCCGGTCTGTGCGGCCTTGAGGGTAACATCATCCATAAATTTGCGGATGGAACTATAGCGTTTAAAATAATCGTCGATGAATTTTTTTGCGTCGGCCTGACTGATTCCGATTGTGCGCGACAGGCCGAATGCGCCCTGGCCGTAAATGATACCGAAGTTGACAGCCTTGCAGTTGGAACGCATTTCGTTTGTTACCTGCTCGATTGGGACTTCATAAATCTGCGATGCGACAAAGCGGTGAATATCCTGGTCTGCGGCGAAGGCTTCTCGCAGTGCTTTATCCTTCGAGAAATACGCCAGCAGCCGCAATTCAATCTGCGAATAGTCGGCACTGAGGATGCAGTCGGATTTTTTCTGCGGGACAAAGGCCGAGCGGATTTTTCTGCCGATTTCGCTGCGGATAGGGATATTCTGTAGGTTGGGGTCGCTGGAACTAAGGCGGCCTGTCACGGTGACGGTCTGGTTGAAAGAGGCGTGGACACGGTTTGTCTTTGGGTTGACAAGCGTGCCGAGCTTATCGACGTAGGTATTCTGGAGTTTGCTTAAGGTGCGGTATTGCAGGATAAGTTCGACAATCGGGTGCTGGCCTGCGAGCTGCTCGAGGACGGCGGCATCGGTGCTTCGGCCTGCCTTGCCGATGCGGGTTGATTCGAGATTGAGCTTGTCAAAAAGAATGTCGGCAAGCTGTTTGGGCGAATCGATATTGAAAACTGTCCCAGCCTCTTTGTAAATTTGCTCTGTGAGGTTTTGTACGGCCTTATTGATTTCGCCGGACATCTGGCGAAGCACGGCGGTATCGAGCGAGACGCCGTTATACTCCATTGTAACAAGCACCGGCACAAGCGGCATTTCAACCTCATCGAATAATTTTTTCAGCAGCGGCTGCTTTTCGAGGGCGGCTTTGAGGTAAAGATAAAGCCGAAAGGTTATGTCGGCGTCCTCGGCGGAGTATTCGCAGGCGGATGCGGTATCGACCATATCGAAGGTCAATTGGTTTTTGCCTTTGCCGATGAGAGCCGAAATTGGAATGGGCTGATAGTTAAGGTAGTCCATCGCCATATTGTCCATCGAGTTGCTGCTGCGGTCGGCATCGAGACAATAGGAGGCAACCATCGTATCGAAATAGACACCTTTGAGGGGAATTTGAGCGTTTTGCAGGATGAGCATGTCGTATTTTATGTTCTGGCCGATTTTTTTTACGGCTGGGTTGGCAAATATCACGGAGAGCTTCTGCTGAACCATATTTGCGTCAAGGTGCTTTGCGCCGAGAGCTGATTTTATAGCGAGGTAATACGCTTTGTGCTCCTGCCAGGAAAAACTGATGCCCACAAGTTCAGCACGCATCGCATCGAGTGAGGTGGTTTCGGTATCGACGGCAAAGAGCTTTTGTTTTTTCAGCTCCGTAAGGAACGCTTCGAATTTTTCCTGTGTATCTATAAGCTGATAATCGTGTGCGACGGTTTTAGCCGAATCGAGCTCGCCGAGTTTGGGTGCCGGCACTGAAGCAGCGGCGGCAGGGTGAATTTCGGATAGTCCTGCGGCAAGGCCCAATTGCGTGAGCAATCGATTAAAACCAAGCTCATTAAAAATTGCGGTAAGTTTTTCTTTATTCGGCTCTTTGAGCGTCAGTGCCTCGTAGTCAATCTTAAATGGTGTGTCGCAATCTATTGTTACGAGCTTTCGGCTGAGCATTACCTGTTCTTTTGAGTTTCGAAGGTTGTCGCCGCGTTTGCCTGTTATTTCGTCGGCGTGTTTGTAGAGGTTTTCGATGGAGCCGTACTTTTGAATCCATTCGAGAGCGGTTTTGGGGCCGACATCCGGTATGCCGGGGACATTATCGACCTTGTCACCCTGCAGGGCAAGTACCTCGATAAACTGTGCGGGCGTTACCTTCATTTCGGAGAACATCGAATCGGCAGTGGTGGATTCGGCGGTTTTGATGTCGTAGGTGCTGATGCGGCCATCGAGGAGCTGAAGCATGTCCTTGTCTTTTGAACAGATGAAAACGTCATGGCCTTTTGCTGCGGCTTTTTTTGCGAGTGTCCCGATTACGTCATCGGCTTCAAAACCATCGACCCGCAGCATTGGGATATTCATCGCTTCGAGAATCTTTTCGATGCGGTTTATCTGGACGGGCATATCATCGGGCATCGGGGGGCGGTGCGCCTTGTATTGGGGGTCGATTTTGGTGCGAAAACTCGGGGCTTTGCTGTCCATTGCGACGGCCAGCATGTCAGGCTTTTGGTTTTGTATCAGGCCGAGGATTGCGGTGGTGAAGATGTAGGTCGCTTTGGTCGGTTCACCTGAGGGGCTGGTCAACTGCTGACGCATCGGGGCGAAAAAGGCGGCGTAGATGTGAGCGTGACCATCGATTATGTAAAGCTTTTTTGCCATATCAGGCAGGAAACAATTTCGACTTAATCAATCTCATTTTTGCCAGGCGATACAACAATGCGGTACCAAGACAGCCAAAACCATATTTGATGCTTCGCCGAAAGTTGATTGAGGATGCCTCCCGAAAATATTTTGTGGGACAACTGACCTCGGCTATCTGGTAACCGCACCACAGAATCTGGACAAGCATCTGGTTATCAAATACAAAGTCATCGGAATTTTGTTCAAGCGGCAGCTTCCCGATAAGCTCTCTCGAGAATGCACGATAGCCGGTATGGTATTCGGAGAGTTTTGCGCCGGTCATAATATTCTCGGCCAGCGTAAGAAGTCTGTTGGAGACATATTTCCAAAGCGGCATTTTGCCTTTGAGGGCGTACCCGCCCAGAATTCGCGAACCCAGTACGCAGTGATACAGGCCGTTTCCTATCATCGAGGCCATCGCAGGTATCAACTGGGGCGTATATTGATAATCGGGATGTACCATAATGATGATGTCGGCTTTATTCTCCATCGCCAGCTTATAACATGTTTTCTGATTGGCGCCGTAGCCAAGATTGTTCGGGTGGGTATAGACAACGGTATTGGGGAGTTTGGCCGCAATAGCGGTAGTCTCGTCGTGGCTGGCATCGTCAACGACAATCACCAGGTCAACGATTTCCTGCGCCATAACCTCATCGTAAGTCTTGCACAAAGTCTGTGCAGCATTATAGGCCGGCATTACGACAACAACTTTTTTATCCTTGAACATGAGGGGTATTATATGTAGTTAAATAAAAAATTAAAAATAAAATATAAAAATTGCAGAGTTAAGAGTAAAATAAATCGGTCTTACTTTTGATATGGATTATAAGGATTTTTGAGATGTCGGAAGACAAGAATAAAGGTTACCGTGACACATTGAATCTGCCGAAGACTGGCTTTGCGATGAAGGCGGACCTCGTGCAGCGCGAGCCCAAAATGCGCAAAGACTGGGCAAAGAAAAATATCTACGGAAAAATCAGAGAGGCACAAAAAGGCAAACCCCTCTATATACTTCACGACGGCCCACCCTATGCAAACGGTGATATTCACATGGGCCACGTTATCAACAAGGTGCTCAAGGACTTCGTCGTAAAATACAAGACGATGAGCGGCTTTGATGCGCCTTATGTGCCGGGCTGGGATTGCCACGGCCTGCCCATCGAGGCAAAGGTCGTAACCGAACTCGGCGATAAAGTGCGGCAGATGAGCAGACCCGAAATTCGCAAAGACTGCATGAAATACGCCGGCAAATATGTAAAACTGCAAAGCAAACAATTTCAGGACCTCGGCGTATTCGGCGATTTCGAAAATCCCTATCTGACGTTTAAGCCGCAATATGAAGCGGGGATTTTAGAAGTATTTGCGGAACTTGTTGACAAGGGGCTTGTTCACAAGCAGTTGAAGCCGATTCACTGGTCTGTCGGATGCCAGACCGCCCTTGCCGAGGCGGAACTCGAATACAAGGACATTTCCTCACCGAGCATCTTCGTCAATTTCCCCGTCGCAAAGGAATCAATCGGTCGGCTGATGGAACTGGGTCTTATCGACCAGAATCAGGCCAAAAATTCAAAGGTCTGCTTTATGATTTGGACGACCACGCCCTGGACATTAGCGGCAAACCTCGCAATAGCGGTAAACCCAAAGCTGGACTATATATCGATAAGCTGCAAAATCGGCGATTGCCAGTTTGTGTCGATACTGGCACAGGCACGGCTCGAAGCGGCGGTTGCGGCGGGCTGTCTCGAAAATGGGCAATACGCCGTCAGCGGAAAAACCGTTAAAGGCAGCGAACTCGAAGGGCTGCGGTATTGCCATCCGTTTGTGGAAAATAACCCGACCGATAAAGACGCCTATATGGTAATCGGCGCCGCTTATGTTACGACCGAGGACGGCACGGGGCTTGTCCACATCGCACCGGGGCACGGCATCGAGGACTATATGTCGGGTATGGAGTCGGGACTGGCGGTTTATTCGCCCGTTGATGATTACGGCAAATATGACAATACTGTCCCGGACTGGCTGAAAGGCAAGAGTGTTCTCGAAGTCGACCCGATTGTAAACAAGCGGCTTGACGAAATGGGACTGCTTTTTGCTCAGCAGAAAATCTCTCATAGTTACCCGCACTGCTGGCGAAGCAAGATGCCGGTGATATTCAGGGCAACGGAGCAGTGGTTCATCAGCGTTGACAGGGACATACCCGGCCTTGACAAAAATTTGCGCGATTTGGCGCTCGAAAGCGTGAAAAATGTAAACTGGATTCCCGCCTGGGGACAAAAGCGTATTGCAGGCATGCTCGAATCGCGACCCGACTGGTGCGTCAGCAGGCAGCGAAGCTGGGGACTGCCGATACCCGTGTTTGTAAATTCTCAGGGCCAGGCCCTGCTTACAAAAAAATCCGTGCTGGCAGTATCAAGACACATTGCACAAAAGGGTTCGGACAGCTGGTTTATCGATTCGCCGCGTCAGCTTTTAGGCGACGATTTCGAACTGCCGACAGGATTTAGTTTCGACGACCTCAAAAAGGAAGAAAATATTTTCGATGTGTGGTTCGAATCAGGGTGCAGCTGGTACAGCGTGATAAAAAAAGCGGGCCTGCCCGTGCCGGTCGATTTGTATCTCGAGGGTTCGGACCAGCACCGAGGGTGGTTTCAGTTATCGCTGCTGCCGGCCCTGGGTTTTATGGGAACGGCGCCGTTTAAGAGCGTTTTAACGCATGGCTTTACCGTCGACGAGAAGGGAATAAAACAATCAAAATCGCTCGGCAATTATGTCAATGCGCAGGATGAAATAAATAAATACGGGTCAGATATTCTGCGGCTGTGGGTAGCGAGCGTAAATTATCAGGAGGATATTCGCTGCAACGATGAGCTAATCGGCAGGTCGCAGGAAGCATACAGAAAAATCAGAAATACCCTCAGATACCTGTTCGGCAACATCGACGATTTTGAGCCGGCCAAGGCAGGCGTTGCTTATGAAAAAATGTTCGAAATCGACAAATGGGCGATGCAGCAGCTGCAAAAACTCACAGCGGAGGTAATAAAGGCTTATGACGGCTTTGCGTTTCATAAGATTTTTTCGCTGATTTATAATTTCTGCACCATCGAGATGAGCAGTATTTATATGGATGTTCTCAAAGACAGGATGTATTGCGATGCCGCAGACAGCCTTTCAAGGCGAAGTGCACAGACGGCAATGTATAACATATTAGATTCTTTAGTGCGGATGCTGGCGCCGATACTTGTGCATACCGCTGAGGAAGCGTGGGCGGCGATGAAATTCAAATCACAAAATGTCGAAACCGTTCATCTTGCAGCGATGCCTAAAGCCGATATGTCGATTTGCACAGAGGATAGCGACACAAAGTGGCAAAAGCTGATGGCCCTGCGAGACAAGGTACTGCTGGCACTCGAAGGTTTAAGGCAGGATAAAAAAATCGCCAGCAATCAGGAGGCAAGCGTTACGATTCACAGCAGCGACGAGGAATTGATAAAAATCCTAAATGACTTTGGTCTGAAACAATTCGCGGCACTGTGCATCGTAAGCCAGGTCGATGTGCAAAAAGCAGCCGGCGAAACAAAAATCGAAGCGGAAAAATGCAGCTACAAAAAATGTCAGCGGTGCTGGAACTACTGGCCGACCGTCAGCCAGGACTCTCAATTTCCAGACCTGTGCAGCCGCTGCGCCGAAACTGTTAAAAATTTGCGGAAATAATTACCCGCGTTAAAGCAGCTTCTTTGCCGCATCTATCGCGGCCTGGTAATCAGGCTCTTTGGCGACCTCATTGACTATCTGAATATATCTGACTGTCCCTGTTTTATCTATCACAAAAATCGCCCTGGCAAGAAGCCGAAATTCCTTTATGAGCACTCCATAAGAAGTCCCGAATTGTGCCTGGCGGTAGTCCGAAAGCGTTTTCACATTTTGTATCCCCGCAGCACCGCACCATCGCTTCTGTGCAAACGGCAAATCCATACTGATAGTAAGGATAACTATATTCGGGTCGAGCTTGCCGGCTTCCTCGTTGAACCTGCGTGTTTCCATATCGCATACAGCAGTGTCTAACGACGGCACCGATGCGACTATGCGCACCTTGCCCCCAAATGACGATATACTGACCGCTGAAAGGTCGTTTGCCGCCAGGTTGCAGTCAGGCGCCTTGTCGCCGACTTTTATCTCATTTCCCACCAATGTTACGGGGTTACCCTTCATTGTTACTATGCCTTTTCTTTCATTCATAACTTTCTCCTTGCAGCCGGTCATTAATAAAGCTGTTGATATCGCAAGTCCGAACACTAAAATTACATTCATTATCCTCATAAATTTACCCTTCAAATTGCGTTATATATTACTCAATTCTCCGGGTCTATATATAGGGAAATTCTTTAGTTTCTTTCAGGATATTTCCTAATTTAATAGCCCTAATTAAAACACACCCCCGAAATGAATTGCCCAATATATGCTTCAATTTTTCTCTTTACCTTTTTGCAGATATTTTTTCACTGCCATATCAAAATCAGAGATATAATTTTTATCTCTTTCTTTTCTGTATTTTTCAAATTCCTGCTGGGCTTTCGAGGCGGCCTGTTCGGCGCTTACCTTACCGGCATCTTTAAGAAGCCCCCGTTCGCTGATTCTTAGAAATTCATCGAGTTTGACAATCCAGTCCGTCATTTTCATTAGTCTGCCTCTGCCTGCCTGAAGTTCGGCAAAGTCAAGATACATCGAGACAATCAGATTTAGCTGCTTAAGCTCATCCTCGGCAAGATAGTTTTTGGCAACGGCAATATCATTTGCGGTGATGTAGTTACCCTTAAAGCTGGTAAGTCCCATTAGAGGTTTTTTGCTGTCAGCTCTTTTGGCGATAATCTCTGCTGCTGTATGGCCGTGAACGGCATAATGTATCTTGTTCTGTACGGTGGCGAAAAATTCCTGCGTTAGTTTGTCATCTTTGCGGTAATCAATTGACGTAGCGTAAATATCCGTTATTTTCTGATAAAAGTTGCGTTCGCTGCTTCGGATATCCCGAATACGCTGAAGCAATTCTTCAAAATAGCGACTCCTGCCGCCCTGTTGTTTTAATCGCTCATCATCGAGGGTAAAGCCCTTGATGATATACTCCCGAAGCCGCTGTGTCGCCCAGATGCGAAATTGCGTGCCGCGTAAAGAATTTACGCGGTAACCGACGGAAATAATTGCGTCTAAATTGTAATGTTTGACATTGTATTTTTTCCCGTCTGAGGCAGTTACCGAGTATTCCTCGGCAACTGAATTTTCGCTTAATTCTTTCTCTTTGAAGATATTTTTCAGATGAAGCCCTACGTTGTCGGTACTGCATTGGAACAATTCCGCCATCTGCTTCTGTGTCAGCCAAACAGTTTCGTTCCCTATCTTGACTTGCAGTTTTGCCTGTCCGTCTTCCGTAGTATAAATAACAATGTTAGGCTGTTGATTGTCTTCTTTCATTTTCTTTTTTCTCATCCATAAAATCTTTTGGGTCAAATCGAAGCTTCCTAAATTTCTTTAACCACGGATTATACGGATTAACACTGTTTATAACAAAAATAAAATTTCGTGGCCCTTCGTGAGCTTCGCGACATAACCATATATCGTTCAAATACTTACAATTGAACCAGCACATCCGGATTTCGATTTATTTTTGCGGAACTACACGCTTATATTGTTCGAGCTGGCCGCGGATATGATTGGTCAATTTATCATTTTTTTCGACAATGGCCGCATCAAGTGCTAATTGTGCAGTCGTTACAGCCTCATTGAACCGGCCTGCATAAGCATACGCCGCTGCCAATGTATTTAGAATTGTCGCATTGCGATAACCTGTCAATCGCGATGCGCTTTGGGCAAGTTTAATCGCCTCATCGGGATTACGAAATTTATGCTCATCACAGGTGGCCAGAACCAATGCCAGATTGTTTTGAATCTCAAAAGAATCCGGCTTGAGCCGTAATGCCTGACGATAGTGGTTAATTCCTTCCTCAATCCTGCCCTGTGCAACAAGCGAGATACCCAGGTTATTATGTGCCTCGGCAAAATCCTGTTTATATTTTATGGCCTGGGTGTAATGCTCATCTGCCTCTTCGAACTTACCCTGTGCCCTTAGGGCATTGCCGAGGTTGTTATGTGCCCTGGCATCGTCCGATTTAAACTGCAGCACCTGTTCATATTGGCTGATTGCCTGCTCGATTTTGCCCTGCGATTGAAACGCCATCCCAAGATTATTATGAGCCAGATAATTGTTTTTGGTTACTTTCAATGTATGTTCAAAAAGTGTAACGCTGTTACGCCAGTAACCGGCCTGAACATACGTGCAGACAGCCAAAACACAAATTGCCGCGGCACCTGCCATTGAAAGAATAATTTTTTTATATCGATATTTACCGAACAAATCGTCTGTGCCAAAGGCAATCATTGTAAACAAGCCAATTAAAGGTATGTAACTGTATCGGTCAGCCAACGCCTGATTTCCCACCTGAACCAGCCCGATAACAGGCACAAGAGTCCCCAGATACCACAGCCACCCTGTCAGCAGGTATCTATGGTTTTTAGCCAGGCGAATTACCAGAATGGTTATCGCCAAAATCGCCGCTGCTGAAGCTGCCGCCTGCCACATCGGCAAATTGCCCGGGTGCGGATAAAACACCGCCAAGTCGCTTGGCCAAATCATTTTTCTGATATATGTCAAATATGAAACAAAAGCATTTGCAATCCGGCTATACAAAGAAATGGCATCAAGCTCTGCCGCTGCGCCGGTATTTCGCTGAACGATAAAGGTTACGGCACTGGACACTATTGCCAGCATAAACAAAGGAATCTTTTCGATAATCAATCGGCCAAAATCACGAATCCTAAACCCTGAGCCGCGAACCACACGGTTAAGCGGCCAATAATCCAGCAAAAGCAGCGCAAACGGCAAAGTTACAAGCATCGGCTTTGCCAACAGTCCCAATGCAAACGCCGCTATCGTCAACAAATACCTGGCTACACTCGGCCTTTTAACATATCGCAGATATGCAGCCGTCGTAAGCATCCAGAATAGGGTGCTCAAAACGTCCTTGCGTTCCGATATCCACGCCACTGACTCAACATGAAGCGGATGCAAAGCAAACGCAGCGGCGACAAAAACACTTGCCCACAATGCGCCGGTCATATTTCTGAGAATTGCAAAAAGCAGCAATGTATTTGCAACATGCAGCAGCAGATTTATCAGATGGTGGGCGGCGGGATTAGTTCCGAATAATTGGCAATCCAGCATAAGCGACAGCCATGTCAACGGGTGCCAGTTGCTGGTCTTTACCGCAGTGAAAGCCCACTCGATGCCGTCAATAGTCAAACCACCCCTGACCTGCTGGTTGCCAATAACATAATCGGGGTCGTCAAGATTAATAAAATCATACGACCACAGCTGCCAATAGACGACAAGTGTAATTAGTGCCAGAAGCGGATAGATACAGAAAATCCAGTATTTTTTCTGTGTTTCATCCATAGATTAAAACTTTTGCTTAAGTTTTCTTGTGCCGCCGTAAGAATCGCCTGTGGGGATTGGCTGAGCGGTGTCTGTTAATCAGATAGTATGTCACGAAATACCCTGCCGTTGCCGCCAGCAGGCCTATTATGGTACAGCCGAGCCAAAGCTCGATTCCCTTTGCCCACAGGAATGTTAACAGTCCCTTCCAGAAATCAATATGGAAAAACCCGGTAAGAAATTGCGATAAATTGAACTCGCCGAGCAGCTCATGAATCGGCTTATTCGAAACCGACGACTTAAATCCGAAAAGCAGCAACAGTTTTCTTCCCAACAGGTAGCTGGGATAATAAATGGGTGCAAAGGTAAAAGGGTTCGTAATCCATACAGAGGCAAGGGCAGCGAGTTTATTTGCCCGCAACGGGATACTGAGTGCCAAAACTATTAAAATATGAAAACCCAGTGCCGGCGACCAGCCGACAAATAACCCAAGCGCCACACCGAGTGCGATGCGGTGAGGCGAATCACCGGCGTGAAAAATACGCAGTTTCAAAAACCGCATCATTCGCGTGAATCTATTCCTGGTACTATCGCGTCCGTTTATCATGATATTTGTTCACATACCTTGCGGTAAACTTCATCGACGGTAACTTCTTTAATGTCGTGTCCTGAATCGGCACTGTCGGCCTTTAGCCCCCTGCCGAAAGGTTCGACCGCCGCGATGCAATTGCTTCTTCCATAAGGAGCGACTCTGGCGGGGTTGCTTGGGCCGAATATCAAAACCAAAGGCCTGCCCAGCGCCGCCGCGATATGGCCCGGGCCGGTATCGTTGCTTATCACAACTTTCGCACCCTTCAAGAGAGCGATAAGCTCGTTTAAATTTGTAAGGCCGGCAAAGTTCTCGATGGGGACATTAGCGGCGGCTTTTAATTTTTCAACAGTGCTTTTTTCCGACGCAGTTCCGGTAGCAATTACAGATAATCCGAACTGCGATGAGATTTTAGATGCTATTGCCGCAAACCGCTCGACCGGCCAGCATTTATCGCTATGGGCCGAACCCGGCACGAGAACCGCATAATTACCCTGTTTAATATTACGGCCTGCCAACAGTTTATCCACCGACTCGGCGGCAGCAGAATCCTGCGGCAATACAAACTCTACAGCCGGATTCGACACACCCGCAGCTTTAATTATTTTCAGGTAGTAATCAACAAGATGAATACAGCCGTTATCCTGTGTGATTTTGTGAGTATAAAAAATATGTGCAAACTCCGCTGCCTTTGCCATTCCGTACCTGTTGGCACAGCCCGAAAGCCAGCCGAGGGATGCCGTTCTGAAAAGACCCTGCAGGTCGATTACCAAATCAAATCTGCTGCGGCGAAGCTGAGCGACAAGCGATAAAAGAGCTCCGAACGCCCGCGGGTTACACCATGCCTTGCCGAGAAATTTGCGGTCGAAAGGGATTATTTCCGTAAGGTGCGGATGGTTTTTAAGCAATGCCGCAAATTCAGGCCTGACAAGCCAACTGATTTTCGCATCGGGAAAACTACGGCGCAATGCCGACAGAGCCGGCAAAGCCAGCACTATATCGCCAAGCGAACTTGGCTTAATTATAAGAATGTTTTTGAATTTGTTTGCCATTACTGTAGAATTTTAAGCAATAAGGACACTTTTAGCAACCTGTTTTGTCGATGCGGCTGTTAATAAGTTATAAAGAGGATGATTACATTATGGCGAAAAAAGGAAGATACATTTACGACTGGCCCAGGCCGATGGTTACCGTTGATGCGGTTGTTTTTACATTTCGAAATGACAGGGCCAAACTGCTGCTGGTCAAGCGAGGCAAAGAGCCGTTCAAAGGCAAATGGGCCATACCAGGCGGATTTATCGAAATCAATGAAGAACTCGAAGACGCCGCTGCAAGAGAATTGCAGGAAGAAACTGCTCTGGCAAATGTGCCGCTCGAGCAGATGCGCACATTCGGCAGATGCGGCAGAGACCCGCGGGGAAGGCAGATTACCGTAGTATTTATGGGTATCGCAGCAAAAGGGCAAAACAAGGTAGAAGGCAGCGACGATGCCGCAAAAGCAAAATGGTTCGACATAGAAAACCTGCCAAAAGATATGGCATTCGACCATAACCAGGTTGCGGAATTTGCCGTAAAAAGATTAAAGAAAAAGAAAATATATCTTCAAGCAGTTAAGTAGGGTCGGCTGATTTTTTCAACTGTTCATTAAACATATACAGTTGTGCGCCGATGATGCTTACAGCCCAGTCGATATGATGTAATTTGTGTGCCGGGCGGTGGTGCCTTTCGTCCATCAGGCCGGCCTGTACCGTTTCGACAAATTTATTTATCGTCTGTTCGTCTATCGCAGCCGGGTCGGATGCCCATTTTTTCAGTTCCTCGTACTCCTGGCGCAGTTTGGGACTATTTTGCAGCTGCTCTGCGGTTAAATAATCCGCAGGGTTATAAGCCAATTGCAGACCCTTGAGGCAAAAAATTAACGGCTCGTAGTTGGCTCTTTTTTCGAGGCGGATAAATTTATACTGCTGGATATGCGTGATCGCCTGAGGCGGGGCCTTATCAGCAACCTCATCTTCACCCATATACCATCTTCGTTGACTTGTCCTTGCAAAAACAAGTTCTTCGCCGTAAGAACGCCTTGTGATTTCCTCGTATCCCATCCTCGAAATCCAGAATCTGCCTGAGTTTTTTTGTTCCAGTCCCCCGCCGAGCACAAACAGGCATTTGACAAAATCAAGAGGTAAAACCCTCTGATTGCCGATTTGATTTTTGCGAAGCTGAAAAGAAAGATGCAGACTGTGCGGCTTTACATCATAAAAATCGACAATCTCTCGTATCAACTGACTTAATAGCCACGGGTCAGCAGTTGCAGGGCGGGATAGCTCCCCTTCTATATTCAATCTTCCCGGTGCAAGTTCGAGAAAACCGCATCGCCTTGCCTGGTCGGTTGCACCCGTATGGTCATCGATGTAGCCGCCGAACTTCCATGACAGGACGTCCATCTGAAAATCATGGAAATACCTGAAGCCGTTATAAACGGAGTCTGCTATTTTTCGGGAATTTTTTCGCGGCGTAACGGCATTTGACCCGAGATTGCTCAATTCGAGTTCCGCTCCGATGGGTACAAGGCCGGGGTCGAAGTTCAGCCGAATCCGATCGAACTGTGAACGAGCAACACGCAAATCGAAAATGCTTTCGGCTGCACCAACCGCATATTTTACATAGTCGATAAGGTCATATTTTTCATACGGCATCGTATCAAGGCATTGCCTGATAATCAGATCAACCGTCGGGCTGTTGGCATTTACCATTTGCAGCGATATCAACAGACTGACCGACCGCTTGAAATACCTTTCTGATGTCCGAATATGCTCAAGTTCAAATCGATACTGCGACTGGATTTTTTCGTCGAGCTGGTTTATCAACACCTGCTTAACAACCATGGCCAGGTAATTTTCGATAAATGGTTTGGCCTGCTCGTCATTGTAGAGGTGCTTTATGCTCGGACGAGGCCGATTAAGTTCGTGCTCAAGATAAAAATCGCTGACGGCATCGGCACGGTAGTGACTTATTACAAGGTCGCGTTCGGTCGTCGCAAGAAGCTCCCTGTCGGCCCGGCGTTCGAGCTCGGCATCGGCGGTCTGGTCGCCAGGACGGGTACGCTTCTTGATAAATTCCTCTATACGCTTGCGCAGCCAGAGTTCATGAATCAGGTTGACGTGAAACCTGTCGCCGAACCGCTTTTTCATCGATTTATAGCTTGCCAGATACGCCATTGCATCAACGAAACCTTTTGCGGTATTCACCCGAACAGTTTCCCTGTCGTATCGCTTTCCCTCATATTTATCAATTTCTGCCATCACCTGCGAAGGGACATCGTAGATTACAAAGCCCTCGATTTTTGAGGAATTGTTTGCGACTGCGTAAAAGTAGACATTATCCGGGCTGACCTTGCGATAGTTCGGCAACAGCGCCGGCTCGGCAAAAAACGTTTTCTCGTTTGCCTCAGAGCGGTCAAAAGTGAAACTTAAGCCGCTGACGGACTTGAAAATCTCAGGTGCCCGCAGCGAACCATAAATGAACAAATTAAATTTTATATCACCCATAGATTAGCCGTTATGGCGTGTTACACTTTAACTTTCTTTTTTTATCTGGTTGTAAAGCTTAAATAATTCCCCGAACGCACGAATAATTACTCCTAATTTTGCGCCGGTTTGAGTGCCTGATATTCTCGGATAATGATGTACGCCTCTCTGAGTAACAGCATACCCTTTGTGTGTGGCCCGAGCGAGGATTTCGGTATCAATAAGTGCTCCGGTGCTTACCATTTTGATGTTATCGAATATTTCCCTTTTATACAGTTTGAACGCACAATCAATATCACGGATTTTCATTTTGAAAAGAAAACACACCAGCTTTGTCCAGCACCAGGCATTGATTTTGCGTATCATATTATCCTGGCGGTTCAGCCGGTAACAACTGACGATATCATACTGTTTTATCAGCGGCAATAACGGCGGCATTTCGCTTATATCAAACTGCCCGTCACCGTCGGTATAAAAAACAAGTTCTTTTGCAGCCGACCTGAATCCGGATTGAAGAGCGGCTCCGTAACCAAGATTAGTCGGATGATGGACAACCCTGACTCTTTTATTCCGGGCGGCTATTTTGTCGGCTATCTGACCTGTGGCATCCTTGCTGCCGTCGTCGACAATGATTGCCTCATAATCGGCGTTAAGCTTTTCCAGAACTGCAATAGCACGTTCTGTCGTACGGGCGACATTGTCCTGCTCATTATAGCAGGGGAAAAAAACGCTGATGGAGATATCGCATTTTTGGCCTGGTTCCGCCTGATTTGTCGGCATTGGCCCGTTTTCCATCTACTACCACCTTTTTATGTTCATTAGACGGTTTATTTCGTTATTATATTCTCTCATTTTTGCATTGCAGGATTCGGCAAGGGCCTGGTCTTTCTGATTCCTCGCTATCTGCTGCAGATAATCGCATATAACCAGTGCGGCAATCATTCTCTGGTAATAGCCGTCTTTTTTGGCATAAATATTTTTATTTTTAGCGAAGTCTTCGAAATAATTTTTGCACACATTATAAACCTGTAAACCAAGATTGCCGTAAGATGAAAGGGATATTAATTCCTGCAACGGCGCCTGCGACGGACTTATCTCAAATGCCTTGACCGCAAAGTCAAATGCCATCTTCGGGTCTGCCTGTCCTTCGGCTGAAACTAATAAATTATGCGCCTTGATAAGGTCTTTGGTAAATTCGTCAGGATAAATTGTTTTATCGTTAAATATGCCTTCAAAAAGTTCCCTGCCCTGCGGGGTTGTTATATCTACGTAAAGTTTTTGTTTGTTATCATAGAAGACAAGACGCCAGTCGGGGTTACACTCAAGACCTTTTATCGAGGGACCATTAAACTCAGCAAACGGCATCAGAACAACCCAGACATTGTATCGCTTAAGCTGCTCGTTCATCCACTGGCCGATTTTTGTATACTCAGCAGCAGTCAAATTGCGCCCGCGGGCGGACGCGTTTGTTACCATCTGACCTGTGATGGGGCCGCCTGACATAATATTTGACCACAGGTCGTAAACTTGCGGCTCATAGGCCGCCTGGGCCCGGCCGTCCATAAACAGTTGCAGAGGCGTCTTGCCGGTGTTCGGGTCGGGGTCCTGGCCCCATGCGATAAACCCGCCCTCAGTCCAGTAATTAAACATTTTCCCTTTTAGCTTGTTGTCCCTCATGAACTGGCAGGCGTAAAACGGCTTGGCATCCGAGGCCGTCATTCGCATAAAAACAGAAGTCAACCTTGTATCTGACGGCCATGCATCTAAATAAATGTATTTGAATTTCAGACCCCACCATGTGCCGAAAAATACGACTGCCGCAGCGCCTGCAAGTGTAAAGGATAGGCGTAATACCTTAGGCATCGTCGGAACTGTCAGGCGGTTTTCCTTGTGAAAGTTACGCGTCGCCGATATTGACCTTATCATCTGGTCAATAAACATCGCTATAACAGGACAGGCCGCAATACCTGCGATAGGTATAAATCTGCGGGATTTAATCGCCATATAAATAGTCATCGCCGTAATTGCAATCAGCGATAAGTCGATTTTAGGCCACTGATACTGGTCAAGATTTTTCGCTCTTTTCCTGTCAACAGAACGATTGAAAGAGCGGAGGGTAATTATAAAAACAGCAGCCCATGCCGCGAGAGCCGCCCAGCCGATAATGTACATTACCAAAAATGGCACGCCGGTACCGACAGGATTACTCCATTCGAAGGCAGGATGCCATTCATTGACGCTTCGCCACATCTCAGCGTGTTTGCTGATACTGATGACAAACGTATGCGTAAGATTTGTCAGATGAAACGGATTGAAAATTATTGTCGCTATAAAAGACGCTATCCCGGCAGCCATCGCATGTATCACCCCTCTTTGCCCGATTGATACAAACCGCTTTTTCGAAAAACTCGTTAAAAAATGCAGCACGACAAACGGTACCATCATTATAAACACATAAATATATCCACCGTGAAGATTGCACCAGAAAACCGTTATCGGCACGATAAGCCAGATGTACAAGATATTCCGATATGTGGCAAGAACCAGCGCAAGCAGAAAAACCGCCACAAGCATATTCGAAAAACCTGCCGGCCGAATATCCAACAGCGACCTGCCGACAAACATCGCAAAACACGAAAACACCGCCGATAACGCCGGATTAACACCCAGTATCCTGCCTGTGTAATAAACGCAGGCAACCGTAATTATGTAAATCGCAAATTTCCAGTACACAAGCGTATTAAAGGACAAACTCTGAGCATCCGCAAAAGGCGACAGCGTCGTCAGCCAGTAAAAAATAACATGCGTCAGCCAGTTCTGATTAACCCACCCCGTCGGATGCCAGTATTGAACGGTCTTTAGCCCGACTTTTTTTGTAACCCACTGCGCCCAGTCGGGCCAGGTCTTGATATCTTCTTCGGTAGGCCCTGCCTTGTGCGAATTTGCGCTGAACGGCTCAACGGTGTTGACGCCGTGATTGATAAAATGCCTTCCGCTGGCAAGCGCCACCCACGTATCCCCTGCACCGACCATACGGGTACAGGCGTGCAGGGCGAAAATCAGCATCGCAAGCCAGCCGATAATCATGGGCCAGCCCGACAACGCAGACCGTTTTTCAAGCTCTGTTAACTCAGCCATTTTTCAATCCTGTCCAGTCCCTTTGTAATTTGTTCGAGCGAACAGGCAAAACTCAAACGAACATTATTATCGCAGCCAAACGGCAGACCCGGCACCAGTGCGACATTTACCTGTTCTAAAAGAACCCCGGCAAAATCCATGCTGCCGTTAATCTTCACACTATTAATAGTTCGGCCATAATGCTTTGAAACATCAGGAAAACAGTAAAACGCCCCTGTCGGTTCAGGACATTTGATGCCCTCAATCCTGTTTAACCGCTCAGCCATATATTTAGCCCTGCGTTCGAATTCTATCCGCATTTTCTCGATGGTGCCGCCCGATTCAGGGCTGTTAAGAGCCGTAACCCCCGCATCCTGTGCGAATGAAACAGGGTTTTGCGTCATATGAGACTGAAGCCTGTCCATCGCCTTTATCACATCGACATGCCCTGCCGTATAACCAAGCCGCCAGCCGGTCATTGCAAACGCCTTGCTGAAGCCGTTAACCGTTATCGTGCGATTATATGCGTCCTCGCTCAGCGATGCAAAACTGACAAATTTCGTCCTGCCGTAAATAAGTTTTTCATAAATCTCATCCGACAGCACCATCACCTTTGTCCCTTCAAGAACCTTGGCAATAGCCGCCAGTTCCTGGGGCGTATAAGTAAACCCGCCGGGGTTGTTCGGCGAATTCATTATCAGCATCACGGTCTTTTTTGTAATCGCCTTCTTGAGCTGCTGCGGTGTAATCTTATAGCTGTTTTGTATATCGGTCTCGATGACCTTTGCCACGGCACCTGCAAGCTTTATCGTCTCAGGATATGTCACCCAGTAAGGCGCAGGCATAATTACCTCATCGCCCTCATCGAGCACCGCCTGCATCACCATATATATGGAATGTTTCGCGCCAATATTGACAATAATCTGCTCGGGCTTATATTTCAATCCGTTTTCCTTTTCGAGCTTGGCCGCAATAGCCGTCCGAAGCTCAATCGTGCCGCATGCCGGCGTATATTTTGTTTTGCCCGCCTTCAACGCCTTTATCGCCGCATCCTTGATATAATCCGGCGTATCAAAATCCGGCTCCCCTGCTCCAAAACCCACCACATCCACTCCCTGGGCTTTCATCTGTTTGGCTCGCGAGTCGACAGCGATTGTCGCTGAAGCGGGCACAAGCTCGGCTCGTTTGCTGACTTTCATTGCGCTGTACCTTTCAATTTTAGTTAATCTTTTTCCTGCGTTTCCATAGGTCTTCAAAACCCGTGATAAGATATTAAAAACATCCTCCGAGGTCAAGTAAATTGACGAAATAGAACACTTTCCTTTTTCTTTCGCCTTTGCAGGTACGAGTGCAAATACTATAATACTCCCTTATGAAAATATTATTGCCCGCAAAGGCGCCAAGGCGCAAAGCAAGATGAAAGAAAATGAAATTGGAAAAATCATAGTAGATGCGGCACTGACGGTTCATAGAGCATTAGGGCCGGGCTTGCTCGAACTGGTTTATGAAGTAATCCTGACCCATGAACTCGAACAACGAGGGCTGAAGGTTCAAAGGCAGGTGCCCATCGCTATCGAATATGCAGGAATTCAGTTTCAGGAAGGATTTTGGGCTGACCTGATGGTGGAAGATAAAGTTATTGTAGAATTAAAAGCCGTGGAAAAGGTATCCGGTGCTCACAAAAAGCAGGTGCAAACTTATTTAAAGCTGACCGGACGGAAACTCGGTTTTCTTTTAAATTTTAATGAAGAATTAATGAAACAGGGCATCACCCGATGTGTTAACCAGTTGGAAGAATAACTTGGCGCCTTTGCGCCTTGGCGGGAAAAAAAGTGGGTAGTCAAAAATTATGGCCGTAAAAATCCTGCTCGTGAATCCGCCGATATACGATTTTGCCGCCTATGACTTCTGGCTAAAGCCGTACGGCCTGTTAAGCGTTGCAGGCTTTCTTCGCAAAATGGCTGACTTTACCCTCTTCGATTTCCTCGACCGCCTGCACCCTTTTATATCAAGCCAAAAACAACCTCAACCCGACCACTGGCAGCGAGGCCGATTCTATTTCGAAATAATACCAAACCCAAAAGTCCTTGCACACATTCCGCGACATTTCCGACGGTTCGGATTGCCTCGCTCCATATTCGGGGATTTTCTGAAAAACCGTCAGCCGTATGATTTTGTCCTCATCCAGACGATGATGACATACTGGTATCCCGGCGTTGGGGAAGTCATTGCCGACATCCGAAAAAACTGCCCAAACGCAAAAATCATACTCGGCGGAAATTATGTAACCCTTTGCCCCAGCCACGCAAAAACCTTAGGCGCCGACTTTCTCGTTGAAGGCACTAATCTGACGCCGCTTTGGGAATACCTCGGCATAACACCTGATTTGAATCAGCCGCCATTGTGGGAGTCCTACGAAAAACTAAATGTCGGCGTAACAAAAATAAGTGACGGCTGTCCCTTCAACTGCACCTATTGTTCCGTCCCGAAGGTCTACGGCAAATTCCGGCAAAGGCCGCTCGAACACGCCTTAAATGAAATGCAATTTTTAGCCTCTCGCGGCGTTGAGAATATCGCCTTCTATGACGATGCCCTGCTCTTTGACTCTCAGAACGTTCTTGTGCCGTTTCTGCACCGGATTATAAAAAATAAAATTAAGGTAAACCTCCACACCCCAAACGCTCTCAACGCCCGATTTGTCACAAACCAGCTCGCCGGCCTGATGGTGCAGGCTGGATTCAAAACCTTCTATCTCGGCTTTGAGAGCGCTTCCGCCGATTGGCAAAAGAAAACCGGCTCAAAAGTCTTATCCGGCGAACTTGCACAGGCCGTCCAAAACCTTACTTCCGCAGGTGCAAACCCGCTCGAAATCACCGCATACCAAATTCTCGGCCATCCCAACATCGCCGTTCAGCAGCTTGAAGATTCGATGCGGTTTGCAAACTCTCTCGGCATCCGCGGAATGTTAGCCGATTTTTCACCCATCCCCGGAACGCCGGACGGCGAACTTTGTAGAAAGTACGTTGACCTCGATGAGCCGTTAATGCACAACAAAACCGCCTTCCCCATTATCCTGCTCGGCAACGATGAAACTAACCGGCTAAAAGACCTCCAGCGAAAATTAAATCGAAACCTGCCAAATAGGTGCACGTCAAAAAAGTTTTGATCCTCGCCTGCGCGGGGACAAGGTTTTAAGTTAGATGTTATCCAAGGTCATCCAAGGTCATCCAAAGACATCCAAACGCACTCCAAAGCACTCCAAAGGTACTCCAACGTATGTCCAAGGTACTCCAAAGTATGTCCAAAGACATCCAATTTCAGGTGTTGATTTTGTTTTAAGTTCATTCATATAAAAGACTTAAAGAAAAATTGAGCCACAGATTAACACAGATTTTCACCTGCCGCGACCCGCTGCGACGCGACCGTCGTCATCGCGGCGAGCGTGGGTCGCTGGCACGGCGGGCAGATTTTTTATTTTTCTCTGTTATGCAAATTTTAAAGAGCGGGAGGCGCAGACAAATACCGCATAGACACATTCAGTTGTCCGAAAGCACTAAATTCTAAACACGGATTTAGAAACTCAAAACTTAAAACTAAAAACTCAAAACCAAAACTCAAAGTTAAAAACTGAGGACAGAAAAGTGTCCCCTCTATAAAGGGGCGAAGATGCGCGTTTGGTACAAAAAAACGTTAACCGCAGAGAACGCTGAGAACGCAGAGAAGATGTAAGTTGTTGTAAAATAAGGAGTAAGAGAATGTGAAAATTTTTTTAGAATTTTCGGATTTTGGTCGTGGATACCTGCGCGTTTGGCCCAAAAATAGCGTACAGCATATAGCGGATAGCGTATAGGATGTCGTGGTTGGACGGTGAAACGGTAATAAAGAGATTTTCAAATTCCGATTTCCAACTGCCAATTTAAGATGAAGATGCGGAAAATATGAGAGTTGACAAAAAGAACAATAGAGAGTATATCTGCATGGAACGCGGGCAAACAAAAAGAATTTATTTCCGATTTTAGACTTGCCTGCCGAAGTCTTGACGAACAATGGCGGATGAGAAAGCAAAAAGTCGAATTGGGATTAGAAGGAAATGGCAAAGAGCGAGATATTTGTAGGAAGAAAAGAAGAACTCAAGAAATTTGCGTGTGTTCTTGATGACCCGCGGGGACAGGCAATTGTCGTCGTGGGTAACAGGGGAATGGGCAAGACCTGGCTTGTCAATCGAATAGCGAAATTGGCAAGTGAACATCCGAAACTTAAATGCGGGTTTGTGCGGTATGAGGTGACGCCGACAGATAGCCCTGATTCGACGATGGCACTTATGATGGATAATGCATTTGATGCCGGGCAGGTCAAAGAGGGTTCGTTTGACGGGACGAAACGGGGATTAGAGCAATGGCGAAGCTTTCTGAATGTATTCAATCTTGGGGATTTGGTATTGAGCTTGCGGCGCGACCCGGCGAAAGATACACGGCAGCAGTTTTTGGAACGGTTAGAGCTTATTTCAGGGCGGATGCCGGAGAATGGGCGGGCGATATTCATTGTTGACCCTGAAAAATACATGGCGGAGACAAGCGACCAGACGTGGGCGATTGTGGTCAAGAGTTTGCCGGAGAAAGTAAAGTTTGTTTTTGCGCAGCGAACAGAAGACGCTTTGGTCAACAGTGAAGTAATAGATGTGCTAGATAATGTTATGCGGATACCTAAAGATGCGCTCAATATTTTAAGCGAAGAGGATGTAGATGAACTGGTAAATTGCCGACGGGCGAATTTGAGAGTTGAGATATCAGATTTGAGAAAGATTCTGAGCCGTTACAAGGGGCATCCATACGCGATTGGGGCGGCTTTGGATTTAGTGGAGGCAGGGACAAAATTAGAAGAACTACCAAAGACAGGAAAACCAACGGAATTCGCAGCAAAGCAATGGGAGAAAATAGGCGAAAAGGGTGATGAGGCAATAAACCTGTTTGAAGCATACGCTGTTTTGGAAGTGGCGGTGCCGGATGACGTGGTGGAATTTGTAAGCGGATTGGATGCAACAACAAGAAAACGGTTGCAAAATGACAAATACCTGCGGGGACTATTGAGAGATGAGGCGGGTGGCAGGAGGATTTATCATTCAATACTGACGGATTATATATTGGGGCAGATGAGTGAGGCGGAGAAAAAGGAATATCATAAACGGGCGGTGGAGGTTTACAGAAAGAAATTAAAAAAGGCAAAGATGGAGCAGACGAAGCCAGATGAATTGGCGGCAGTGAGATTGCCGGAGCACGTTTTGGCGGCAGAAGGGGAAGAGGCGTTTGTAGATGTTTTTGTAAATGAGTGCACACAGCCATTGTATAATTTGGGTTTGTTGGATGAGGCGATTAGTTTATCAGAACGTACATTAAGGATTACAAAACAAGGTTCCCAAAAACAGGCAATGGTTTTAGGCAACTTAGGCCTGATTTATCAAGCGAAGGGCGAATTAGGCAAGGCGGAAGAGACACATAAAAAGTCGCTGGAGATCGCGGAGAAGTTTGGGTTGCAAGAAATCGTGGCGAGCCAGTACAGCAACTTGGGGCTGATTTATCAAACGAGGGGGGAATTAGACAAGGCGGAAGAGATGCACAAAAAGTCGTTAGAGATAGAAAAGAAGCTTGGCCGACTTGGGGGAATGGCAATCACCTACGGCAATTTGGGGCTGGTTTATCAAACGAGAGCCGAATTGGAAAAAGCAGAAGAGATGCATATTAAAGCATTGGAGATTCACCAGAAGATTGGTGAACAGGAAGGAATGGCCAACCAGTACGGCAACTTAGGGCGGATTTATCAAATTCGAGGGGAATTGGATAAAGCGGAAGAGATGTACAAAAAGTCGTTAGAGATAGACAAAAAGCTTGGCCGACCTGAAGGCATGGCAAACGCCTACGGCAATGTAGCAATGATTTATCTAACGAGGGGCGAATTAGACAAGGCCGAAGAGATGCTCAAAAAAGCATTAGAAATAAATGAGAAGATTGGCCGGCAAGAGGGGATAGCAATCCAATATGGCAACTTAGGAACGGTTTATAAACAGAGAGGAGATTTGAAAAGAGCGAGAGAATATTGGGAAAAGGCGCGGGATTTGTTTAAGAAGATAGGGATGGCGAATGAGGTGAAGGTGATGGAGGGGTTGATAGAAAAGATAAAAGGGAAATGATAAGGAAGAATGGCGAGGAGCATTTTAATTGATTATGGATTATTGATTATTGGGAAGAGATTGCCACGGCCTAAACAGAGAAGAAACCCCGTCACACGCCAAGGGCGATGATGACGGGGCTAAATATGATTGAAGAAGAAACCCTGCATTGGTTCGATATATGACGAAGAAACCCCGTCATTCGTTAAATTAACGGAAGAAACCCTGCCACTCGCCAAAGGCGAAGATGGCAGGGCTAAATACAATCGAAGATAAACCCCGTCATTCGTCCTGCCCTGATGTGCAGGCCGGAAGTGACGGGGCTAAATATGGAGGAGAAAAATATTGTTAAAATCAGAAACGTGATATAAAATTACCGATATGGCGAAGACACTCGGATATATGGTGACGTGGACAACCTACGGAAGCTGGCTGCAAGGGGACAATCGCAAATACGTCAAAGACGGGGAAATACTGCCGCCAAATGAAAAATTGGCGGACGCAAATTCAAAGGCACTTAGAAAAGATACGGTGCAGTTGTCTTTTAACCAGCGACGGATAGCAGAAGAAGCTATTCGGCAAAAAGCAATTCAGTTCGGCCAGCGAATTTACGCACTGTCGGTTTGCGCAAAACACGTTCACCTTGTGGCGGAATATATTCCCAAGCCAATCGGGATTGTTGTACAGCGATACAAGAGTTGTGCGGTGCGTGCACTTCGTAAAGATGGGATGCATGGCCGGATATGGACAGCCGGATTTGACAAACGATATTGTTTCGACGCGGACACCCTTCAAATAAAAATCAATTATGTAAATAATAATCACCGCAGGAATAATTAGCCCTGCCATCTACGCTCCTGGCGAGTGGCAGGGTTCAATAATTGATTATTGATTATTGGGAAGAGAGAAGAAACCCCGTCACACGGGGAAGAAACCCTGCCATTGTGATGGCAGGGCTAACCGATGAGGAAAACGACATAACTTTCTTACTACAAACCTGACGTGCGCCCAACAGGAACCTGCCGGATTGATTTTTATTGCTAAATCCTGTATATTCTATGGGTTATGAGTACCTTAAGATTGCACATAAAGAGCTTCGGCTGCCAGATGAACAAGCTCGACACCATACTGGTTACATCTTTGCTCAAAGAGGCCGGCTTTGCCCTGACAGACAGCGTTACTGACGCCGATGTCGTTTTGATAAACACCTGCTCTGTTCGCGGCCACGCCGAGGACAGAGTCATCTCAAATCTTGGCCATTTAAAACACATCAAAAAAAATAAACCACAATTGACAGTTGCCGTTATCGGCTGCATGGCACAACGTCTCGGCGAGGAGCTTCTTAAACACCCAGCCGTCGATATCGTATGCGGGCCGGCACAGCTTCCGCAAATAGCAGAGTTGATAATGCAAACCATCCGCGAAAAGAAAAAAACACTTGCCGTCACCGAAAAAATCCGGCAAAAGGTCACCTCAGAGCAATCACAGGCGCTCGAGCAGTTCGAATCCGTTTACGACGCCGAGGAACAACACCTGCCCGGCCAGGCCTTTGTGCGGGCGATGCACGGCTGCAATAATTTCTGCTCATACTGTGTCGTGCCTTATGTCCGCGGCCCAGAGGTCTCACGCCCGCCAAAGATAATAATCGAACAGATTAAAAGACTCGCAGGCAGGGGCATAAAACTTATTACCCTGCTCGGCCAGACGGTCAACTCATACAAATACGTAAATGGCGAAAAAACCTACTGCCTTGCCGAGCTGCTCGAAATGGCAAGCGATATTGACGGTATCGAATGGATTCGGTTTGTTACAAGCTATCCATCCGAGGAATTTTTCGACCGGATTTGCCGCGCAATGGCCGATTTGCCGAAAGTCTGCAAATATCTTCACATCCCCGCACAGAGCGGCTCGGATAAAATCCTGCTGGCGATGAATCGGCATTACACATCAGTTCAGTACCTGAATTTACTCGGCAGGGCAAGGGACATTGTCCCCGGCATCTCTATCGCGGGCGATTTTATTGTCGGCTTTTCAGGCGAAACGGAACAGGACTTCGCCGCAACAGTGGACCTGGTCAAAAAGGCAAGGTATAAAAATTGTTTTATCTTCAAATATTCCACGCGCCCCGGCACAACCGCAGATAAAAGACTCGAAGACAACATCCCCGCTGATGTCAAGAAACGGCGAAATATTGAACTGCTTGCAGTACAGGAAAAAATAAGTGCAGAACTCAGCACAGAATTCTTAGGCAAAACGGTAAAGGTTTTGGTTGAAGGATTGAGCAAAAAACCGCACTTAAACACCGCTAATGGAAATAAATCGCCGCAATTGATTGCCAGAACCGCCGACGACTGGATTGTCGTCTTTAACGGCCCAGCCGAGATTACCGGCCGGTTCGCCGACGTAAAAATCACCAAAACCAGCCCATTGACGTTATTTGGTGAATTACAAGCATGCCCGCGATATGGGGTTTAGCGTGCAATTACGGTAGATATTCTGAACACCGGCAATAACAATCCTATGGCTAATGTGCCGATGATGCTGCCCAAAATTATTATCATGACCGGCTCAATCAGTGCCATAACGCTCCTGATGGAGGCCTCGAGCTTTTTTTCGTAAAAAGTCGATATCTTGTCGCTGACATCTCCGAGCTTGCCGCTTTTTTCGCCGGCTTTGAGCATCTGAACAATTCCGGGTGCAATCAATGGCCGTTTAAGAACAGATGCCTGGCAGGTGATAATTGCTTCCGAGAGCTGGTAGCCGTCGCGAATTTTATCGCCTGTCCCTTCCCAGAGCTGCTGGAAGTAATAATT
>Ga0315293_10000774_pt1 | contig 30256 bp, 32 predicted proteins | sample YL17G13_20_MG_FD_203071 | JGI IMG/M metagenome (GOLD analysis project Ga0315293, IMG submission 203071) | Sediment microbial communities from Yellowstone Lake, YNP, Wyoming, USA - YL17G13_20 | ecosystem: Environmental > Aquatic > Freshwater > Lake > Sediment | place: USA: Wyoming | collected... | reverse complement strand
TAACAACAGACCCAGAAAACGGCTTGACTGGAAAACGCCCTCAGAGGTATTTTCAAAAGAATTAAATCGTTTTAACATTAGTATTAATATGCCAAGTGTTGCACTTGCAGGTTGAATTCAGGATGTTTGGACTTGACAAAACAATAGTATGTATGGTATAATATAAGTAGAAAGAATGAAAAGAGTTTGTTCTTTGATAAAAATATATGGGGGGAAGAGAATTTGGATGGAGGAATTTGCTCATATGGATTAGTGGGTAAATTCCTTCATCCAAATAACAATAAAAATGGATTTGGATGGAGGTGAGAAAAAATGAAATTGAAAGATTTAACGGAGAAATTGAAAAATCTGCTGGTTATAATAGTTGGGAAAAGAATCTCGTGGTACTATGTAGGAGAGAATCGTATGATTATCGAGCGAGCACTGATCGCCACCTTTAGTGGTTTGTACGAGCTAAGGTTGCAAGAGATACGCCCGTTCTGTAAAGGCAAAAACTTTTATGGTACTAAGCTTCGATACGCTACTGTCTGGAAACATATTCCAAAACGAAAGCAGTTTGGTAAACATACTATTCCTGCGAAACGCGAGAAAGTATTCTCCGGGCCCTTTGAAAGATGCATCCGCGAGATTGAGAAAGTAACGAAATCAAGTAAGTGTCACGTCGGCCAAAAGATAGAGTTGCAAAGCTTTGGAGCCATAGATTATTTGATTAGTGACATCATATTCATCAAGAAAGAACCCACGGAAATCCAACTGATTAGCGAATTTAATCCATATAGCAGATTTGCTGATTTATAACCTTCCCCTTTCTTTGTTCGAGCCTGGGATTTAGATCGTAGGCTCAAACAAGCCCAGTACTAGAATAAAATTCAGTACCGGGCAAGAGATACAGCTCTTTGAGAAAATAAAGAGAGAAAGTAAATTCATCCTCTGCAGATAGGAAATTAGAAATAGTGTCTTATCTACAGAGGAATGAGTATGAAAAAAATAATCGTTTCCAGGCATAGTAGTGCTATTGCCTGGTTGAAGAAACGAGGAATTGAAGGAGAGGTAGTGTCTCAAATAGATTCTAGTCTTATTGAGACATTGCAAAAAGATGATGAGGTATATGGGATTTTGCCAACTCATCTTGCTCTCCAAATCTTGGAGCGCGGAGTGAAGGTATTCTTACTCCAACTTCCTAACGTTGTCTTTGAACAACGCGGGAAAGAGCTTTCTCCTGAAGAGATGGAGGAAGCTGGAGCAAAAATCCTTCGTTTCGGCCTGCAACACCAGTGCCATTGCACAAAAGGATGGGACTGGCAATCAGGGTCAAAAGCAAGTGTTTGTCCAATTTGTGAGGACGAACAAGCAGTAAGAGTTACGCTCCAGGAAATTTAAAAACTCCTACTTTCTCTCTTTTTCTATTTTTAGCCCATAAAATAATTTATGAGCTGAAAAGAGAATAGTTCTTTGATAAAAATATATGGGGGAGGAAGATTTTCTTGATGCGCGAAGTGTCTATCAGTTTTGGTAGATAGTCCCGCATCAAGAAAAAAAAGAGGTGAGACTATGAAAAAAAGATTGGTATTTCGGATAAAGATACGGCATTTTTTCCGTCTACCCAAAACAGATAGAAGACTAAAAGAAGGACTAGTGGCATTTGCAACTGAAATCTTTAGCAAAGGATTAGTGGCCATTCATTTTGGCGGCCCGTATACTAAGATTGTTTTTTCAGTAGAGGAAATGCCGACTGTTGTTCCTATCTTGAGAAAACATCTCGAAGAATTCTTACCAAAGAATCTTTGAGAATCCTCTTTCCCCCTTTCTTTTTTCAAGCCTGGGATTCAGATCGTAGGCTCAAAAAAGGAAAAAAATTGTTCTTTTAAAAGTTTGAAAATAAGGGGAATTCCTTATCTCAATTAGTTAATTAATTTCTAATATAGTTAATTGATTGAGGTAAGGAAAATGAATCAAAAAATAGAACTAAACCTCAAAAGGACTGCTCTTATGATCATTGATTTACAAGATGGGTACTGCTCTCCGACGGGAGATTTCGCTAGGGCGCGCGGTTTCAATATGACACCGATGGTAGAAGTAGCTCAGAGAATCAATTCTTTTGTCAAGGCTATAAGAAGTAAAGTGGAGATTATTTGGGTTCGGATGGAGGAAACTCCCGAGACTTTAGCTCCAAATCTCCTCTGGGCTCAACAAGGGAAAACCATTACTCTGTGCAAAAGAGGTACGCGTGGATATGAATATTTTATAGTGCAGCCGCAACCCGGAGAAAAAGAATTCCACAAGAACCATTACGTGCTATTCAACAATACTGCGATAACCAAATATCTTCGTGCGAGAGGTATCGACACTATTATCTATTCAGGCGTTCTAAGTTCAAGATGTATCTATGCATCAATGGTTACTGGATCTGCCTTAGGATTCAAATCATTGATTCTTAGTGACTTAGTAGAAAACCCTTCGGAACTGCAAGTAGAAAAAAAAGAGTTCCTAAAAGTTTCTGGTTTACTCTTTGCCAGATTAATGACTTCAGAAGATGTTCTAAAGATGATAAAAGAGCAAACTATCAAGAGCAAATAGTTCCCCTTATTTTTCTTTTTTCGAGCTAATGAAAATTCGTTAGCTGGAAAAAGGAGATAGAAATATTAACAAGAAAAGCCGCTTTTGCGGCTTTTCTTGTTAATTGTTTTGACAGCTTGCGCCTTTTTAGCAAGAACAATATAATAGATTAATCCGTATGCGATTCAATTTCTTGAAAAATAAATTCCTACTTTTAATTATTGCAATTTTGGTTGTCTTATTTTTGAACTCCTATCGAGAAGGATTCTACCAAAAAAAGATTAAGAATTTTTTCTATTCTTTATCCTTGCCTCTTCAGGAAAATTTTTGGAAAGCAGGGATTAATATTTCTGATTTCTTCAAAACAATTTCTAATATCAATAATTTAAAGAAAGAAAACGAAGAGCTCAAATTAAAAAATCAGGAATTATTATCAAGAGTTTCCGAATTGGAAAACCTCAAAAACGAAAACGAATCTTTAAGAAGCGCTTTGGGATTGGGGCTGGAAAAAGAATTTAATTTAGTAATGGCCAGAGCCATCAGTAAAGATATTTCCGAAGACGTTATAGAAATTAATAAAGGGGCAAAAGACGGAATTTCAAAGGACTTAGCGGTTATTACCTCAGAGAAAATTTTAGTGGGAAAAGTGAGCGAAGTTTATGATAATTTCTCAAAAGTGATGCTTATTTCCAATAAAAACAGCTCTTTTTCGGCCAAAATAAGCGGAAAAGAGGTTTCAGGAGCAGTAAAAGGAAAAGGAAATTTCAATTTTTTTCTTGACCTTGTGTCAAAAGAAGAGGAAATATTGCCGGAAGAAACCGTTATCTCTTCTGTCTTGGGTGGAACTTTTCCTGAAGGATTATTGGTCGGTAAAATTAAAGAAGTAAAGAAAAGCGATATCGAGACATTCCAGCAGGCTGAAATATCCCCATTTTTAAATATTAATGATTTAGACAAATTATTTATAATTGTTGATTTTTAAACGTGAAAAATATTATCTTACTATTAATCTTTTTTTATCTCTTATTTATTTTCCAGACTAGTTTTTTAGTGCATTTTCCGATAAGAGGATGGGTTTTTAACCTCATTTTTATAGTTATTATTCTTTTTAATATTTTAGAAAAACCGGAGAAAAATAACGGAATTTTGGCTGCCGTTATTTTAGGATTTTTTTGGGATATCTTTTCTGAAAAATTTATCGGTTACCATATTTTAATTTTAGTTTTTTTGGCGCTTTTGATAAAAACTATTTTAGTCCGTTATGTTCGAATTAAAATTTTCCAAAAGTCTTAAAGACAGAAAGATAAAAAGAATTTTTGAAAAGGATATAGATCCTCATGACGTTTTAATTGACAGTCTTGCCCAGAAAAAAGAAGAGGAGATAGGAATAACGGAGAAAAAATTCGAAGTGCCTCTTTCAAAAAGAATCTTGTGGTTTTTTTTAGTTTTTAATTTAATTCTGATTTTGATTCTTTTTATTAAGACATTTCAGCTTCAGGTTCTCAATAATAAGGAATATGTTGCAAAAGCTGATGAAAATAAATTTATTTTCTCTTCGATTAAAGCCGAGCGGGGGATAATCTATGATAAAGACATGAATCAGCTTGTTTTTAATGAGCCCAACTTTGATTTAGTTTTGAATAAGAAAAATCTTCCCGAAGACCAAAATGAAAAAATAAGAGTTATAAAAGAGGTATCCGAAATTTTAGGCGTGGATTTTAATGAAATAGAAAAGAAGATTGAAGAAGATCAAAATCAACAGATTTTAATTTCAGAGAACATTGATCATCAGAGTTTAATAGTTTTTGAAACAAGAATTGATGAACTGCCCGGATTTCGAGCTCAAAAGAGTTCCACCAGATTTTATAAAGATGCAGAGATTTTCAGCCATTTAATCGGATATACTGGAAGAATAAATAAAGAAGAGCAAGAGGCAGCACCTGATTATTATTCAATTTCAGACTATATTGGGAGGGATGGTCTTGAAAAGTCGTACGAAAATATTTTGAGAGTAATTCCCGGCAAGATTCAAACGGAAAGGGACGCTTTGGATAATCCGATTTCCCAGAAACTTATTTCTTCATCTGAATCAGGAAAAAGCTTAGTTTTATGGTTAGATTCTGATTTACAAAGAAAAGTTACTCAAGAGCTGGAAAATACCATTAAAGCAATCGGAGCCAAAAATGGCGCAGCAGTTGCTTTGGACCCAAAAACAGGCGGAGTCCTATCTTTGGTTTCTATCCCGAGTTTTGACAATAATTCTTTCAGCAAGGGAGCTGATCCCGAAGAACTGAAAGACCTTCTTCAGAACCCTGCGGAACCCTTATTTAATCGCGTAATCTCCGGAACTTATCTCATAGGTTCTACAATTAAACCCTTAATTGCTTCGGCAGCTTTGGAGGAAAACTTGATTTCTCCTCAGAAAAAGATTAATTGTGAGGGTAAAATTACCATTCCTAATCCTTGGAATCCGGAGTTGCCAACTATCAAAAAAGACTGGACAATACACGGCTTAACCGACTTAAAAAAGGCAATTGCTGAATCTTGCAACGTTTATTTTTATACGATAGGCGGAGGTTATGATGATCAGAATGGTTTGGGTGTCGTAAAAATAAAAAAATATTTGGATCTTTTTGGCTGGGAAGCAAAGACAGGGATTGATCTTCCCGGCGAAGTTGCGGGCTTTGTTCCTGATAAAGATTGGAAAAAACGAACCTTAAAAGAGGTTTGGGTTGATGGAGACACTTACAATCTTTCAATCGGTCAGGGCTTTCTCAAGATAACGCCTTTAGAAGTAGCGACAGCATTTTCGGCAATAGCTAATGGCGGAAAGTTGCTGCAGCCCCAGGTTTTAAAAGAGATTATTGATGGCGATAAAAATATGATCAGTAAAAATGAGCCAAAAATTATCCGCGATAATTTTATTGACCAGAATAATCTGGAGATTGTGAGAGAAGGAATGAGGTGGGCAGTAACCGGACAAAACAGCCCCAAGGCTTCTTCTGTTATTTTGAATTCTTTACCGGTTTCAGCCGCAGCTAAAACCGGAACTGCGGAATTGGGAAACGACCATTATAATAATTGGGTAACAGTTTTTGCCCCATATGACGATCCTCAGATAGTTTTAACTATTGTTCTTTATGATGTGGAAAAGCTTCAAGCCGCGGCTTTACCGGTAGCAAAAGAATTACTTAATTGGTACTTCACGAAATAAGATTAAAGGTGTAAGGTGATAGATATAAGTTAAATCAAAATGAAACTTAAATTTTTTATCTTAAATCTGATATCTTTAATATGAAAAAATATTTAACTAAAGAGAGTCTGGAAAAATTTAAAAAGGAACTTGATTATTTGAGGGCTGAAAAAAGAAAAGAGATTGCCGAAAAATTAAAAGTTGCTATTTCTTTTGGAGATTTAAGCGAGAACGCCGCTTATCATCAGGCAAAAGAAGAGCAGTCATTTTTGGAAGGAAGGATTTTAGAGTTGGAGTACTTAATCAAGAGTGCCGAGATAATTGAAGAAAAGCCACATACTGGTTGGGTTCAGGTGGGTTCTGTTGTTCTCTTGCATAACTTGGCAGTTAAAAAAGGATTTTTCAAAAAACCGGAAAAATTTGAAATTGTCGGAGCGACTGAAGCTGATCCTTTGGCAGGAAAAATATCTTCAGAATCTCCAATAGGAAAAGCTTTAATGAACAAACCCAAGGGCGCGATAATTGAAGTTGAGACTCCCCAAGGAAAAGTGAAGTATAAGATTGCGAAAATAGCTTAAGTTATTAAAGAATAATTAATAGCTAATTTTTAAGCTATTTTTTATTTATATAGTCCCACACCTATGAAATAGGTCGTGGCGTCTTGACAGATAGAATATATTTGCTATGGAATAAAGATAGTTCTTTTAAAAATCAAGAGGGAAAGATTTTAGACGACCAAATTTGTTTATTTAAAAAAAATAGATAAATTTGGCCGTCTAAGGAGGAATAAGCTTGAACAAAAAAGCAGTTCTTTTTTTGCCTGGATTTCAAAGTTCGGATTTTGATCCAGAAGAAAAAGGATTAGCAATAAAGAAATCTCTAAATGAGAAAGGATTAAAAGTAATCATCTCGGATTATGGAAAAAGAAGTCCAATGCGAGAATCAATTGTTGCCTATGTGGAGCAGGTTAAAAAGGAAATAAAAGAAGTTAAGCCAGAAATAATAATTGCCCATAGCCTTGGTGGATTTCTTGCAAGAGAAATTCTCGAAAGCGCGCAAGAAAATCTGGGAGTAAAGATACTGATAATGTTAGAAACGCCTCATAATGGTGTTCCGTTGAAGCTCATACTTTGGTTAGGCTATCCTGATTGGCCTGTTATTCGTGAGATAGCGCCCGATAGTCAGTTCATTCAAAGTCTTAACCAAAACTGGAGGCTAAGATTAAAGAGTATGAAGACTCGCTATTTTCAAATAGGCGGCGGTTGGACGATTCAGTATCCGGAAATATTCAGGCTTGAAGACGTAAAAATGATTACTTTTCAAGGCCTGGATCATTCATCATTAAGAACAGATCCGAGAGTGATTCAAAAGATAATAGAAATTCTTTCTTCTTAATCTTTCCCATTTTTTTCGAGCTAATAAAAATTCGTTAGTTGGAAAAAGTCAAAAACGCCCCAATTGGGGCGTTTTTGACTTTAAGCTAAATATCGCTTAAAATAAAAGGAGTTAAACCTTTTGATATCTGCGTTCGCTCGGAAATGAAAAACTTCATTTTTCATTTCTCTCGCTCGCTTGATAATAACACAATGGCTACAATTGATGAACTAAGAAAAAATAGGATAAAAAAACTGGAAGCTATCCAAAAAGCCGGATTTTTAGCTTATCCGGAAAAAACAAAAAGAACCCATAAAATAGGGGAGGCGCTGGAAATTTTCTCCAAATTGGAAAAATCAAAAGAAGAAATAATAATATCAGGCAGGATAAAATCCATAAGAGTTCATGGCGGAGCAACTTTTCTGCATTTGGAAGATGGTTCGGGAAAAATTCAGATTTTTCTCAGGAAAGACGGAATAGGGGAGAAGGCTTATAAATTTTTCTTGGATCATTTTGATATCGGTGACTTTATTGAAGCAAGAGGAAGATTATTCACAACAAAAAAAGGTGAAAAAACATTAGAAGCCGCAGATTATAAAATATTGGCAAAATCATTGCTTCCTTTGCCTGAAAAATGGCATGGGCTCCAGGACATCGAAGAAAGATACAGGAAAAGATATCTCGATTTAATTTTTAACCCCGAAGTTAAAAAGAAATTTGAACTCCGCTCAAAAATTATCAGTAAAATTCGGGAATTTTTGGAAAAAGAAGGATTTTTGGAAGTGGAAACTCCGATTTTGCAGCCAATTTATGGCGGGGCTAAAGCCAAACCTTTTAAAACCCACTTAAATGCTTTGGACGTTGATTTGTATTTAAGGATTGCTCCGGAACTTTATTTAAAACGGCTTTTAGTCGGTGGATTTGAGAAGGTTTTTGAAATCGGTAAATGCTTCAGAAATGAAGGAGTTGATAGGTTCCATAATCCTGATTTCACTATGCTTGAGTTTTACTGGGCCTATGCTGATTATAAAGAAATGATGAAACTAACGGAGAAATTATTTGAATTTTTATTAAAAAATGTTTTTCATTCAACTAAGATTTCTTACCAAGAAAAAGAAGTTGATTTTAAGATTCCCTGGCCAAGAAAGGAATTCAGCCAGTTAATTAAAGAATATACGAAAATTGACTTGGATGAAATTAATCGCGATGCTTTGGTAAAAAAAGCAAAAGACTTGGGGGTAAAAACAGAAAAAGGAGCGGAAAAAGCGGAGATCGCCGATGAAATTTATAAAAAATACTGCCGGCCTAAAATTTGGGAGCCGACTTTTGTAATCCATCATCCTTTGGGATTTCAGCCCTTAGCCAAAGCTTTGGAAGATAATCCTCAAAAATTAGCCAATTTCCAACTGGTCGCAGCTGGTTTTGAATTATTGAACGCATTTTCGGAACTTAATAATCCTATAGAGCAGAGAAGAAGGTTTGAAGAACAGGAAAAGATGTTAAAATCAGGATTTGAAGAGGCTCAAAGAATGGATAGAGATTTTGTTGAGGCTTTAGAATACGGCATGCCGCCGGCAGCCGGATTTGGCATGGGAATAGATAGATTAATTTCTTTATTAACTGATTCTCATGGCTTAAGAGAAGTGATTTTATTTCCGACCATGAGACCAAGATGAAAAAAATATTAATTGCGACAACTAATCCAGCAAAAATTATAGAGTACGAAGAGATTTTTAAGCAATTAAAATTACCGGTAAGTTTAGTTTCGTTGAAAGATTTAAATATTAAAAATAAAGTCGAAGAAGACGGAAAAACATTTGAGGAGAACGCGATTAAGAAAGCCGATTTTTATTCCAAGTTAAGTAATCTCCCGACTTTATCAGATGATGGCGGTTTAGAGATTGATTATTTAAATGGAGAACCCGGGATAAGGTCAAGAAGGTGGCCAGGTCATGAAGCATCAGACGAAGAGTTGATTGAACTCGCTCTTAAAAAAATGGAGGGAGTACCAAAAAATAAAAGGACAGCAAGATTTAGAATTATTGTGGCATTATCTATTCCTGATAATAAAACTTTCACATTCGAAGATGGACTTAAGGGCATTATTATGGAGAAGGCTTTACCAAAGAGAATGCCGGGTTATCCCTTTAGGGCAATTTTTTATTTACCAGAAATTAAAAAGATATTTGGGGAATTAACTTTAGAAGAAGAAGTAAAAATTGGGCATCGGAAGAGAGCAGTGGAAAAGGCGCTCCCGGTGATCAGAGAATACTTATGTTAAGCGGAGCATAAAATCAATGACCAGAGAAGAAGCTTTCAATTTGATAAAAGAAAAAATAAAAAACCAGAATTTAATAAAACATTCTTTGGCGGTTGAGGCGTGTATGGGTGGATTAGCCATGTATTTTAAAGAGAAAGGAGAGAAATGGGGACTCGCTGGTTTGTTGCATGATATTGATTACGAAGAAACAAAAGATGATGCTAATTTGCATTCAATAAAGGGAGCCGAGTTTTTGGAAAAAATAGGAATAGATAAAGAAATTTCCCAGGCAGTGAGGACGCATAACGAAGCCCACGGAATTTTACCTGATAGTCTTTTGGGGAAATCACTTTTCTGTGTTGATCCTCTGACCGGATTGATTATTGCCGCAACTTTGGTTTTACCGACTAAAAAGATAAAAGATCTGACATCAGAAAGCGTTTTAAATCGTTTTGGAGAAAAATCTTTTGCCAGAGGCGCAAAAAGAGAAGTTATTTTAAAATGTTCAGAAATCAATCTTTCCTTGGAAGAATTCGTAAAAATTTGCCTAAATGCGATGCAACAAATAAGCAATCAATTAAATTTATAATTCGTATATTTCTATTTTCTGTTTTCTAATTTATAAACATATGCCCAGTAGAGGAATTACGAATCGGTCGCTTCGCTTCCTGTAATTACTTCGTAATTAAACAAATAGCTTCGCTGGGCTAATCGAGAAAATTTCGAATAAATTTTTCATTCGAAATTCTCCTACTGGGTATGTTGGACATAAAATTTATAAGAAATAATCCAGATAAAGTGAAAGAGGCTTGCAAGAAAAAACAAGTCAAAGTTGATATTGAAAAACTCTTGGATATTGATAAAAAAAGAAGAGAAGTTTTACAGGCTATTGAAGGAATAAGCGCTAAGAAAAATGAAGCTTCGGATAAAATTGCAAAATCTAAGTTGGATTCGGAGAAAAAAGGAATAATTTTAAAAATGAAAGAACTGGACAAAAGAAACGACAGGTTAGATAAAAGTTTTAAAATTCTCACTAAAGAACTTGATGATTTATTGTTTCAGATTCCCAATATTCCTTTTGACGATGTTCCGGTTGGCAAAGATGATACAGAAAATGTAGCAGTGAAAGAAGTGGGCCAGAAACCAAAATTTGATTTTAAGTTTAGCGATTACTTGGCCTTAGCTGAAAATCTGGACTTAATTGATATTAAAAGAGCAGCCAAAGTTGCCGGTTCCAGGTTCAGCTATTTGAAGAACGAAGCGGTTCAGATTGAATTTGCTTTAGTCAGTTTTGTTTTTGAAAATTTAATTAAAGAAGGATTTATTCCAGTTTTGCCGCCAGTAATGTTAAAAGAAGAAATGGCTCGGGGTACAGGATATTTCGAATCGGCAGATATAAAAGAAGCTTATTTTATACCGGAAGATAATTTATACTTGATAGGGACATCTGAACAGTCTTTGGTGGCAATGCATGCTGATGAAATCTTGGAGGAAAAGGATTTGCCAAAAAGATATCTTGGATTTTCTACCTGTTTTCGCAGAGAATCAGGAGCTTATGGTAAAGACACTAAAGGAATTTTGAGAGTCCATCAGTTTGATAAGATTGAGATGGTTAGTTTTTGCCATCCGGAGAAATCAAGAGAAGAGCACGAATTCCTGTTATCTTTGGAGGAAAAATTAATGCAAGCATTAAATATACCTTATCAGGTAGTCAAAATATGCACCGGAGATTTGGGAAGGCCGGCGGCTGCAAAGTACGATATTGAAGCCTGGATACCCAGCGAAAATCGCTATCGAGAAACCCATTCTACTTCAAACTGTACCGACTTCCAAGCGAGAAGATTGAACATTAGATTCAAGAGACAAGAAATAAACAACAAGAAACAATTAGAATTTGTTCATACTTTAAATGGCACAGCTTTTGCTATCGGCAGGACATTGATTGCGATAATAGAAAATTACCAGCAAAAAGATGGAAGTATTTTAATACCGGGTGCTCTCCAGAAATACCTTCCATTTAAAGAAATAAAACCCAGGTAGGACAAATTCGACTTGCTTCGCAATATTATGTTTTCTTAGAAAACCTTGTCGAATTTGCTCTACTGGGTAAAAAATGACAGAAAAAAAGATTTTAATTGATGATTTAAATGTAAATTATAAAATTGAGGGGGAAGGATTTCCCTTTTTGATTTTGCATGGCTGGGGAGGATCCTCAAATTCCTGGTCAGAAGTCCAGAAGATTTTGTCTAAAAAGGGATTTATGGTAATAACCTTGGATTTGCCGGGTTTTGGAAAAACGCCTTCTCCGGTTATGTCTTGGGAGATAAAAGACTATACAGAATTTTTATTAAAATTTATTGATAACTTAGGTCTAAAACAGATTATTTTACTGGGCCATTCTTTTGGCGGCCGGATTTCAATAAAATTTGCGTCTTTATATCCGGAGAGATTAAAATATTTGATTCTTTGCTCTTCAGCCGGGGTTAAGCTTCCTCATACTCTTTCTCAATTCGTAATTTACAAATTTGCCAAATTCGGAAATTTTTTATTATCTCCCAGATTTTTAAGAAGATTTAAAGACTGGGTAAGAAATAATTTTTATATGATTATTCGCCAGAGGGATTACAGAAAGGTTAAGGGTTCAATGAAAGAAACATTTAAAAAAATAGTAGCTGATGATTTGACAGCCGATCTTCAAAAGATTAAAACAAAAACTTTAATTATATGGGGCGAGAATGATAAGTCTGTTCCCATAAAAGCCGCATATATCATAAATGAAAAGGTCACAGACTCCGCTTTAGAGGTTATTCCCAGGGCTTCCCATACGCCTCATTTGGAATTTCCGGAAAAATTATCTGAAATTATATTGAAATATTTAGCACTAGAAAGATAATATGTTGAATTCATTGCAGTCAATTTTAGGAATTTTTTGGCTCGTCAGGACTATAAAAAACACCTTTTTTTGTCTTTATCTTTGGCAATTGAAAGAATATCATCTGGGCCGTTTTATAAGTCATTTTGATACCGAAAAAGGAAAACGTCTTCTGTTGAATCCTCTTAATTTTTTGAAGGTTATTTTTTTATTTTTTATCCAAGTTTTATTTTTATCCCAGATTCTTTTGATAATATATATTATAGAGTCGTTTCAGGCCGTTAAAAATTTTTTCCAGAAAAAATTAAAATTGCCAGTTTTGACAAAGAAAATAATTTTTTTGGCTGCAGTTTCCATAATTTTGGAAATAAGCTATCTGATTTCAATCTTTTCTTTTTCAGATCCTAATTTCTTACTCTATCTTTTAATTTTCGATATTCTTACAATAGCTTTTGTTTCAGGGATTGTTTTAGTTTTTCAGCCACTTGCCGCTTTAGCCAGAGTTTTTATTATTAGAAAAGCTATTAAAAAAAGAAAAAACTTCAGGGATTTAATAGTTGTCGGTATTACCGGCTCTTATGGAAAAACTTCAACAAAAGAGTTTTTATCAACCATTCTGGCGGAAAAATACAATGTTTTAAAAACAAAAGAACATCAAAATTCAGAAGTTGGAGTTTCCCAATGTATCTTGAAAGAATTGAGGTCTGAGCATCAAATTTTTGTTGTTGAGATGGGAGCATATAACAGAGGGGGAATCAAGTTGCTTTGCGATATTACCAAGCCAAAAATCGGCATTTTAACAGGAATTAATGAACAGCATTTAGCCACGTTTGGTTCTCAGGAAAACATCATTCAGGCAAAATACGAGCTAATTGAAAGCTTGCCAGAAAATGGCACAGCAATCTTTAATGGTAATAATAAATATTGTTTAGAACTTTACAAAAAAACACAAAAATTAAAACTAATATCTAATATCTATCATCTAACATCTGATACTAAAACTGATGCTTGGGCTGAGAATATAATAGTAGAAAAAGAATTTTTTAATTTTAAAGTTTATACAAAAGACGGTCAAAGTGCCGATTTTAGAGTGAATTTATTAGGTAGTCAAAATATTGAGAATATTTTAATGGCTACAATAACAGCCAAAGAATTAGGAATGAATTTGAGCGAAATTTCAGAAGCCTGCAAAAAAATTAGATTAGAGCAAGGAGGAATGCGACTAATAAAGAATAAGGGCTTAAATGTGGTTGATTCAACTTATTCTTCAAATCCCAATGGTGTTATTGCCAATTTAGATTATTTAAAAACTTGGCAAGGCAAAAAAGCAATTATTATGCCTTGTTTGATTGAATTAGGAAAAGCCGCAAAAGAAGTCCATAAGAGGATTGGTGAAAAAATCGGTCAAATTTGCGATTCGGTTATAATAACAACAAAAGATTATTTTAAAGAGATTGAGGAAGGAGCAACAAAATTCGGAATGGAAAAGGAAAATATTATATTTTTGGAAAATCCAAAAGAAATCTTTGAAAAGATAAAAGATTTCAACGGCACAGAAGACGTTGTTCTTTTGCAAAGCCGAGTGCCAAAAGAATTAATAGATCTTTTGATAAAATAAAAAAGAGGTGCCGCGTTCTTTTTTGAATTTAGCACCTTTTAGAGAGTGTGTTTCTATTGTTTGTCAGACGAGATTTCTGAATTTTGTTTATGGCCTACAAAAGTGATTAGCCAAAGTGGAAAAAGTGTACAGAAAATTACTAAGCCCATCAAAAAAGTCAAAATATTTGCTTCTTGTGATACTGGCACGATCGCAATGAAAAACGCCGCAATAGCACTCGTGATTATTTCTAACCAATACATTCTTACACCTCCTTATATTTGTGTATCAATTATATGATATTTTGTCAACAATTTAAGCCAATACTTCGACAAACTCAGTATGGGTCTACGAGACCCATTTCCATATCTTTATCGCCCAATGTTGAAAAGGAAGATATCCGGCTAGTTTTGAATTTGATTAAAAATAAAAAAGAATGGAAAGATGGAGAAAAAATTAAAGAACTGGAAGAAGAATTTAAAAAATACTTGGGAGTAAAAAACGCAATTTCTTTTAATAGTGGAAGATCAGCTTTTTTAGCAATCCTTAATTCGTTAGATTTTAAAAAAGATGATGAAATATTGCTTCAAGCTTTTACTTGTAACGCTGTTCCAAATCCTGTAATTTGGTCGGGTTTAAAACCGGTTTATGTTGATTGCGATGAGAAAACTTTTAATATTGATATTGATGATTTAAAGAAAAAGATAACCGAAAAGAGTAGAGCTGTGGTTGTCCAACATACTTTTGGTTTACCAGCTAACCTGGATGAAATCTTAGAAATTTGCCAAAAAAATAATTTGATTCTGATTGAAGACTGCGCTCATTCATTGGGTGCAGAGTATGGTTCGACAAGGGCTTCGACTGAGCGGTTCGACCGTCCTGAGCTCACCGCCGAAGGGCTCAGCCGAAAGTCCTCACCACAAGTCAAAGGTAAAAAAGTGGGAACTTTTGGGAAAGTTTCATTTTTCAGTTTTTCCCGTGACAAAGTTATTTCTTCGGTTTATGGCGGAATGGTTGTGACTGATGATGATAATTTGGCTAAGAAAATTAAAGAATTTAAGGAAAAATTAGACTACCCTTCAAACTGTTGGATTTTACAGCAATTGTTACACCCAATTTTAATGGATAAAATAATCCTGCCGACTTATTCAATTTTGGGTAAATATATTTTGATTCTTTTCCAGTGGTTGCATATTTTATCCAAAGCCGTCCATTGGACCGAAAAAAGAGGCATAAAACCCGATTATTTCCCAAAACGTCTTCCTAATGCTTTGGCTATTTTGGCTTTAAATCAATTCACAAGATTAGATAAATTTAATGAATATCGCCGAGGGATAGCAGAATTTTACTACAAAAATCTAAAAGGTGCCCAATTTGAATTGCCGCCAGAATTCGAAGACCGAAAACAAATATTTTTAAGATTTACATTAAAACATCCAAAAGCCCACCAGATTATAAAAGAAGCTTGGGGAAAAAATATTTTGATAGGGGATTGGTATGATAAAGTTATTGCTCCTCATGATACAAGATTAGATAAGATGGAATATAAAATAGGCTCTTGCCCAAAAGCTGAAAAGTTGGCTAATGAAACTTTTAACTTGCCAACCCATATTAATATTTCAAAGCAGGATGCCGAAGAAATAATTCAATTTTTAAGAGATTTTAAATAGATGGGAATTAATTCAGGATTAATAAGTATGTTTGGATGGGGGACTTCTGATTTTCTTACCACAAAATCATCTCGAAAGATCGGTTCTGTTTTGACATTTTTCTGGACACAAATTATAAGCTTTTTTCTGGCTCTTATTTATTTCATTTTTAATTTTAAAAACTTCGAAATAAGTAGCATTTCAAAATATATTTTCATTATCATAGTTGCTGCATTTCTTTTTACAGTTGGTACATTATCTTTTTTTAAGGGTTTAATAATAGGGCAGGCTTCGATTGTTTGCCCTTTAATGGCTTCTTGGGCGATGATCGCCGTTACCCTTGGTATAATATTTTTACGTGAGTTACTAAAAATAAACCAAATTTTCGCCATTATTTTAATACTTTTTGGCATCATTCTTATTTCAACTAGTTTGAAAGATCTTTTGAACAAAAATAAACTAATTTTTTTTGCAGGAGTAAAAGAAGGAATTATTTCCATGTTTTGTTATGGATTTGCCGTTTTTCTACTTACTTTGGCTATTAAATCATTGGGATGGTTCCTCCCCGGTTTTGTATTAAGATTATTTATAATAATATTTATAATCTTATATGCGACTATCGTGAATAAGCAATCTCTAGGTGTAAGTTTCTCGTCATCGTCTTGGGTGCCGATTATCCTGATTGGCTTTTTTGATATTATAGCTTTTTTTGCTTATAGCTTTGGCGTGAGCGTCGGATACTCTTCCTTAGTTGCTCCAGTAGCTGCTTCTTCGCCTTTAGTGACAATAATTTTGGCGAGAATATTTTTAAAAGAAAAACTGGCATTGAATCAGATTTTTGGAATAATTATTACAATATCGGGATTAATTTTGATTTCAGTAAAATAAAAAGAGGTGCCGCATTCTTTCGAAGTTAGCACCCTTAATGAATTTTGAAGACTATTTTACTTTTAGACTTTTCAGTGTTAGGCGTAGAGTCTTTTCTTCCTCGTCGAATTCCGTTATAGTGAGGAAATCATCGGTGAGGTCTTTTAGTCCTTTTTCGATTATTTCTTCAGCGAGCTCGCTATCTCCAAGTTGATCTGCATAACAGATAGTCATTAAAAGTTTGCCAATTCGTCTCAGCCAACACCTATAGAAACTTCTTTGCTCCCTTGTCAGGACTTTTCGATCTATTGTTCCTTCCGTAAGTTTCTCGACTATTTCTTCCCCGATCGGTGTTTCGAAAGTCAGTTTCCCGCGCAAATTATCTGTACCAGAGTCTCGAAATTCTACTTCAATCTTCATTTTTATCCCCCCTTTTTATAATCTAATTATTATTCTTTTATGAAAATTTGTCAAGAAATTAAAGACAAAAAAATTTGGGAAGATTTTTTGCAAGAATGCGAAGAAAAAACTTTTTTGCAATCTTGGAATTGGGGAGAATTTTGCAAAATATTGGGAAATTCCGCCCAAGGCGGATCCGCCGTGGGCGGAAAAATCTGGCGAGTTGGAATATATAATAACGAGCAAGAAACAACTAATAGTGAACAATTAATTGCGACAGCTTTTTTCTATAAAATTCAGGCAAAAAGAGGAACGTTCATATTTTTGCCTCATGGACCGAATCTGAAGAGACAAGCGACAAACAACAAGCAGCAAGTATTAGAAATTTTATTTGGAGAATTAAAGAAAATAGCCAAAGAAGAAAAGTGTGATTTTATCAGGATTGCGCCGATTTTAGAAAATAATGAAGAAAATATAAAAATTTTTAAAGATTTAGGACTTAGAGAAGCGCCGATTCATATTCATCCGGAATTAACTTGGGAATTAGATATCACGCCTCCGGAAGAAGAAATCTTGGTGCAAATGAGAAAAACCACCCGATATTTGATAAGACAAGCCCAAAAGAATCAAAAAGTTAAGATAACCAAAAGCCAGGAAGCAGATGATTTAGGAAAGTTCGATGAACTTAACCGAAAGACAGTTGACCGCCACCATTTTGTACCTTTCTCTTTGGATTATTTGAAAAACGAATTCTTAGCTTTTTTGCCGGATAGCCAACCCATTCGGCAAGCTCAGGGTTGTCCTGAGCGTCCCGAAGGACAACCCATTCGGCAAGCTCAGGGTTGTCCTGAGCGTCCCGAAGGACAACCCATTCGGCAAGCTCAGGGTTGTCCTGAGCGTCCCGAAGGACAACTCATTCGACAGACTCAGGGCCTCGGCCGTGAGCACTTCGGACTGACCTCAGTGGAAGTCCTCGGACGAACGGTTGTCCCAAGTCGCACTGAAGGACAAATTTCAATATTTTTGGGAAAATACAAAGAGGAAATGGTTTCATCGGGAATTTTCGTATTTTGGCAAGGAATTGCTTTTTATCATCACGGTGCTTCTTCTTTAAGATATCCCAAAATCCCAGTTTCTTATTTATTAATATGGGAAGCAATAAGAGAAGCGAAAAAAAGAGGATGTAAAAAGTTTAATTTTTGGGGGATCGCGCCGGAAGGCAAAAAGAATCACCCATGGGCAGGGCTTTCTTTATTCAAGATGGGTTTTGGAGGCTATAAGAAAGAATATGTAAAAACTCAAGATTTTCCGCTCTCAAAAAAATATTATCTTACTTATCTTTTTGAAAAGATCAGGAAATTATTTAGAGGATTATAATTAATTTTCTATGAGAACCTATAGAAAGCCGCACAAAATAAGGAAGAAAACCCCATTTTTCAAAAAAAGATTTTTTTGGATTTTTATTTTAGTTTTAATATTTTTTTTCGGCTCGGCTTACTTAGTTTCTTTTGCCCCCTTTTTTAATATAAAAGAAATACAAATCTCAGGAAACCGAAAAGTTTCTGCAGACGATATTAAGCAGTTAGTGAATGAAAAAATCGTTAGGAATTTTGGTAAGTTTTCTTCAAAAAGCATTTTTTTGTCTAATCTTAAAGAAGCAAAAGCAAGTATTTTAAATAAATTCCCTCAGATAGAAGAAATAAGTTTAAAGAGAAAGTTTCCTGGCTCTATCGTAGTCGAAGCAAAAGAGAGGATTGCAGTGGCTAATTTTTGCCCGGATTCGGAATGTTTTTTAATTGATAAAAATGGGGTTGTTTTTGAAAAAATCGACATAATATTTTCTGAATTTCCTAAAATAAAAAACGTTGAAGGAAGAAATATTTTTTCTTTAGGAGAAAAAGTTATCGATGAAAATATTTTAAAATCTATTTTAGATATTAAGAATGGTTTAACTGAAAAATCTAAAATAATCATTGAGGAGTTTAATATGCTTTCTCTTCAGAGATTAAATGTTAAAACTAAAGAAAACTGGGAGATTTATTTCAATTTAAATGAAGATTTAAAATGGCAGACTGATAAACTTATTTTAGTTCTGGAAAACGAAATCCCTTCTGAAAAAAGAAGGGATTTGGAATATATTGATTTGAGATTTTCGAGAGTTTATTTCAAATATAAGAACCTTTCGCCTTAGGCTCAAGAACCTTGATTTCTTACTTCGTTCGAAATTGCACTATTCGATTCTATAAATAAAGATAATAATTTAGTTAACTTTATATCTGCTAATTATTATCCATCCCAAGTGAGGATATGCATCTTGGAAGCCTTTTTCATCTTCTTTAACCCAATTATCAGGAACGGTAGGCTGGTAATTTCCAAAACCTGTAGTATTTATCATCCAGACACTATCGTCTTTTTTTGTTTCTTTATTAAAGTCAGTAATAATGTCTTCTGAAGAAAGAAGGGCGGTGCCTGAATAATGAGGCATAAAACCCGGAGCATAAAGACGGGGATTAGTGTTGGTTTGGTTATAATATTTAAAGGTAAAATAGACGAACGACGACCCCGCAAAAATTTTTTCATTCGGTTTGAACTCCTGATTTAAATAAGCGGAGGCGCCAGCCATTCCAGGTTTTTTTTCTATGTCAATTTTATTCCAACGAATAGGAAAAGTAATTGAAAATCCTAAAATAGCAATTATTATTAAAAAATTTTTCACCCATTTGTTGTTTATTAATAAAATTGCCCCGGATAAAAGTATCGAATAAAAAGGAAAGCTGAAAATAAAATAGCGGTCAACATATATTGGTCTTTTAATGGAAAGAACGACCGTCAGCAAAAAAGGAATAATTAATGAAAATATAATCAGCCATTTTTCTCGTGCTTGATTTTTCTTTAAAAATAAAATGATGGCTAAAAAAATCATTACCATCAAAAATACTAAAACGTACCAAGATTTTGCTGGATCAACAATTTCACCGCCCGTCATTTTGGCAAATGTATTTGGAATTGACCAAATATTGATTGGCGGAATCCAATAGTCTTGTTGTACTTGCGCAGTTTGTTTTATAAATGTTCTAATCCAGGGTATATAAGAAACAACAACCAAAATATAGCTGCTCAATCCGAGTTGAAAATTTTTGTTTTTCAACCAGGCGGCAATACTGAATTTTGCATCTTGATAAATCGCATAAACCAAGTATAATCCCTGCGCAAAAATCCAAAAAGCTACAAAGTAATGGGTATAAATTCCCAGACTTATCGCTATAGCGTAAAAGAGCCACCAATTCCATTTTTTTGTTTCAATTGCTTTTAATAAAAAATAACTGGAAATTATTACTAAGAAAGTTCCTAAAGAATACATTCTTGCTTCCATTGCGTATTGAATCTGGAAATAACTTAAAGCAAACAGCGAAGATGAAAAAAGCGCCAAATCGCGGTTCTTAAACGCCTGTTTGACAAAAATATAAATACTAATTATTGCCAGAATGCTGAATAACACGCTAAAAAGACGCAAAGAGAATAAAGAATCTCTGAAAAAGAAACTCCATCCTCTCAAAAGAATATAATACAAAGGGGGGTGGACATCCATTTTGATCCGCGTGATCATTTCATTAAAATTGTATTTTATCAAAAGGGCAGAAAAAGACTCATCATGCCATAAAGAAACAGCAGTAAGGTTATACAATTCAACGATCGTGACAACTGCAATTGTTAAAAATAATATTAAAAGAATTTTTTTAACGTTCATATTTTAACTTTAATATTTATTAATATTCATATACGCGCATAATTTCTTGGCCAAAACGATCAAAAGTTTGTTTTTTAATTGTTGCTTCGTTATGATATTCTTCAAATTTTTTAGAATCAAAAATTGTTGATTGAGTAAAAACAATTTGATCTTTTGGATTTAATATTGTTTGGTAGCTATTAGCCGGATCAACCAGGATATAGGGCTGATTATATTTTGCAGTTAAAAATTCCGGAGTTTGAACTGAATACGTATCCAACACCAGATATGTTTTTTCTTTAAGATTCCTTTGATTTAAATAATCGCTGACCACCGTTAAATCGGACCTGTAAGCATAATAAAATTCCGGAGAATTGGCACTTATGCCAAAATAAAGACGAAAGTCATAAAGCAGATTAGTAATTAGAATTAAGGCTAAAAAGAGAATTATTGATAATGAAAGATTTCTTGATTTCGAAAAAGATTCAAATTTTCTTAAAAATATATCGATAGCCATGGCGGAAAACAAAAATGCCACCGGAATTGTTCCTATAGCCCTTAAGCCATGTGGGATACTTTCAACTGTTAGAAGTTCTGGCGCAAGCATTCCCAAAAACCACATAAGCATAAAAAAGTAGACAAACCAATTTCCAAAATAATCTTTTTTAAAAATAGTTTTTTTGAAGAGATTTAAAATAATGATTAAAAATGAGTAGAGAATGCCGAGCGCAAAAAAGAAAGAAATCCATGGGTTTAACATGCTATATCCTGAAACATTATGGCGCCAATTAAGATCGCCATCCGTGAAAAACATCAAAAAAGTTTTCTTTGCAACTTGTAAAAAAGTTCCGATAAGGTCTCCTTGATTTTGCTCTTTATTGAAAACAGAGACATAACCAACCCTTCCTGCAAAATCCCAGGGGTGATGGATAAAATAGGAGAGTAAAGGGGTTAAAATCAATAACATTATTAAAAATCCTATAACCATTTCTGAGCGATATTTTTTTAGGATTTCTCTGTTTATTAATAAAAGAACAATAAATAATGCTCCAATAATTGGAACAATCATACGAAAGGAAGGATAAGTATAAAAACCCAAAGCCAGACAGATGCCGGCTAAAATTGTATAAATTCTTCGTTTTCTTTCGGAAGCCTCTTTAAAAACAGAATAAGCGAAATAAAAGAATAAAGTAGAAAAAAGAGGAACTAAAATCGCCCGGAATCCAGTCCTGGAATGAGTAACGTGCCAGGCTGAGGTCGCCATAAAAAAGCTTGCCAAAAAGGCAACCCGCGTATTAAATAATTTTTTTGCCAAAAACCAAAGCGCAATAACAGAAAATATCCCAATAATAGCTGAAACAAGATGCATTTGCCAAACGCCGATTCCAAAAAGAGCGACAGAGATCGCCTGTAAATAGAAAAATAAGGCTTCTCTTCCAAGTCCTCTTTCAAAAAAAACAGAATGCCGGCCTTTAAATATAGATAAAATATCCAATCCATTTGCCGCTTCGTCGGGAAAAAGCCCGCCCGGTACGCTTTTTAAAATAAACAATCTAAAAAAAGAAGCAACTAAGATAACAATTATTAAAAGAATTAATGATTTTTTAAACATAAGAAAATATTAAAGTAATAATGATGTTTTTTGCATTAAATCATTATAACAAATTATCATAATAATTAAAATTATTAACCCCTCCCTTTTATAAAAGGGAGGGGTTGACGCTGAAAAAGAATGATGTAATTATAAACTCAAGAGGTGATAGGAATGGTTGAAGGTGGAGGAACTGGAGTTCCTATATTTGTCGATAGGAATAAAAAAAAGAAAAGACATCCAAAATAAGAGCTGAAAAATAGTAATCCATATTAGAAAATGTTCTTTAGTCTTTATCGAAAGCCCAAAGGATAATCCCGCGGGTTTTTTATTGCAATTTGACAAATTAAAAGAAGAGTAGTAATTATTAATCAAGAGGTGAAATGAATGTTTGATCCTAAAACTTCGGCAAAAGGAGGTAGTACAGAAGAAACTGGAAGAAGCGTAACAGATGAGGAAAAAACAAAGAAAATACCAAAAAAAGAATTCACGACTGAAAAGCTATTGTGTCGAGAATCGGTCCAGCTTATTAGAATTTTAGCTTTACTAAAATTCGTAAGCCCCGCCCACGTTGAAATGGTAGCTCTTTATATTGCTAGTAAGGTTAACCCAAAACATGCGCTTGTTCTTGATTTCAATGATAATGTTGCTGATTGGGGGCAGGCAATAATTCTTTTTGAGCTTGCGAAATGTAAACCTAATTGGATTGGAGTTTGCCATCCAGATTGGGCTAATGGCGTAGGATGCGTCATCGTGGCGATGAGCAGTCTTTCAAACCGAAAAAGTGGAACTATGATTCCTTTTGCAGCTTTGAAGATCAAGAAATAGTCCTTTTCCACCATTTTTATTTATACCCAAAGGAAAATCCCGCGGGTTTTTTATTTGACCCCCACACCAGAACGAGTACTGCGCTCCGCGCAAATCAATTAAATTTGTGCTCGTTTGGTGTGGGGGTTGACGAAAATCAGAATATTTATTATAGAAGAATATAGTTCTCTTTATTACTAAAAGGAGGTGGAAAAATGAAAGAAAGAATTTGGGTGAAGACAGATGGATTGAGATTGCATCATTTGCAGCGGCGAGTTCCCATGAGGGGTGAATCAATACAAGGTAAGGAAGTATGGGCTTCGCTGAAGTTAAGCTCAGCGTTTAATATCAATGGGATTCTAATAGAAAGCAAATCAGGCGAAAAAGACTGGTTTGGCCAAGGCTGGGGAAATGCTGATGTGAGACTCATAGATGTTCCGGTGCTCCACAATACTGGAGAAAAATACACATTATTGATGGATGTTCTAGCAAAAGCTGTTCACGATTTTTGTCTGCAGCGAGCAGAACTTTTGCGACCCTTTATTGAAAATGGAACGACTAATGACGAGCTTACCTTAGGCTTCTTCAAACCAGAAGATTGGCAAGGAAAATCTCTAATGATTCCCGTAGACTTTATCCGCTTGCAGAATTTCCAGTTAAGACAAGGAAAGAGAATTATTACTATTGGCCCTGACAAGAAAAAGGTTGGACATCTTGTTTGGCAGAGGTGGAATGATAAGGTTGTAACCGCTGATATTGAAGTAGGGCACCATCTCGTATTTTTTGGAGTGAAAATCCACAATGACTATCAAGGTTTGAAGTTCGAGCGTTTGTCGATCGATTGGCTTAGTGATGCTCCATTGGGTGAAGAAAGAATCCAAGATAAAACCGTGAACGCGTTAATCAAAGGAATGTTCGCAAATAAGGAAATCCTAGAAACAATTTCCGCTGTAGCCAAAGGGACCATCGATATGGAAAGCAAGTTCGTTGACAAAGTGAAAGGTTGCGACTCCGAAGGAATACCGCCACCAATAAAGTTCGAGTAAGGAAAACCAAATCTCCAATTCGCAAAGGCCCACAAAATCGGGCTTTTTTATTTCCGAAGGAATCAAGGTTTTGCGAAAACAGATCCTTATTTTATTTACCGTTATCATTCAAAGGGCTTGACCCCCACACCAAATAAAGATTTCCGCTAAAATAAAGTTTAGCGTCTAACGAACTTGCAAAGCGAGTTCGCATATCTTTATTATGGTGTGGGGGTTGACTTGCTAATTTGGTCTTCATATAATATGATTAGCACTCTTGATTCCTACTCGAATTTATGATAGAATATAAGAAATAACCTTGTGAAAAAATATCAAGAAAAAAAATGGCTTTATAAAAAATATGCAATAGAAAAATTGAGCGTTTCAGAAATTGCTGAAGAATGTAGCGTTGGCATAACAACTGTCTCTCGGTGGGCATCAAAATTTGAAATTAGAGAAATGAGGCCATATAAAGGTAGTAGAAAAGGTTCGCAAAACCCTTATTGGGGGGGAGGAAGATATAGAGATAATGCTTCTGGATATATTTGGTTTTACAATCCTGACCATCCTGCATGTACTAAAAAAGGATATGTACTTGAACATAGGCTAGTAATGGAAAAATTTATAGGAAGATATTTGAGAAGTAATGAAATCGTTCATCATAGAAATAAAATAAAGGACGATAATCGGATTAAAAATCTGGAAATGATTGTGTTAGGAGAACCTAACTGTGGGGTAGTGGTGTGTCCTTTTTGTAATCAAAAATTTAAGGTTGGATAATAAGATGGAAAAGGAAAAAAATAAAACAGAACAAAAAAAAGAGGAAAGCTCTATTGAAGAATTAAAAAAGAAATTGCAGGAATTTGAAAAGCAAAAATGCGAGTATTTGGCATGTTGGCAGAGGGAAAAAGCTGACTTCTTAAATTATAAAAAAGAAGAAATGGAGAGAGTGGGCGAGTTTTTAAAATATGCAAACGAAGCTTTTATTTTGAAGATTCTGATGATATTAGATAATTTTGAGTTGGCAGCCCGCCAAAATTTTCCTTCGGAAAACTTAAGCGGACAAGAAAAAGAACAGCTTAAAAAAGTGATGGATGGTTTTTTACAGATTAAAAAACAAATTCAAGATTTTTTGAAATCACAGGGAGTTGAGGAGGTAAAAACAATAGGAGAGATATTTAACCCTAATTTACATGAAGCCGTTGAAGATGTGTCCTCCGAAGTTTTAGCGAAGGAGGGAAAAAAAATAGATAGCGGCGTTATAATCGAAGAAATCCAAAAAGGTTACAAAATAAACGGTCGCTTATTAAGACCGGCTAAAGTCAAGGTCACGAAGTGACCGCAGACCCGACAGAAATTTATTTCTGTATAGGGTAAAAGTTTCAAAAAATATGGAACAACAACAAATTCAAATAAAAGCGAAAGATGAAGATTTAAAGGGAGATTATTCCAATATGATGCAAGTTCTTCATACTAAAGAAGAGTTTGTGCTAGATTTTTTCTTAGTTTCACCGCCGACAGGAATTTTAGCTTCGCGAATTATTATGAGTCCGGGGCATTTAAAAAGAATGATTAAAGCTTTAGAAGAGAATATTAGGAATTATGAAGAGAAATTTGGGAAGATTCAAGAAGCTGAAACTCCAGAAGGAAAAATAGGATTTGAGACAAAGTAGAAATCAGCTCTTATAAAACGTTAAAACTCTCAAGTTTATACAAGAGAGTTTTGTAAGAATGAACGAGTGATAGAAAGAGCAATATTGGATTAGCGCCTCTAGAGGTGGTGTCATCACGAATGACCTCGTGTTGTGCGGTCCTCAATCATCGAGGCCCTCTATCGTAGAGGTGCGCGAGTTAGGTATACCGCTTTCCCTAACTAAATCAATATTAACAAAGCAAAATAGATTGTCAATAAAAAACCAGTTGTATGAGACAACCGGCGAAACCCTTGAATGGACAATATTTATGAATGCCTCTCGAGGTGGGCGTGAATCCATGCGCGCCACGCAAGTGCACACATGACGGACCTTTCATCGAGGTTTGGTGCTTCGATCTATGGAGCACAGCTAGATATGCCGTCCTTCTAGCAATTCCTATATTAACAAAGCAAAATAATTTGTCAATAAAAAACCAGTTGTATGGACAGCTGGGAAACCCTGAATGAACGGAAATAAAAATTGATTGTAGTGAGGACCCCCTCAAGGACAGTATTTAGTCCTTCTATTCATCGGGGTTATATACGGAATCGCGTTTTACAGTCGAAGAGATTAAATCCTTTACGGTCGATATGTCCTCTTTCCACCGACCGTAATTATATTAGCAAAATTAAAAAAAGTGTCAATAATTAATTTAAAAGGTCATAAAATAATTTTATTTTAGGTTTATAGCTTCTAGCTTCTAGGTGATTAATTTACTGAAAGCTAGAACCTAGAACCTCAAAGCTAGTTTAAATATGCCAAAAGTATTAGGTATTGATTTAGGCACATCTATTTCAAAGATGGCCACAATTATGCAAGGCGAACCAAAATGCCTTGAAAGTCGAGAAGGATCAGTTTTGATTCCTTCGGTTGTCGCGTTTACAAAAAACAATGAAAGATTAGTCGGAACTTTAGCCAAAAGGCAGGCAGTAACTAATCCTAAAAATACAATTTTTGCCGTAAAAAGGTTTATCGGAAGAAGATTTTCTGATCCGGAAGTGGCAAAAGAATTGAAAAGACTTCCTTATGAAACAAGAGAAAAATCTGCTGACGGAAGCGTTGAAATAAAAATGGGAGACAAATGGTACACTCCGATTGAAATTTCTTCAATGATTTTGCAGAAAATAAAAAGTGATGCTGAAGAAAAATTGGGGGATAAAGTCACGGCAGTAGTCATAACCTGTCCGGCTAATTTTGATGATTCCCAGAGAAAGGCTACTAAAACCGCTGGAGAAATTGCCGGCTTTAAAGTATTGAGAGTGATCAATGAGCCTACAGCTGCAGCTTTGAGTTACGGTTTTGGAAAGAAAAAACCGGAAAAAGTAATGGTTTATGATTTTGGCGGTGGCACTTTCGATGTCACTATTTTAAACAGCTCTCCTGATACAGTTGAAGTTTTAGCTACAGGAGGTGAGCCGCATTTGGGCGGTGAAGATATTGACCAAAGAATTATTGAATGGGTGGTAGAACAGTTTAAAAAAGAACAGGGATTTGATTTGCTGAAAGATCCCTTGGCTTTGCAAAGAATCAAAGAAGCGGCTGAAAAAGCAAAGATTGAGCTGTCCAGCACTTTAGAAACGGAAATTAACCTTCCGTTTATTTCTGCTGATTCTTCAGGGCCTAAACATTTATTCTATAAAATAAACCGGGCCCAGCTGGATAATTTAATCAGGGACTTGATAGAGAGGTCAATTGATAGGGTTAAAAAAACCTTGGGGGAAGCTAAGCTTCAGAAAGGCGATATTGATGAAGTTGTGATGGTCGGCGGAACAACTATGATACCGGCAGTCAGGGATGCTGTTAAAGGTTTTTTTGGCAGAGAGCCGAACGTTTCTATTAATCCGGAAGAAGTAGTTGCTCTTGGAGCTTCGATTGAGGCTGAAATATTAAGAGCCAAAGAAGAAGGCAGAGCTCCGGAAGGTGATATCAAAAGCGTTCTTTTATTGGATGTTTTGCCGCTTTCTCTTGGAATTGAAACTTTGGGCGGAGTAAATACCCAGATGATTGCTAAAAACATAACGATTCCTACTGCTAAAACTCAAATTTTCTCAACTGCCGCTGATAACCAGCCCTCGGTTGAAATTAATGTCTTGCAAGGTGAAAGATCGATGGCTACTGATAATAGATCTATTGGAAGGTTTATTTTAGACGGCATTCCGCCAGCTCCAAGAGGCCTTCCCCAGGTTGAAGTTACTTTTGATGTGGATGCTAATGGCATTATAAGTGTAACTGCCAAGGACAAAGCGACCAATAAGTCTCAGTCAATAAGAATTGAAGGTTCAATTGGTCTTTCAAAAGAAGAAATAGAAAAAATGAAAAAAGAAGCCGAAGTGCATTCTGTTGAAGATCAAAAAAAGAGAGATTTAATTGAAGCCAAGAATTTGGCAGATACTTTAATTTACACCACTGAAAAAACCCTAAGAGATGCTGGAGATAAGGTTTCTAGCGATACGAAAAAGGAAGTAGAAGAGAAGATTAATAACTTGAAAAAAGTGAAAGACAGTGATAATATAGAGGATATTAAAAATAAGACTTCAGAGTTGTCTCAAGTGATTCAGAAAATCGGAGCAGAGATGTATAAACAGAGCCAGAGTAAAGGCCAGCAAAAGCCCGGAAATGAAGATCAAAAACCAGAAGAAGGACAATATAAGGAGAAGTAATGTCGCTAATTTGCACGAATGTGACCACTAATTTCACGAATTAAATATTCGCGAAAATTCGTGATTAAATTAGTGAATATTCGCGAATCCAATGAAAGATTTCTATCAAATTTTAGGCGTTTCTAGAGAATCCTCTCCGGAACAGATTAAGAAAGCTTACTATGAGTTGGCTCATAAGCATCATCCTGACAAAGGCGGAGACGAGAAAAAATTCAAAGAGATAAATGAAGCTTATCAGGTTCTTTCCAATAAAGAAAAAAGAGATCAATATGACAGGTTTGGGCAGGCATTTGACGGAGCTGAGGGATTTTCCGCCCAAGGCGGACCAGCCTCGGGCTGGGATTTCACTTGGGGCGGTGGACAGCAGGGTGAAAATTTTGGATTTGATTTTGGGGAATTCGGAGGTTTAGGTGATATGCTTGAGGAAATTTTTGGTTTTGGCGGTTCTCCGCGAAAAAGAAAAGAAGTTAAAAAAGGCAAAGATATCCAGGTGACGCTTGAGATTCCTTTGGAAAGCACTCTTTCCAATCAGGAAAAGGAAATTTCTTTATCAAAGATAGTTACCTGTTCCAGATGTAAGGGTACGGGAGCTGAGCTGGGATCTAAAGTTAAAGAATGTTTTACTTGCCGGGGAACCGGAGAGGTCCAACAGGTGAGAAGAACAATGTTAGGTTCTTTTGCCAAGTATGTCACTTGTCCTGAGTGTGGCGGCGAGGGCAACAGGCCGGAAAAGTCTTGTAATGTCTGCGAGGGGGAAGGAAGAATAAAAGGAGAAGAAATAATAAAGATTTTTATTCCTGCCGGTATTGATTCAAACCAGGTGATAAAAGCAGAAGGCAAAGGAGAAGCGGGAAAAAAGGGAGGGAGATCAGGAGATTTATATATTAGGATTTTTGTTAAGACCAATCCGATTTTTGAAAGAAAGGGAGATGATTTGCATACTTTAGTTTCTATTCCTTTTTCAAAAGCAGCATTGGGCGATGAAATTGAAGTTCAGACTTTAGATGGAACGAAAATTTTTTTACAAATTCCAGCCGGAATAGAATCAGGAAAAATTTTGAGAATTTCGGGAAAAGGAATTCCCCATTTTTCGGGCCATGGCCGTGGAAATCTATATGTTGAGCTCATTGTCAAAACGCCAAAGCGATTAACTAAAGAACAGAAAAGATTATTAGAACAATTACAAAAAGAAGGATTATAAAAAATCGAAGTCCCGCGAAGCGGGACGTAGACCCAGCACCAACGCAAAGCGTTCGGTGCTGTGGCAGAAAGAATTATTGGAGAAACTGAAAGAGGAAGGGATATAAAAAAAGACCTCTGATGGAGGCCAAGTATAGTTTATTGTTGAAAGAGCTATTCATCTACAATGAGATTCAGGATTATTGTGTATAGGCTGAGAATTATGAGCCAAATGATAGCGATTAAGAGATAGATCGCCGCGAATCCATACTTTGCAATTACAGGTTCGTTATCTATTGTGATCCCTAGTACGCCCGTCTGATAGACAGCGGTTACTACTGTAGCAATCGTCAAGAAGTAAAAAATAATTCTAGACAATAGCCTTAGGTTTTTATTTGTGTCCTCAAGATGGAGAATAAGAGTTGTAATCGCCCAGACAGTAGCTGCTACATTTAGGCCCAGTAATAATCCTTCGATAAATTCCATTTTCACCCTCCTTTAGTTTGTAAACAAATTATAGCTAGTTGAATTTATTTTGTCAATAGATTGTAACACGCCCCCATAACTCAATGGTAGAGTATCAGCCTTTTAAGCTGCAAGCTGGAGGTTCGAGTCCTCCTGGGGGCATCAGAAACAAAAATTACCCTTTATGGGTATTTTTTGTTTATGTTTCCAGTCGGCGAGAACCTTCTCCCCGATTTGCGACGAGCGAAACGAGGAGGCAAACCCTTCGGGCAACTCTTCGAGTCCTCCTGGGGGCAAAGAGAAATCGCCAACAAGGATGTTTTTTGGTAGAATAAGAGAAT
>Ga0315293_10000772_pt1 | contig 30276 bp, 29 predicted proteins | sample YL17G13_20_MG_FD_203071 | JGI IMG/M metagenome (GOLD analysis project Ga0315293, IMG submission 203071) | Sediment microbial communities from Yellowstone Lake, YNP, Wyoming, USA - YL17G13_20 | ecosystem: Environmental > Aquatic > Freshwater > Lake > Sediment | place: USA: Wyoming | collected... | reverse complement strand
CTTGCCTTTACATACTGTGCAGGTAATCCGTGTACCGTGGTATACACCGGCACCTTTGCAGCAAGCACACTGGATGGCCGGCTCTTCAATCCGAACCTTACCTGTCCCTATGCAAACCTGGCAGATGGCAAGTTCGCTCAACAGGTCGAAAGGGTCTCTGCCAGTACCTTTACAGAACCCGCACGTTATCCGGGTCACCGTATATGTTGCCTGGCTCATAATCTAACACCTCCCTGAATTTGTATTTACCCGCCTGCGGCGGGTTTGCACTTCCCTGGCCTTTCCACAGTTTGGCATCAGACAGTTTCTACTGCCTTTTTAGTCACCAGCTTCAACCTCTTGCTTCTTGCCTTCGCTCTTCGGTGAGGTTTTCTTTTTGCCCTGGGCCTTACGTGTTGCCTGCTTAACCGTGGTTACCTTTTTTCCGGCATCAATCCCAGGCATCGGAAAACCGGCTTTTCTTGACCTGGCCAGAACCGCAGACATGCTTTGCCAGGCCTTCTTGGCCCCAGCCATACCATCGCTAAACTCGCCCATAAGCTTGTCAGCATCACCCAGAATTCTTTCAACCTCTGTCTGAATATCCTTTATTTCTCTGGTAAGTTTAGCCTTCATTTCCTTTGACATGTGGGCGTGGTCTTTTTGGAAACGATCCAGCATCGAGCCGACATCAGTAACAAGGTTGTTGACAAAATCTGCTAAGTTCTTTGCTTGTTCTTTGCTCATCTGCACATTGTCTTTGTGAAACTGCTGGACCATGTTTTGAGCACCTTTTAGCAAACCTTGTACGTTCTTTGATAACCCATTCATAAAATCGGCCAGGTCCTTGGCCTGTTGCGCAGCCATCTTCTTTCTATCCGTAGAAAACCCATTCAGGGTTTCATGAGTGTCTGCCACTAACTGTCCCACAGCCTTTAGCCGAACATCATTGGAAATAATGATGTTCTCCGTCAGCTTTTTCATGTCTTCAGCAATTGCCATTACCATTTTGATTCTCCTTTCAGAAATACTTAAACCTTTTGAAAACCGATTGAATACACATCATTAGACTTTGGCACGTCTTTAACTTCCAAAAACGGAACGCTTTCAGGTCTTGTGCTCTCTCCGAGAGGGGTTATTAGGCCCTCAACTTGGGTTATTTCGCCCTTATCATTAAAAACAGGCTCGCCTTTATCGTTGACAAAACGCAGCGAACCATCCTTACGGACAATTCGGTACTCTATGTTGAAGGGCGTACCCTCATTTTTACATCTGGCAAAAGCTGCAAAAACTTGCTCGCGATCATCAGGGTGGATCATATTTTCCCAATGTTCTCTATCAGCCAGGATTTCATTGACATCATAGCCGGTTAATTTCTTGATTTTCCCGGCAAAGCAAATAATCTCTGGCTTTTCTGAGGGCAGGGCGACATAAGGTATTTCACCGACGGTATCGATAAACCGACGAAGCTCTCTGCTCAAATGACTTAAAATAGTTTGAATTTCTACTCTGTTCATTCTTCTTATATTTTTGAATATGTCTGATATTTTGATTTAACGTCCCTGCGTTTCGCTGAAGTTCCGCTTAAACTGTGAATAAGATTTTCCACTTGCCCATCTGGGGAGTCTGGGGTCAGAGTGGAAATTTTATCTTTACTGTTATATGGCTGTTCTCCAGGTCGCTTTGTATGCGTGATTTGTTTTGACTTTAGGATACTAAAACCACGACCCGCAAAAAATTTCCATACAGCTTCTGACAGAGTATTAGCATATTTGCTTAAACGAATTGCTAAGGTATCAGGTGTCTCCTCCAGAACTTCGTTAAATTTTTTAAATTGGGCTTTTATATGGGCTTCCAGCTCTTTAATGTCTCCGTCGACTTTTTCCGCAAATGTTGGGCTTTTTTGAAAATACTCCAATACAGAACCTGTTTTTTGTGTTAGAGACTTGACAAAGTGTGCAAAATCAACCAGGGCATTTACTTGGTTCTGTGTCATTTCTCTGCCCTCCTTTTTCTTGCGTTCTTTAAAGAAATAAAATCTCGTCAGCATATTATTCAAATTCATGGTCAAATCCTTTACGAAGTTCTCTACTCTTTGTACCTGCCCATTGGCCTTCCTTTCTTTTTCTGACTGCTCCAAGGCCTTCTGGGTATTAGCCACTAAAACGCCCAAAACCTCTGCCTGCATCTGGTAAAAATTTATAATGTTATTTATGATACCTCTCATAATTATGTATCATCCGCATTTTACGCCTCCTGCAGCTCAGCAAGACGATATTGTTCTACTTCTGTGCGTTTGGCCTTGAATTCACTGAGCATATCTTTAACTTCCCGACGTCTTCTCTCCTGGTAGGCTATACGTTCGGCTCGCTGTCTTTTGAACTCACCAAGCGTCGCCTTAAAATCTCTTATTCTCAACTCTTTTCCCTTTGCTAAAAGGTCTCCAAGCATTTTCGAAGTTTGTTGCTGTCCCTGTTGGAACTCTTTTAGCTTCGAAGTAACCTCGATTTTGCTTTCATCCTGCTTAGTAAGGATTTCTTTAATCAGTGTTTGCAGTTCCTTGGCCTTCTGGGTTTGGCCTTCGGTCAGAGCGTCTTTAAAATCTCTCAAGCCCTCCCTTAATTGCTGTACCAGTTTTGTTTGTTCACCAAGATATCTCTTAGATAATCGCCTTACTTCCTGTTCACTTTGGTCTAAGTGTGAAGAGATAACGCTCATCATTCTGTCAAAATCTTTCTTCCGCAGAGACCCGTTCCTAGCAAGGTTTTCTCTCAATTGGCTGTTAATTTTCCCCCGCTCCTGTCTCGTATCGAGAAGAGAATCCTGAAAATCCTGGAAGATATGACCGGTAACCTCGAAAAATGCTTCAATACTTTGTATCCTGGCTTCGTAGGAAGATATTATACTATCGAGAACATTTTCTTTATCAGCAGCTAAAAGCATTGTCTTAATTCCTCTCTTGGTAAAATCCTCGTGCACAGAAGAGGTTTTTCTTGGCGAGGCATGCTTTCTGCTCCCCCCCGCTCTTGCTTTCGCAAGAAAGCGCGGGGGTACATAAGGATGACCCGGCAAGAACCCTCTTTAGTTACCTATCCTTACGCAGCTGTTGCGGTCAAACCAATGGCCTCGGCATACTTCAGATAGGTCTCGACTGAGGCAGCTACGACTCTGGCTTCGATGGCAAGTAGTTCAATACCTACCAAAGAGAGTCTCACCCAGGCATCAACAACGATACCCTTGTCCAGAATTCTGTCCACGATTTCAACCAGACTGCTGGAACCAATTGTTTTTTCGACTGCCATTTTAATGCTCCTTTTCTTTCCCCTTAGGGGAAACTAAATAAAGTAAAAAACGCACGCTACACACGTGCGTTCAGGTTTAGCTTTATCAGTAACTTCGTAGGCCGAAGCTGGGGTGTTTTTGCCTTTATTAGCTATTATGACCTCTTCAAAGGACAGAAAAGCATCATGACAGGGATAAGGTTGCGTCATTGGGTCAAACTCCTCCTGCTTGATTCGCGATAGATGTAGTGAAGAAGGGATGGCGAAATTGACGTAAGTGCTTGTGCTGAAACAGCTTATGGGGGGGGGGTAAGTCATAGATGTCCCAAGATGTACCCTGCTATCCGAAGTATGAATGGCTGCCGGTTGTTTCTCAGTCGCTAATCTTTGCAGCCCCATTTTAGACCCCCATTAAAACCCTTATTTGCAGTTTCGTCTGCCGCACGCAAAATCCAACAGTATCTTGTGAAGTAATCCAAGCTGTGCTTTCCGCAACTTCTATGCAACCCACTTCGGCATTGTTACGCACCACATTAAAAAGCTTTTCGCTAACCGTGAGGTAGCCTAAGGATAGTAAAACCAAAAGAACGAACAGAACAATTGGAAGCGGCGTGTGGAGTTTAAGTGGTTTAAAAACAAGTCTTTTCCAAAAAACGGGGTTTGCTAATGAGAAATGGGGTCTCCCAATACTGATATCTATCTTTCAGGAAATTTGAAAAACAAAAGCCAAATTATCCAAAGGAGTTTTCTGTTATAACCATTGGCTATAACAGCACTTTTGCAGAGAGGGGAGGGAGGTAATATAGCCAAATGATAACTCACCAAGTCCAAAAATTTTTTAAACTGTAGTTAACCCTTCGCGAATAGCATATTTGGTAAGGTCTGCGAGGTTATCAACTTCGGTTTTTTCCATAATCTGCCTGCGGGTTGCTTCAATGGTCTTGACACTCAGACCCAGTTGTAAAGCGATTTGCTTTGCAGGGTTGCCCTCTGTCAGAAGTTGCAGGATTTGGTTTTCTCTCGGCGTAAGGGTTTTACTATCACCGTCAACAACACCGAAAATACTGTCTTTTGTAATGCCCTCAAGGACAATACTTGCAATCTGAGGGCTCAAGTACGATTGATTATCCACAACAACCTTAATGGCCCGGATCAAATCATCAAGTACACATTCCTTGACCATGTAACCCGAAACGCCTGCCTTTACCATGTCCAGCACAAACTCCCTTTTGGTATGTACCGATAAAGCCAGGACTTTGGTCTCTGGCAGTTCCTTCTTGATTTGGCGAGTCGCTTCGATACCATTCAGTACCGGCATTGTCACATCCATAAGAACCACATCAGGTCGAAGCTTGCGGACCATTTCTACAGCGTTCAATCCATTATCAGCTTCACCAACCACTTCCATATCATTCTGTTTTTCAATCAAAGCAGTTATACCTTGTCGCAGAATTCCATGATCATCTGCCACTAAAATTCTTATGCTCATAATGACCCCCTTGACCTTCATTGTTTTCAATTTTTCCACGCTTTATTGGTGCTATTAGTGTAATGTGTGTCCCTTGACCAGGTTTAGACCCTATTTCAATACTGCCGCCAAGATAGTTCAGTCCCTCACGGATGCTGAAAAACCCGAAACCTCCTGTCTTGTTCAACTGTGGGGATGGTACAAAGCCTATCCCATCATCTGCGACCACAATTCGTACATTATTGTTATCTTTGCCGATAGAAACCTTCACCCTTTGGGCCTGTGCGTGCTTGACTACGTTGACCAGCAGTTCCCGAACTGCTCTATACAAAACAGCACGAACATCATTATCTAAAGGTTTTGGTTGCTCATCGTCTTCAAACTTAGTGTGAATCCCGTGTTTTTGTTGAACTTCATCATAAAGCCACTCTCTTATTGCAGCTTCAAGCCCCAATTCGTATAAAGTGGGCGAGCTCAAATCAAATGTCAATGACCGGGTATCCCGAATTATTTGGTCAAGATGCTGATAGATTTCATCCAACGGCCCAGCCAGCTCCGGTGGTAATTCTTCCTCTCGCAATGTTCCCAAATTGATTTTGAAGAGTATCATTTTCTGTGTAATTTGATCATGCAGCTCAATAGCTAATCGCCGGCGTTCACGCTCTTCTGTCAATGACATCTCCGATGTAAGGTCCCGAAGCCGCTTTTGATAGTCTAACAGCCTTTTCTGAGCCTGTCTTTGTGCTGTGATATCCCAGAGAATACCTAATATTCCGATGACGTTACCTGCCTCATCTTTAACTAATGTTTTGACTGTATGAACGAATACCTCTTTTCCTCGCTGCACATATTTTTCATTGATATCCTCGGTCTTGCCGGAACTCATGACCCTTTTGTCATCAGCTCTATATTTCTCGGCAAGCTCTTTTGGAAAAAAATCGTAATCTGTCTTCCCAACAATTTCCTCAGCCTTGATTTTTAAATCCTTAGCATAATTCTCATTGCAGGATATATACACCGAGTTGGTATCCTTAAGGAATATCTTTTGAGGGAGGCTCTCAAGAAGCGTTTTATATTTGCTTTCCCAAGGAACATCACATAAAATATCGATTCCAGTCTTTCTATCAGATTGATGTCTTCTGCTCAGCATCGTTGCAAAAACCCTTGATAATAAAAATTGACGGCGTTATTTTTTGAAACGAAGGGCTCTACAAACCCATAACAACCCAAGCAGAACGTTTAGGGGAAACTACAAAAATCTGCCGACGAATTCCCCTTTCTATGTGCCCCCAAGTGCCACCCCAAAGCCGTGTCTTTTTCAGCACATAGGTAACTGCTAAACCAGCAATAACCTATTCCCCGCCATATTTATCCATAGTTATGTTATATATCGGATTATATGGGGCAAAAAAATAAGTCAAATGAATTTTTTGACCAATACAGGGGTGCGTGTCGAGTTTGTAGGTATAAAGTTTGCCCTCCATATGGTAAAGAGTGAATAATTGGTTAATTTAACAACCTTTACCATGGAGGGCATAAATATGGATACCAAAATTCTGGAGCAATTGGAAGAAGCCTTTAGCGAAGAAGTCGTTTTAGTGGGGGACGATTTGGGTTCTTTGGAAGAGATGGTAATCAAAAAGATGCGGTTGCTGGGTCAAGGTCTCTTGCAGAGGCTGGTAAGCCGCAGTACCAATGGTTATAAGGCAAGTTCAATGGCCTGTGAATGTGGCGGCTCGATGCGATTTGTAAGTCACCGTCAAAGAAATATACATACCATTTTTGGCTGGATAACGATTAGACGGCACTACTATCATTGTCCCGAATGCGGCACAAGTTTTGTCCCTTACGACCAGGCCAGTGGCTTGGGTTCTGAGCATATCAGCCCTGCCTTGGCGAAGGCTTGCTGTTTGTTGGCGGTGGATGATAGCTATGCCCAGAGTTCTGGAAAGATTGAGGCCTTTACAGGTCAAAAAGTTTCAGCCAACATCATTGAGCGAGTAGTCCACCAGGTTGGTTCAGTAGCCTCGGCACAACAGGTTCAACATCTGGAGGGATTTTTCAATTGCAAAAAGATACCTGAATCCAGCAGCGGGCCTGAAAGATTGTATATTGCCATTGACGGCACAACGGCCCATGAAATCGACGGTTGGCACGAGGTAAAGGTGGGAAGTATTTACTGGGAAAGCCAGCGGTTCGAACGCGATAGGCGTTATGTTGGACGGTTCGACAATTCTGAAACTTTTGGTTGGCATCTCTGGCTGGAGGCCTGCAGATGTGGCTATCGTGAAGCTAAAGAAGTGATTTACCTTGGTGATGGAGCAGCTTGGGTTCGCAGAGCCACATTTATTATAGATTGGTTCCATGCAAGTGAACATGTGTGGGACTGCGGCAAGCTGTTGTTTGGTGAAGGTACAAAGACGACAGAAAGGTGGGTTAAAACACCCCGTATCCTATAGCAACAAACGCTCCCAATCCATAAACGCATAGCTACCCATACGTTTTGTAATCGCATTTATCCTTCTTACTTTTCTTGTTGGTCTGCCCCTGTACGTCCACCGTTTGACTTTCTCCCGAAGCTCTTGTACCTGTCTTTCAGCCTTCAAGACATATCCTAATTGGCCAAATCGCCCCAAACGACACTCATTCCGGCTTTCATAGAACAGGTCGTAACAATGCCGACAGCCGAAATACCTTCCACCTGGAGCAAGAAAAAGCGTCCCAACCCTTCTGCCACAATAGACGCCGTTTGTGCTCAGCGGGCAAATAAACCAATACCTTACGCCCCCGTAGTGACACGGCGTCGTTGTTAGACCAACCTTGTAATCATAATCGGTCTTTTCGCCCGAATTGCGGTCTGTAATTGTGTAGCTAAGCTTTACATACGGCTCACTCAGTACGTCCACAACTATCCCTATACTGTTTGTGCGACCCGATAATTTGCGCGTCCAAGTCAGCCCTGTATGGCAACAGCCCTCCAACAAGCCAAACTCCTTCAGATTAGAAATGCTAAGCTGAGTGCAATCCTCCACCGTATCCTTTTTGTCCCAGTAATACCTGCCCATATTTTTATCTTTCTTTTTTTGCCGAAATCATTAAGGATTCCGTACACTTTTTCGACACATCAAACTACGTGAAAACAGCCCGCAGCCACCAAACAGCTACATTTTTTAGGCAGGAAAGCCCTATTCACCAGAGAGTTCGTTTTTGCATACTTTTTTATCAACGCTTTGGTTAATAGTCCCCACAATAGCTTGCCCACCTTCACTAACGCCAACATTTCCAATCACCATTTTCTGAAAACCTTTAGCCCTGTAATTCTTTAGTGTTTCTATCTGCATCATAAATGTTCTAATCATCTTGGTGGCGTGCTCCACGTTGACCTTTCTCCCATTAAACGTCTGACCCACCAGCATAGCCCTCTGAATAGAATCCATAGCCAGATTGTGGACTCCTATCATTTGAACAGCCAGCATCCCCTCAATTTCGTCTTGCGGTTCTATCCCGTTAAGTATAGCCATTGCATTATTGATGGCAGGAACTATTTTGTCATTGTCGATGCCCTCGGTGGAACCTATTCCTTTGAAAGTCTGAATCACTTGGTTAAGCAGTTGTTGCTGTAAATCAGAATCAGGTGTTCCCAATGCCTCTAACATTTTGACCGGAGTTAGTGGGTTATTGAGGCTATCGGGATTATCAAAGGTTATTGCTGGGCTATCTGAAGCACTTTTCTCGGTTTTGAACTTTATAGATTTTTTCTGTGACCGCTGATAATAGTGGTCAAGGCGTGCCTTTTCTTGCTCTGTAAGTTCGTTTCTTATGATGTCTTTTGAAGCTTTCTCTCCAGTCTGTTCAATCTTATTTTTAGCTTTCTTTTTTGCCATTTACTTATATTCCCTGATGCGTGTTTGCACTAACGCTTTGACCGCAGCTTTGATATGCTCTGGCAATTCCGGCCAAGCAGCTATGATTTTAGCTAAATCATCCGGCAGGTTTTGAAGCTGATTTTCGCTTGTTTTTGGACTTTCTTTGTAAGCTGGTTTGTAAGCGCCGGATTCGGCCTTTTGTAAGTTCTTGTCGGGACAGGAACTGCAATTTTGTGTCTGCTGACTCTTAATCAGCGGGCCACAGGTTCGATTCCTGTATCGCCCACTGGCTCTTCATAGTCGCGGGGGCTTTGCACATTTTAGCAGTTCCTCTTTTATCAGGTATGAGAAGAGTCGGATTTGAAAAAGCGCGCCCGGCAGGACTCGAACCTGCAACCTTCGGATTCGAAGTCCGGCACTCTATCCAATTGAGCTACGGGCGCCGGCAAACACCTGCAGTGTAACAACCCCATCCTGCCGGTGTCAATTCCTTTTTGGCTGGTATGGCCATCCAAAAAGATATTTTGAGAGAGGAGAACAACAAAAAGTTATTTGTTTCGGTACGACGTATTGCCTGGATTTGGAAGAAGGCGCAAACGCTCTCTTAATTTCCTCGAAAGAACCGGGATACTATGGTTTTGAGGACTGCTTATTTTCTATTTTCTCTTTTTCTTTTTCGGCTTTCTCGTCTCCGGTATAAGTAATCTTTGGGCCGCCAAAATCGGTTGATTCAAGGCCCTCGATCTCTTTTGGTGAAAGGGTCGGCTCGCCAACAATTCTCGGCGTTATGAAAATAAGCAGTTCGCTGGTCTTAACCTCTTCGCTTACATCCGAGAAGAACTGTCCCAGAAATGGTACATCGCCGAGTATCGGTATTTTTTTAATCGTTTGCGAAACTGTCCTTTTGCGAAGCCCGCCAATAACAACAGTCTGACCGTCTTTTACCAATGCTTTCGTGTCAACTCTACGGGTATCAACAGTGGGCACAGTCCCCAGAGCCGTTGCAGCGGTTTTTACTCCTTTTTCCGTAACAACGCCAAATTCCGGGACTATCTGCAATCTTATCATACCATCTCTTGTAACATGCGGTGTAACCTTAAGCTTAGTGCCGACTTTTTTAAATTGGATCGATGTCAGCGAACCGCCGGCGGAGGTATCGCTTTGCTCCGTGTAGGGAATTTCACTTATTATTTCGAACTCGGCAGTTTCGTTATCAAGCACCAGAATACGAGGGTTTGCAAGAAGCTTGGCTCCAACCTGGGTGCGCAGAACGTTCAGCGCTATATCTACATTAACCGCATCGAGAAGACCAAGGCGTATGGTACCAGCCGTATCCGCCTCGAACGAACCGCCTACAAATGGCTTACTTTTTCTATAGGTATAGTTTTTCGTTGCTTCCGATGAGTGCTTTACAACTCCAGCATCACTGTTCTGCCAGGTCGTCTGCTTTGTTTTAGTAGTATTAATAGTAGTAGTGTCAGTGGTCTTGGCGCCGGTTAGATTATTAGTAACAATATTGTCAGCATCAGTATTAGTGGTAAATGCGGTTATCGGGTTGTTTCGGCCAGCATTCCACTCTGCCCCGATATCGAAGCCTTCTGTGGAGGTTACGTCGTAGATTCTTACCTCAACCAGTACCTGCTGCATTAGGCGGTCAATCTCCTTAACAAAGTTGTCAATGGCCTTGATGTTGCTCTCGAAATCCACAACGAGTATATCGCCTGTGCTCGGGTTGGCCGAGAGTTGGCCGCTTTTCGAAATAAACGTTTTCAATGTTTTCTCGACTTCGCTGACATCAGCATAGACAATTCGATAGCTCCTATGAACGAGGTCTTCAGTGACGATTTCTTTTTGCGGCACGAGCTTCATTATTTTTGCCAAAGCTTCGTTGGTATCATAAATAATTAAAGTATTACTATTCTTATCGACAGAAACACTGCCATACCGAGAAGACACACCTGCAATCAGAGACTTAAAACTCTCTGCATTAAGAGATTTAAACGTTACAGTTTCAACAAACAGCTCAGGTGTGGACTCTTCTATGCCGTTAGTATCAGAGATTGCCTGCGAAGCGGAGGGTTCCTCCTGCTGGAATTGCGCAAAGGGGTCTTCTCTGCCGATCCCGCTCCGGCTCGCGCCTTCGCCGAGACGAGCATCGGCGGTAACCGCCTGCTCGTCAGCGGTCTGCTGCGGTTGGGCACCGGCAACTGCCAGACAAAGGCCGACCACCAACAAAAAAAGAAGATTACTCGAATGTACGGCCTTATTCATCGGGCGGTCCCTTCTTATTGTGCATCACATAAATGGTAATGGTCATATCGCAACTCAATAGTCTGTCTGAGACCAATCTTATTCTCAGAGAATCTATCCAAACCTGTTCCGGGCGCCCCTGCAATTTTCTTATTAGTGCGACTATGTTTCTGTAGCCGCCCGTAACACTCAATGTCACACGACTCGCTTCCACGTAAGGGCCTTGCGAAGAGCTGCCCGTGCCGTCCTGCCTCCCATCCTGTGGAAATTTCAATGAGTTTATAACGCACTTTGTCTGCTCGGCAGCCGTCTGAATGCCGCTGAAAAACTGCTTTGCTTCGACGTCGTTAAACACACTCGCATCAATCATTTGTGATTTGTGTTGCAACTGCTGAAGCTCTTGCTTTTTGGTTCCCACATAGCCCGCGATGCTTTTGTTCTTCTGCTCAATCGCATTTGCGAGTGTTTCATAGGTCTGTGCAGCCCGAAGGTAATTTCTGTGAGGCGCAACAAAATGGTTATAAAATGTGACTGCCGCTATACAGACCGCCACAACCAGCACAGCGTTCTTCGAAGAATAAGTCAATTTTGTATAACTGCTCAATGGAGTCACTGATATTCCTTTAGGTTGGTTAATGAGCAGCCGATGGTATACTTTATCCACTTGTTCGATTCACTGTCTTTTTCGGTCCCTGCCAGCGAAGCAGACTTAATATGCTCACATCTGCTGAGCATATCGAGGAAAAGCTCAACGGCTTCGTAGGAAAGAGCCTGACCTTCGAACGTTATCATCGAACCGCCGTCGCTCGAAAAGCTGCATATCCGAACGTTTCTCGGTATTGCGTGGGCAACCTGCGCAAGAACCCGATCCCACCTCAGAAAGTAACCACTTCTTACAGCCGCACTCATATTGCTGAGCCTCTGGGATGCGTCTTTCACCTGCTCGTCCAGCAATGTCCGCTCGTGCGATAATGTCCGCATATTCTCGATAGCCTCCGTACGTATTTTGCGGTCTGTATTACGATTTAACTGCTCGACCTTCATACTGAACAGGCTGATACTGAGAATCATCAACAGAAAAACAACCGCTGCGATATTCGCAATCACCAAGCTCAGTTTTTTCTCAGATTTAGCCTCAAGCAGCTTCAGTGGAAGCAGGTTGACAGCCGGCGTAAAATCACCGGACTGCAAAAGCTTCATTGCCAGCCCTACGGCAACGGCAGAGGCACCTGCCGCCGCATCCGGATTCGCAAGCGGAGTGTCAACGGACGCCTCCTCAAAGGTCCTGATTTTCAGTCCCGCTACCTCGGTAAGAAGCAGATGTAACATATCCATCTTTTCCTTAAGGATGCGGTCGCACTCATCCGTCACTATCTCCACCTCCCATTTACTTTGCTTTCCGGAAACCTCAAAATCATAGAACCGTATCACATCGCGTATCTCCCCCGCCAGCCATTCAATATACCTGTCGTCATCGCTGTCGGCCGGCTCGAAATGTTTCGTCGTCACAAAATCCAGAGTTTCGCTCCTGAACAAATACAGGGTAAGCACATCCTCGCGGAGCATTGCCAGCAGCAGGTTCTGGTCGAACTTTTTTGCGATTCGTTTGTGGTAACAGGCCCTGACGTAAGCAATCGAAGCAGGTTCGATAGCGACAATATTCAATCCCTTTCTCTCGAGCGCAGCAGCGAACTCGGTAAGTTTCTGAGTGTCAGCAGCAGCCACCAGCAACCGGCGACCAAAGGATTTCTCCTGTGGCTTTAGTCCGCAGAAATCCGATGTTACCCTACCCGCCGGCAGCATTGCACAATGCTTGACTTCATTACGCACAAATTCGCCTATGTTGGCTGGAACGTTTTCAGGAAGCTCGAGGATTTGTATAAGCACGGGCTGGAAGCCCGTGCCACATACCACTTTATGACGGGCACTTATTCCGCTCTTTACCATTAGTTCTCTTACTGCCTCAGCCAGAGATGAAGGTTTCTCCACAATGCCGTTTTCTATTACCCCGGGTGGAACAGGACTGCTGGCGGCTTTCAGCAATTGAATGCCGTTGGCGCGTTTTTTAAGCAGAGCCAAACTTATCTGCTTGTGCGAAATATCGATACCCAGCGCTGTTTTGGCGGTCAGCTTCATTCATTTATCCTCAAACTATCAATTCTTATTATGTACGGGCTGGTGGTTCCTATGGTTATGTCAGCTTTGACCCTCGCAACAAAGCCCTGTGCCGTAGTACCTGTTGATGTAAGCGTATTGCCGCTGGCTGTGACGGTGTATGAGCCGCCGTTAAAGGGGGTGCTGCTGATGTTCGGGTCATTGCCCAGCCAGATTCTGGAAAAGGCGTCATTCAGGCCGGCCTCCGCAGTGGCAATGGCCTGAGCAGCATTGATTTGATTCTGCACAAGCTGAATATCTTCCGTATTGAGCTGGAGCATACCAATAGCCACTGCCGACAAAAGTGCTATGACAAAAATGACTATCAGAAGCACAACACCATCATCTTTTTTATGGTGAGCTTGTCGAACCATCAGTTCAATTTTCATACAATCCGGCTCCGGCTCGGCCTTCTGGCTACGGCTTGGCGCCTACGCCAAGACGAGTTGCCGAGACGAGTAATTAGACCTCACACCTTAACTGCACAATCTGTCTGTGCTGAACCTGCACCATCTAAGTGTTCAGGAACACTAATTCGTATCGTCTAAAAACAGAGGTGGATTGTGAAAAAGCTGCCCCCGTTCAGCCTTTGATGGAAATATGAAAGGTTGCGGCACAAACTTCGTATCGAACTGTGAAAATCCGGTTTTTATTGGAACTAAACGATGCAGGCCGCCGCTGCAAAATACTTCTCCGCCAGCGTCCTATAAACTCATTGTGCTCTAAGGTCGCAGGTCTCTGCCAAAGGCCACTAGGCCTTTCGTCATTTCGACGTTTTTCCAGTCCCCGGAAATCGGTTTGAACAATGCCTTGTAGCCGACCGTCGAATCCCAGACCCAACCTGGTTCCCAGTAAATAGCGTTGCTGTTTACAGCCAGCACGTCAGTAACAAATTGCGCCTGGGTATCTTCGGTTTTTCCGCTGACGTCGGTGTAATAGTCAGCCATTTCGCAGACTATGACACCCTTTCCATACGCCGCCGCCTGGGCATTAATGGCCGAAAAATTAGCGATGTTGCCTTGCCACTCCGGGTAGTAAGACACCCCTATCGTGTCGAATGAGACGCTTGATGCCAGAAGAAGGTCAAAGAACCATTTGACGGCTGGTGCATCACTCATAGCGACATGGACTATGGTAGTCCCGCCTCCGCCGGCTTTGGCGCCATTATGGCCGGCGGTTATAAGGGCTCTAAGATTCGCCCAATTCCCCGCAGTACAGACTTCTCCATTCGGCCAGAGCATGCCACAGTTAATCGCATTGCCAATCTGAACATAGTCCGGCTTTATCGTACTGCAGACACTATACGTGTAGTTGTAAACTTGGGTAACCAGTTTCGCCTGATTCAGCTTCTTCCATGCTGTGGGTTTGGTCTGTGTACCAGAGTCTGCCCAGGTATCAGAGTAATGGAGAGCCAGCATAACTTGCATCCCAGCGGCCTTGCACCGGGCGGCGAGAGCTGTCACGTAAGCGAGGTCCATAGCGGTACCGGTGTCACTAGTGTTCGGATCAACAAATAATCGTATACGAGCTAGAGTTATGCCGTGATTCTTTAAAATGGTGAGAAGGTCTTTTTGTATTCCGTACTCATTGTACTTGACGCCAAAAGCTTCTTCCTTCGTCAAAGTGGATATGTCCGCCCCCTTTGGCCCACACCCAGTATTTGCGTTTGTGCGGAGGTAGGCGGATGCAATCAGGGTTTTGTTTCGGCTGGATGAGACCGAGTTGGTCAATGTAGTTTCGACTTTTACGAAGCGGATGAGGTTGGCATCTGTAATGGGGTCCAGCGGCGTGTCCAAATTGCAGGCGTCGTAGCAGCGAAACTGCAATTGGCTGACCGGCCCCGCAAGGTCCGAAAGACTGCCTGGCGCACCATACTCAACGTAGTTATTAGTAGAGTTAATATCATATCTGAAACTGTTGCCATCGTTATCCTGAAACTGGATATAGCCGCTGGTTGTTGATGAGCTGCTTACGGAGGTTATTTTTACGGCCTTTAAGAGGTTCCGTTCGAGGTGGTCTAACAGAATTCTGCCGTTCTGAAGTGTCTCGGTAGCGGCCTCCTTGGAGGCCCAACTGTTCCGTATCATCACAAACTGCGGCACAATAACAGCCAGAATAATGGTTATTATGGCTAAAGATACGATTATCTCTATAAGCGTCATAGCGCGGCGTCGTGCATCGCGCGTTCTTCTTCTGTATTCTGTATTCTGCATTCTGTCTTCTGTCATCCGCTATTCCATCGTTTTGCAAGTTTGGTGCTCAGCGTAACATTGATTTCGTCAGACCCAAGACTGTTGTTGCCGTTCACGTCGAAACCAACGGAGACGGTTATCGTCCTGAGATTGCCGCTTGAGCCGCTGTCGGATACGTTGCACAAATATGAACCGCCAAGCGACAGGTTGGTCGCGGTATATGAGCTGCTGTAATGGTAGATTGAGCGGGCCTTTATATCATCGAGTTTGCCCTCGGCGAGTATCAGACTGCGGCTCTTGCGTTCGATGTTTACAGTGCCGATGTGTGCGGCAGTAAGGGCCTTCAAAATCGGAACCATCGCAACAATCAGTAGAGCCGATGCCACGGCAACCTCGGTGAGGGTAAAGCCCCTTCTTCGATTTGCGGTTTGCAACTTGCCATTTGCGATTCTTAGTTTTCGGTGCATTTTACCATACCCGTTGCTGAAGTTATGTCGATTGTACATATCTTTCCACTGGCCGAGACGACAAGCTGGGTACCGCTTCCGCTCAACAGATTTCCCAGCGGGCCGAACTTGAACTCGCTGCCTCCTGTGCAGCTAACGCCTGAGCTGATAGTCTGCGTATCCACTATTTGACTGGAATTGGAGTCCACTATCCTATAGCTGGTATATGGGGAACCTACCATAACCAGTTTGAAACCGGCGGTATTGATTGCGGCTTTGGAAATAGCCAGTCCGCGTGTTCGGCGAAGGTCGGTGACAATTTTCTTAGCCAGGCTATCAGCCCTTTGCTTCGAACGGGGGGAAGGGCTAAGTCTCGGTACGGCAATAACCGCTATTATACCGAGAAAAAGGACAACGAGAATAACCTCAACAAGCGTAAACGCTGTTTTTTGCCTGCCCATATCCGAACCCCGCAGCAACATAAAAAAATGGCTACAGTCAAGCTATAGCCATCCTCGTTTCCCATTTCGGAACAACACCATTCAGCTCTTATCGAGCCGCCACCCTTTAGTGGCCAGAGGCACTGCAATCGGCGCGGTGGGTAGTGCCATCGATCGTGTAGGTCCCGCTGCTCGGGCAGACCGGTGCGCCATCTGGGAAGTAATTGACGTCAGCGATCAAAACTGCCCATGTCGGATAGCTGCTCTTGTCGGAATAATACATCTCAACCTGGGTGTCTATTATATCGATGTTGGTCGCGCAGGCGTTTGCCTTGGCTGTCGTTGTGCTTGTAGTTATTCTCGGAATCGCAATCATCGCCAGCACTCCGAGGATTGCTACTACGATTATAAGCTCAATCAGTGTAAAACCCTTTTCCCGACGCATTTTTCGCTCCTTTTCGATAAAATCGTCCCCCGTTTATAAACTATCACCTTATAAAGCATAATAAACAATCGACACAAAATACGCCGCACTTTTCGTTTTTTCTTTATACAACTGACTACTTCAAGTGGCTCATATAATCGAACATCGGCAAATACACCGCTACAAGCGCAAAACCAACGATAATTCCCATAATAATCGTCAATGCAGGTTCAAGCTTGGCTATCAGGGCGTTTACCATCCTGTTGATATCCCTTTCGAGAAAATCGACGCCCTTATTCAGCATTTCCGATAATATCCCAGCCTCTTCGCCGGAGGCTGCCAACTGGACTATCATCGGCGGAAAAATATCATAACTTTTCAGCGAAGCTGCAACGGAATTACCTGATTCTATTGATTCCTGCAATCGGCTCACTATCTGCGATATCCTCGAATTATGCACAACTTCGCCGGCAACCAGCAGTGCCCTGACCAGCGGCACACCCGTAGAGACCAGCATTGCGAAAGTCCGAATAAAATGCGCTGCAACCATAGCACGGTTGAGTCTGCCGAACAGCGGCATATTCAACTTGAAGACATCCCATCTGGTCTTTACATGCGGATTTTTCACAAGCCGCCTGAACCCAAATACAAGAACCGCTGCGGCAGAAATAACAGCCCACCACCAGTGCCTGAGCAGAAAACTCACATCTACAAGGGCCTGCGTCGGCCCAGGCAGCGACACGTGCAACTGTTGGTACACCTTTGAAAATACCGGAACAACAAAAGTTACCAGCCCCGTGATTACCACCAGACATACAATGCCCACCACAATCGGATAGGCAAAAGCGGCTCTCACCGTATGCCTCAGTTCAGCTCGCTTCTCAAGGTAGTTTGCACTCGCTTCGAGCGACTCGGAGAGCTTTCCACTGGACTCACCCGCCTCGACCATCCCAAGCAGAAAATCTGAAAATATCTTCCTGTGCTTTTCGAAGGCGTCTTTTAAGGTTGAGCCTCTTTCAATGCTTCGCCTAATGTCTGAAATTACGTACCTAAAAGCAGGTTTGTCCGCCTGTTCTTCGAGTGTCTTGAGACACTGGGTGATTGACACCCCCGCCGAGCACATCCCGGCGAACCTATATGTAAAGGTAACTACTTCAGCCTGCCTTATCCTGGCCTGCTTTCCGGCCAAGCTCGTTTTGCGCCTCGCCTTAAGCAGCTTGTAACCCATCTTGGCCAGCTCTTCCCGCAGACTCCTGACACCATCGATGTCAGTATAAATGCTGGAGAAGGCGTTCTGGTTCTGGTCAGTTGCTGTATACTCATAAATGGCCATTATTCCGCCCTTACATCAACAATCCGCTGCACTTCTTCGAATGTTGTTGTGCCTTTAAGGACCTCTTCAAGAGCGCTTTTGCGGAGCGTCTTCATCCCTTCGGTTATCGCCTGGTTTTTGATGGTATCATCGTCGGTCCCCTCTACTATCAGCCTGCGGATTGCGGGTGAAACTCGCAACACCTCGTAGACAGCCTTGCGTCCGCGGTAGCCGGTATGGTAGCAGCTATTACAGCCCTCGCTTCGCTGCAACTGAATCCGGCCATCTCGCCCGGCGGAACCAAATAACTGCTCAAGTTCTTCTGATGATGGACTATAGCTGGTTTTGCACTTGGGGCAGACTATTCGTACAAGCCTTTGTGCCGCTGCACCCAGAAGGGCCGACGCAACAAGAAACGGCGGCACCCCCAGATTAATCAGCCGTGAAATCGCACCTGCTGCGTCGTTTGTATGCAGTGTGCTCAGAACCAGATGACCTGTCAGGGCGGAGCTTACGGCTATCTCGGCGGTTTCAGCATCACGAATTTCACCCACCAGTATAATATCAGGGTCCTGCCGCAATATGCTCCGCAAAGCCGACGCAAAGCTCATTCCGGCAGCCGGCTTAATCTGCACCTGCGTTATGCCGTCGAGACGGTACTCTACAGGGTCTTCAACCGTTACGATGTTTTTCTCGGGCGTGTTGAGAAGCTGAAGAGCTGAGTATAAAGTCGTGGTCTTGCCGCAGCCCGTGGGCCCCGTCAGCAGTAAAATACCGTAGGGATTTGCCAGAAGTGACCTGAATTTTTCATTGTCATCGGCAGAGGTAACTACTTCGTCGAGCGTCCACCTGTTGGTGCCTTTGTCGAGGATACGAATGACAATTTTTTCTCCGCTTATGTTCGGCAGTGACGAAATTCTAAGGTCATAATCCCTGCCTTCGTGCTGCAGCGAGATGTGTCCATCCTGTGGAAGCCGCTTCTCTGATATATCCATATCAGCAAGAACTTTAATGCGTGACGCCACCTCTTTTTGAGCTGATGAGGGCACGTCTATCGCATCGCGGAGCAACCCGTCGATACGGTAGCGAACCCTTGTATCCGGCTCACTGGGTTCGATATGTATGTCGCTGGCCCTCGCATCAATTGCACCAGTAATAATCAGCGAAACAAGTTTGGTAATAGGGTCGTCCGCAGCCCTCAGGGCCTTGCTTTCCACCGCAGCATCTTTTGTTTGCTCTTTGTCGGCGCCCTTGCTGAACCGCATTGAGGCTATCGCCTGGCGGGTAACATTCTGCACGCTGAAGTGGTACGTGATGGCCTGCTTGATTGCACTTGGCGTCGCCGCAACAGGCACAACTTTGCAGCCGGTCCTTATCGCTATCTGGTCCCTGACAGCAAGATTCAGCGGTGAACTCATCGCAACCACCAGATTGTTGCCCTGTTTCTTGACCGGAATTATATTGTTGCGACTTGCCATTTCATACGTAACCATGTGAGCAGCTATCGGCTCAATCATCTCCGGTGAAAGGTTTACAAACTCTATCTTATTTGCAGCGGCGATTATCCTCGTCAACCGGTCTTCATCGACAAGGTTCTTTTGCCTAAGAATACTTACAAGGCTCTGGCCGCTGCTCTGCTGCTCCCTGAGAACCTCCTGCAGAACCTCTTCGTCCAGGATATGCTCCTGCCGAATGTACGAAATTGTCAGGTCCGACATTTTTCTGTACGCCCCTCTTGTTTACCGAAAACATTTAAGCTAAGTTACCGCATAATTACCATCGACTCGACCACACGCTGACTTAATGACAAACCAACAAGATGCCGCCCCTGATATGCAACAACTGCAAAAGACAGCTACCGATAACAGAATCACCGAGACTCGTCTGTCGGCTTTGTGATAACGGCCTGATTATCGGAGCCCAAAACCCTTGAAAAACAGTACGGTCTTATAAGTTCCGCTGACCCTCCGAGGCAGGTTAAAAACTAACGATGCTTTCGTGCGCATGGCCTATTTTCGCTAATATCAGGAAGCTAAGTGGTCGATAAAATCCAAAAAATAGCTTCTCTAACCAAAAATTCGAAGCTCTTGTGCAAGCAAACTTCGAAGGCAGGGACTAATGCTGGGCTTGTTTAAATCCAAGACTAAAACTGCCCGTCCAAAGATACTCTTTGTCGATGACGAGGCTGACTTAGTCAGCACAGTAAAATGCCGGCTCAAGTGGGCCGACTTCGATGTTGTTACCGCCCCGAATGGAAAAGAGGGTCTGGATAAAGCAGAAACCGAAAAACCGAACCTGATACTGCTCGATACCAATATGCCCGTTATGAACGGCTATGAAATGCTCGAACAACTCAGAAAAAATCCGCAGCTCAAAAACATCCCCGTAATAATGCTGACGGCGATGTGTGAGGCACAGGATATAGCAAAGGCCTCTTCGTATGACATCGCCGATTACGTTACCAAACCCTTTGACTTTACGGAACTGGTAGAAAAAATCACGAACATACTGAAAAGTAAGAGCCGCAGATAATGCACCGCAGCAAACCAAAAACAGATACTACACATACTCAGGCCAATGTCAGTAAAGATGAGCAGCTTCGCAAAATACTTGACCAAAAGCGAAAGCATCTTGAGGCCATTTTTGATGCGGTCCCGATTGGTATGCTGCTGGTAGATGAGGATTTGATAGTCAGGCGAGTCAACGACGCCGTCAGGCAAATGGTCAAAAGGGATTATTTGGAAATCATCAATCTGCGGGTAGGCCAAGCCCTGAAGTGTATCAACAGCACCATCAGTGAAAAAGGCTGCGGCTACAGCCCCGCCTGCCAACTCTGCCCTATGGTCAAGGCCATAGAAAGCGCGTTCGAGTCACAGCGGCCCATTCGTAAGGTCGAATTCCGGCCGACGCTCAAGGCCAACAACGAGGAAATTACGCCCTGGCTTTCCTTATGTGTTGTGCCAACGGAAATATACGGCCAAAAGCACGTCGTCGTCGTCATCGATGACATTACAGCCCGCAAGGAAACAGAAGAAAAACTCAAAGAAACAATGGAGATGAAATCACAGTTCATTTCTACCGTTTCGCACGAACTGAGGACGCCCCTGACGTGTATAAAGGAGGGTGTCGCCATTGTTTTGGACGGTGTGGCAGGCAAAATCAACGAAAAGCAAAAACATTTCTTAGACCTCGCAAACAGAAACATAAACAGACTCGCCATGCTGGTTAACGACATTCTGGATTTCCAGAAGCTCGACGCCGGTAAGATGAAACTAAATCCGCAGGAAAACAATGTCCAGCAGATTGCCGAGGAAATTTACGAAACAATGATGCTGCCGGCAAAAAATAAAGGGCTGGAGCTTTCTCTTGAACTTGATGAAAATCTGCCCAGGATTACGTTAGACAGGGACAGGATTACCCAGGTCCTGACCAACCTCATCGGTAATGCGATAAAGTTCACACCACAAGGCGGCCAGGTGCATCTCAGCTTTCAGAAGCAGGACAATGAACTGGTTATGCGTGTCAGTGATACGGGCGTTGGTATTCCCAAAGAAGACCTTCCAAAAATATTCGAGCAGTTCTATCGTGTACAGCGGCGTGGCGAAGAGATAAAAGGTACCGGTCTTGGACTTGCCATCGTCAAAAAAATAGTGTTATTGCATGGCGGAAGAATCGAAGTCGAAAGTGAGCCAGACCGCGGCAGCACCTTCAGCGTGTTTCTGCCGCTTATCGATGGACACATTCCGCAACCCCTACCCGAACAAGCCGACAAACTTCTGGAAAGTCAACTCGACGGCAGCAAAAACTAATACCCTCCATAATCTTAAAAATCACAACAGGCTTGACTGCCTGTGGCGGAGTTACTAAACTTGCCTTCTATGGACAATTCTGTGAGAAAACCGGTTATTGGAATCTTAGGTGGTATCGGCTCGGGCAAAAGTGCAGTCGCGGCGGAATTCGCCAAACTCGGCTGTGCCGTAATCGACGCCGACAAAATTGCCCACGAACTTCTTGATGAGCCAAGCGTAAAAAAAGAGGTAATCTGCTCCTTCAGCCAAGCTATCCTGGACCATACAGGTAAAATCAATCGCAAAAAACTGGCTGATGCAGTTTTCGCCGATGGCGATAAGCTTTTAACACTAAACCGGATACTTCATCCGCTCGTTCTGGCCCAGGTTGAGCGGCTTATTGAGCGATATAACCGCCAGCAACAGGTCAAAGCAATTGTGCTGGATATGCCACTTTTGGTTGAGGTAGGCTGGGATAAACGCTGTGACAGGCTGATTTTCGTCAACTGTAACCCCCAAATAAGGCTCAAAAGGGCAAAAAAAATGGGGGTATTGGGCGAAAATCAGCTAAAAGTTCGAGAAAATTTCCAGATTTCTCTGGACAAAAAGGCAACCATAGCCGACAATACCATTGACAACAATTCTGGCTTCTCGGCGTTGGCCAGGCAAGTCGCTGATATCTTCTCTTACATCGTTAATAGGGCGTAAGTAGAGTTTACCATAAGTCGGTTGTACAAGTGTTGCGCAGTTTTGAATTATAAGGTTTTAAGGTACGCAAAAGTTCCACTTCTGGTCTCACAAATAAAGTGTTCAACTTAAACAAAAACCTCTTTGCAAATTCAAAAGGAGTAATTAACAATGGCTAAAGCAGCCGCAAGAAACAGAAAGATTGCAGTAAGAAACCGTAGAACGATGGACAAGAAGACGGATGAGGAGGAAAAAACCGCCGACGAGCAGGTAAATCTCGATGTGTCGGAAGAGCAGCAGTCTGCAGCGGTCGCAACTGAGGCCCCCGCCGCCGCCAAAACAGTTGAGCAGTCTGAAAAAGACAAACAAGAACTGGAAGAATCCACACACGCCAAATACGAACGGATTAAAAAGGGAAAACTCTACCTGACCGATTTGCAGAAACTGACCGTCGCGGAACTGCACGATATCGCAAAGAAGGACAACATCAAGGAATACACCGCCCTCAAGAAACAGGATTTAATCTTCAGGATACTCAAGGAGCGAATCCGCCAGAACGGATTGATGTACGGTGAAGGCGTGCTGGAAGTGCTGCCGGACGGCTACGGATTCCTGCGAAACCCCGATTATAACTACCTCTCCAGCCCTGACGATATCTATGTTTCACCGTCTCAAATCAGGCGTTTCGGCCTTCGGACCGGCAACACCGTATCGGGTCAAATCAGACCGCCCAAGGATTCTGAAAAATATTTTGCCCTTCTGCGGGTCGAGGCCATCAACTTTGAAAATCCCGACAACCTCGCTGAAAAGGTGGTCTTCAGCGACCTTACCCCCCTGCATCCGGAAAAGCGTCTCATCCTCGAGACAACAACGGAAGAGCTGAATATGCGAATCATCGACCTCATAACGCCGGTCGGCAAAGGTCAGCGAGGCCTGATTGTCGCTCCGCCGCGGACCGGCAAGACAATCCTGCTGCAGAAAATAGCCAATGCCATCAGCACAAACCATCCGGAAGTAAAACTGATAGTTCTGCTGATTGACGAACGGCCGGAGGAAGTTACCGAGATGGAACGCAAAACCGCTGAGGACGTCGAGGTTATAAGCTCCACATTCGATGAGCCGGCGTCGCGTCACTGTCAGGTGGCCAATGTAGTAATAGAAAAGGCAAAAAGAATGGTCGAGTACGGTGTAGATGTGGTAATTCTGCTGGACTCGATTACGCGCCTTGCCCGCGCTCACAATACAGAGATGCCGCACTCGGGTAAAATCCTCACTGGAGGTGTTGATGCAGGTGCTATGCAGCAGCCCAAGAAATTCTTCGGCGCAGCGAGAAACGTCGAAGGCGGCGGCTCACTGACGATTTTCGCAACCGCCCTGATTGACACCGGCTCAAAAATGGACGAGGTCATCTTCGAAGAGTTCAAGGCTACGGGAAATATGGAGCTGCATCTTGACAGACGTCTGGTCGACAAAAGAATCTGGCCGGCCATCGATATCAGCCGAAGCGGAACCAGAAGAGAGGAGCTGCTGCTCGACGAGAAGGAGCTCAAGCTCGTATATCGCCTGCGAAGGGTGCTCAGCGAATTGAATCCCGTCGAGGCAGTGGAGCTGCTCAAAAGCAGACTCGCCAAGTGCCGAACCAACGCAGAATTCCTGATGACAATGAATATCGATTGAGCCGGCAGGCATTACCCCCGCTGTTTGCTTCGCAAACGAAGCTGCGGGGGTTGCCGCAACAAAAGACAGTCACACCAGATTTGCGCTCGATTGTTCCCTTTACATTATTATTGGGTTTTAATAGGATAATGTTCCGGCCGTTTCCAGCAGCCGGAACTTTTTATTTGCTATTGATGTAAGTAGTGAGCTTGTTGAACTAAAGTTATGGGCCAGGAACTTTCGAAGGTTTACGAACCAAAGGCAATAGAAAACTGGGTCAGTGAAATCTGGTTTTCCGGCGGGTATTTCCACGCAGAGCCTTCAGCCGATGGCCGCGGCCCAAAGCCTTATACGATTGTCATTCCGCCCCCTAACGTCACGGCGCCGCTGCACTTAGGCCATGCGTTGAACAACACCCTTCAGGACATACTGATTCGCTTCCATCGAATGCGGCAGTTTAACACCCTTTGGATGCCAGGCACCGACCACGCAGGCATCGCCACTCAGACCGTCGTTGAAAAAAGACTGCTCACGGAACAGGGCAAAAAACGCACGGATTTTGAGCGAGATGAATTCATTGCCCACGTACAGGCATGGAAAGATGAATACGAAGCCACGATTATCAGCCAGCTCAAGGCGATGGGCTGCTCCTGCGACTGGCAGCGGATTCGTTTCACGATGGATGAGGTCTGCACAAAAGCCGTTCGCGCAGCGTTCTTCAAGCTGTTCAAAGATGGACTGATTTACAGAGGTAAGCGCTTAGTCAACTGGGACCCCGCTACGCAGACGGTTTTAGCTGACGATGAGGTCGAGCACGAAACGGTGCAAGGATATTTCTGGTACCTTCGTTATCCGCTCGTCGAGCCTGTAAAAATTCCTTGTAGCACGGGCTTCCAGCCCGTGCAAACACGGCCAGGATGGCCGTGCCACAACCAACCAGACCAGCCGGTGGATGATAAGGTACATAAACGAACTGGTGCATACCTGCCCCACTGGACCCGGACTGGTGCGACGTATGCCGTAACATTCCGTCTTGCCGACTCAATGCCCGTTAAAGTGCTTGAGCAATGGCGCGTAGAGCGTGAAAAGATTGTTCACAATTCCACATCGCAAGGTCGTGAACTAACTCTGCAAGAGCAGCAAGAGCTTGTTCGGCTTTATAGTGACAAGGTTGAATCATATCTCAATGCAGGACACGGGCGATGCTACCTTCGGGAATCGAAGATAGCCGAACTGGTTGCGAATACCTTTAAACACTTCGATGGCGAAAGATATGACCTGATTGCCTGGGCCATTATGCCTAATCACATCCACGTAGTCCTTATACCCCGTGAGGGGGTAGAACTGTCTGAGATTCTGCATTCCTGGAAATCCTACACTGCAACCCAGGCAAATAAACTGCTGAATCGCACAGGAGATTTCTGGCACAGCGAATATTATGACCACCTGATTCGTGACGAAGAAGATTTCGCTCATCAGGTAAACTATGTTCTTTCTAATCCTATCAAAGCGGGGTTAGAGAACTGGCCCTGGGTAGGTGCAAAGATGGATAGCCACGGGCAGGATGCCCGTGCCACAATTGAGTATGTTACTGTAGCCACTACCCGTCCGGAAACGATGTTAGGCGATACGGCTGTAGCAATGAATCCGGCAGACCCGCGGGCAAAATACCTTATAGGTAAAAAGGTCCGGCTGCCAATTGTGGGGCGAATCATACCGATAATAGCTGATGAGCATGTTGTATTGCCTGAAGCCAAGAATCACGGGCAAGATGCTCGTGGCACAGATACACACGGGCAAGATGCCCGTGACACAGACGAAAAGGCAAGATTCTCGACAGGATTCTTAAAGGTTACGCCTGCTCACGACCCCGATGACTGGGAAATCGGCCAGCGCCATAATCTTGAAGTTATCAATGTTCTCGCACCGGACGGCTCGATAAGCGATAAACACGGCTGGACCGACTGGGAACAGATTAAAAATCCGGACGTTGAAAACCTTATCGGAATGGACCGTTTTGAAGCACGCGAGGCTATCGTTGAGCGGTTCAGAGAAGAAGGCTTACTCGAAGAAACAAGACCGTACAGCCACGAGGTCGGTCACAGTTATAGAAGCCACGTTCCCATCGAGCCATACCTGTCTGACCAGTGGTACATCGCAGTTAAAAAACCTATCGAGTATCACGGGCTTCCAGCCTGTGAAAGCACGGGCAAGATGCCCGTGCCACAAGGTCTGATTGAAGGAACCGACGTTCCGGTAAACTCTTTGGCCGGCCTGGCACTGAAACCATTGCTCGATGGTCGCCTGCGATTTATCCCGGACCGCTACGCGAAGACCTATCAAGCCTGGCTGGAGAATCTCCGCGACTGGCCCATCAGCAGACAACTCTGGTGGGGACACAGAATCCCGATATGGTACTGCCGGGATTGTGGCCAAACAAACAGTGGAATGGAGGACCCCAAAAGCTGTGAAAAGTGTGGCCGTAGCGATTTACTTCAGGACCCCGATGTCCTGGATACCTGGTTTTCATCTGCTCTTTGGCCGTTCAGTACGATGGGCTGGCCGGACGAAACGCCGGGACTGAAAACATTCTACCCGGGCAACGTACTTTGCACAGCCCGCGAAATCATCACGCTGTGGGTCTCACGTATGGTGATGATGGGTCAGTACTGCGTCGGCGACATCCCGTTTTACGATGTGTACATTCACGCAATGATACAGGACGGCGAAGGCCGCAAGATGTCCAAGAGCCTCGGCAACGGCATCGACCCATTGACAGCCATCGACAGTCACGGCGCCGATGCGATGCGCTTTACCTTAGCCAGTATGACAACCCAGACGCAGGATATTCGGATGCCGGTGGTGCAAATGACGCTGCCTGACGGACGAACAGCGAACACCTCGCCGAAGTTTGACATCGGCCGAAATTTCTGCAACAAACTCTGGAACGCCTCACGCTTCGCAATCACCAATCTGGATGGTATCGACCCCGATAAGTTCGACAAAAAGAAAATGTCCCTGACCGACAGATGGATTCTTTCCCGTCTGGCACAGACCATCGCAGAAACAACCGAGGCTTTAGATGAGTACAAATACAGCGAGCCTTTATCGGGGCTTTACAAATTCTTCTGGAACGATTTTTGTGACTGGTACCTCGAATGGATAAAGCCGCGAATGAAAGATGAAAGTCAAAAACCGATTGCTCAAAATATCCTGGCGTTCGTGCTGGACCAGACACTGCGTTTGCTTCATCCGTTTATACCTTTCATCACCGAAGGTATATTCCAGAAGCTAAATGAAATCGCTCCGGTGCGAAAACTCAAGGGGCTTGCTGAGGCAAAAGAAGCAAAGGCACTTGTCGCAGGAGAATGGCCCAATCGCATTGACTTTCTGGTCGATGATAAAGCAGAAGAGGAGATTACAATCGTTCAAGGGCCTATTCGAGCAGTCCGGGATATCAAAAGCAAATACAACGTTGCTCCGAGCGCAGCACCCGCAACGTCAGTAGACGCACCGGTGTCTGTAGCAAAAATTCTGAATGCTAATGCCGATCTTGTTCGTCAGTTGGGAGGTGTAAAAGATTTCAAGGCATCGACAGGTATTCAGAAACCGCAGAATGCAGCCACGGCAATAGTGGATGGCATACAAATTTATGTCCACGATATGATTGACACGCAGGCTGAGCGCCGCCGATTAGAAAAACAAAAACAACAGTTAGAACAGGCCAAAAAGGCCGTGGAGGCCAAATTAACCAACGAAAATTTTCTCCAGAAAGCCAAGCCACAAGTCGTTACACAGGCAAAGGATAGACTCGCCCAGTTGTCGAAAGAACTGGAAACTGTTGAAAAACACCTCGCAGAATTAGAAAATAGCAGATGAGTAGACCACATACACAAAATAAAGGCGGCGCCAAATGGATGTCGAAGCAGAACTGTCGCGTATAATTATTAACGAAACATCCGACCAGCAGATAATCGTCCTGAAAGAGCGTCACGGCGAACGAAGTTTTCCCATCGTTATCGGCATAGTCGAAATCTTCGCGATTGACCGTCGCCTGAAAGGTATCCAGCCGCCGCGACCTATGACTCACGAACTGCTGGACAGCGTCATTGAAAGTCTTGGCGCCAAAATAGAAAAAATAGTCATAAACGATTTACGTAATCATACCTTTTATGCGAAGATATATCTAAGCTCAAATGGCCATACTGTTGAAATAGATTCCAGACCGAGTGACGCCATCGCGCTGGGGGCAGCATCGGATGCCCCTATTTACGTTGCTGAGCATGTCTTTGAGCAGATTTCTCAGTAAACAACCCAGAAATAATTACCACGCCAACCCCGATACAGAGCATGCTGTCCGCAAAGTTGAATGCCGGCCAGTGCCTGCCGGACCAGTAAACCACATCGATAAAGTCCCGCACCAGGCCGTTGTTAAATATCCTGTCGTAAAGATTACCGCAGATGCCGGCTGCAAAAAGCCCCAGTGCAGCATGCATTAATCTTTGACGGGTTCGGCTGAAAAGAAAAACCCCCAAAATAACCATCAATGCAATAACAGACACCACTATTAACAAATAACGCTGACCCGCTGCTATTCCAAAAGCGGCACCGGCATTTTCCTTCACTACCAATCGCAGCAGCCCATCTATCAATACAGCGGTGCTGCCGGCCTTTTGTCCCAACCATTCAAATACCGCCCTCTTGCTCCACAAATCCAGTATCAGGCCAGGTACGAATATCAGCCAGAAAACAAGATGAGCCTTCCAATCCGGCAGATAGACCCTCCAGCAGCGCCACCCATCGGCACAGAACGAAAAAGCCCGACCTGAGTTTGGCCGGGCACCGTTTTCTTCTGACTTCAGTTCGACCATAATCGTTGTCGAGTCCGCAAACAACAAAGGACTTCGCCGAAGCTTCGTCCTTCGCGAAGGCGAAAGCAAACATGCACCGCTTATGTTTTTTGTTTACTTCGAGTAGGTTTCTATCAATTTGAGCAGTTTCTCACGTCGCGGCTGGTCAGGTTTTATCTCCAAAGCCCTGCGCCAGTGCTCAACCGCTTTAGTCCTTAAAGTCGGGTCTCCGCCATTACCGGTTGCCTTCATCGCGTAAGCAACCCCAAGGCCCCTGTGTGCTTCCCAGTCCTCGCCATTCATCTCAACCGCCCTCTCGTAGCTATCGATTGACTTGTCGACATCCTTAAGCAACAGATAGCAATATCCCAGATATTGATGAGCAGGGCCATTATCGGGTTGAATTTGTATCACCGATGTCAACAGCTCTCTCGCCGGCTCATTGTAATTGACGTTGTTTCTCAGATATGCAACTGCCAGAGACGTCATAATCTCAGGGTTATTACTATCTACCTCCAGCGCACGCTTATACGAGTTGATAGCCTGGCTGTAATCTTTCTGCGACTGATAAATATCACCCAGCAGTTTTCGCAGCTCACCGGCGTCGGGGTTAATCTGCTCAGCTCGCTGGCCGTAGAGCAAAGCATTGTTGTAATCTTCGATTTCATAGTAGCATTTGGCCGCCCCAATATGCGCCTCGAGATGGTCGGGTTTAAGCTCGCAGGCCCGCGCATACGCCTTGACCGCTTTTGCGAATTGTTTCATAATTTGGTAAACCCGCCCAAGACCAAAAAAATCCTGGAAAGACCACGGATTGAGCTTTGTCGCATCCTCATAAGAGGCAGCGCTTTTCTGATAATCATTCATCTGCTGATAAATCACACCGAGCAGCGAATATGCCGGCGAAAACCGTTTATTGACCTGCACAGCGGTGTTGAGCTTTTCAACCGCCTTTTGGCTTTTACCCTGCTCGTTCAGCACAGCAGCGTCAACGTACAAATCAACCTCGTTGCCAGGCAGAGCGCAGCCGCCCAAACACAGCACCATTATGACGATTGCCACAGCAATCAAAGTACCTCCGCCGAAGCGGCTATGGTGCTCACGCGAAGGCGGAAACATATTAGCGACGTGTATTTCCCGATTGCGCAAACGCTGCCGTCCCTCATCACAGTCGCCGGCAAAATCTTGCCCTGCTATAAGATTAAAGCCCCGCTTATTGGACCTGCGCATTTGCCTTTCCTAAGCAACACAACATCCCTGTTCGCCGCGTCTACTTTACCAAGCTCAATTGACGACCAATTATAGCACTGCTGCCGGCCCTGTCAAAAACTTTTGGCGTAACAGGCGTTTTTTGTCCGCCGGTCCTCGTTCTAAATGTTTGACATATTCAACGTAGCACTATATCATATCTCCAATCAATTTCACGGGCTGTTGTTCTCACGGCAATTCACCGTACAATAGCTGAAATCGGAATTCAGGCCGT
>Ga0315293_10000771_pt1 | contig 30297 bp, 26 predicted proteins | sample YL17G13_20_MG_FD_203071 | JGI IMG/M metagenome (GOLD analysis project Ga0315293, IMG submission 203071) | Sediment microbial communities from Yellowstone Lake, YNP, Wyoming, USA - YL17G13_20 | ecosystem: Environmental > Aquatic > Freshwater > Lake > Sediment | place: USA: Wyoming | collected... | reverse complement strand
AGTTTGGTTAGAACGTCCCGACCATAGGTCGGGAAGGTCGCCCCGACAGAGAGTCGGGAAGTTTCCTCGGCCCCGCCATTGACGATTGAAGAAGACATTTTTAGGGGTCGTAGTTCAGTTTGGTTAGAACGTCTGCCTGTCACGCAGAAGGTCGCGAGTTCGAATCTCGTCGACCCCGCTTAGATTGAATTTGTAGCCCTTTGGCAAGAATGTCGAAGGGCTTTCTATATGTGGGATATAGGGTTCCGCGATAGAATGTGCAGTTCGATAGTATCGTATTCAATAATTTCCGCTGTTCATGGGCAGTTTGCTGTAAGTATAAATCATATGCCTTGTTAGCGAGTTCCAGAATCTGGGCGCCTGTTTGATAGTAAGATAAATTCGCATTCTGATGCGTTTTAATTTCATGCTGAATATCCAGCATCTCGGAATCCCATTCCTTCGATTTTCTCTCCCAAAAATCTGCACTGATCTTTCCGGTCAATTTGTCCTCGTAGGCCCTATCCATCAGGCGCTGGATTTGTGAATATTTCTTTCGCAACGACTCAATTGCAGCTTCGTGAAATTTCATTTTGTCTTTCTGGCTCTCCAGGAGCGCTGTCCTGATGTATTCGACCATTTGTTCATCAATATGAATTCTTTTGACAATATCTGCGAAAAGGTCAGCCAGAGTTTCTTGGCGAATGTAAACGTTATCACATTTCCCCTTGAATTGCGTGCAGTGGTAATAAATATATTTGCCTTTCTTAATTTCAGGCGTCATAGAGCATCCGCATTTTTCGCATTTTACAAGTCCGGCGAAAGGCAATTCCCTCTTCGTTTCAAGGGGGTGATTAGCTCTCTCAAATTCCCCTTGGACTTTATCAAAAAGGCCTTTGCTGATCAGAGGGCCATGGCTACCCAAGTACCTCTTATTTTTCCAAATGAATTCTCCATAATAAATCGGATTTTTCAATATCCTGTGGATGCCAGCCTTATTAATAATCATCGCATTTCGAGAGAATAAACCGCTCTCTTTAGCTGTCCGGCTGAGTTGTTCCAGCGAATAATCGCCATTTGCATACTCTTCAAATAAAGAGCGTACAAAGATAGCTTTTTCGCCATCGATTTCGATTTTATGAGTTTCTTTATTGTTTTTATACCCCACCGGAGCGATAGATGGCCATTCTCCTTGAGCGGCCTTCTCCAATTGGCCTTTGCGCACCTCTTCTGATAGATTGTCTATATAGTTCTTAGCCATCAGAACTTTGATGCCATGTAAGAACTTTTCAGATGACCGTGAGTCCTTTGAAAGAACAAAGTTTTCTTTAACGAAGTGAATTTCGACGTCGGTTTCGTCCAGAGTCACCCAATCCTTTATGTTGCGGTAAAGACGATCAGTCTTTTCAACTAAAATGATTCTGCAATCAGGATTGGTCCGCATAAACTTCAACATGTTGCCAAAGCCGATTCGACCAGTCTTTTTGGCAGTCTCAACATCAATGAATTCCTGTACAATCTGAATATTTGATTCCGCCGCATAACCGCGAAGCAATTTCTGCTGCGCAGGAATCGAGAAGCCCTCTTTCTCCTGTTCTTTAGATGATACCCGGGCATAAAGAACGGCCATAGTGCTATTTTTTGGCGGCTCTTTCATTTTTTCTTTTGAACTTCCTTATCTAATGTCCGGAATACGAGTTCCTGAATAGTTGTATCTTCCTCAGCGGCCCATATCCTGAGCTTTTTATGAAGCTCTTCAGTCAACCGGATATGTATCATTCGATATGGATTCTTGTTATCTTTCATAAATTCCTCGCATATCTTCGATACTAATATACCACTGATATATTGCCTGTCAAGTTAAATCTTGCATATTTTTGGAATTCCGGGTAGCCTCTTGACCAACAATTGGCCGATATTCATATTTGGTCATCAATTGAGTGAAAATCCTTTGCCTGGCCCCCAACTACAGCCTGATCGGAATAGGCCTGCTTTTGGCCTTGTTTTTTGTATTTAGAACCGCAGATTTGTGCTTGAATCGGTTGTCTCGGCTTGATTCAAGCAGCGCTTTTCTATGGGATTCGCTAAGCTTCCTTTTCCGCCGCGGCTTAACGATCTCTGCCACTTTTTCAAATAGGTCAAGCGGAAATATGAATATAGCCTCGCCGTCATCCGACCAATTGTGCTGTCTTAGCCCATCGATGGACGCCAGTTTTCGCCTCGCCGCATACCCCTTGACATGGACGGCCAACAGCTTATCCGAGTAAGGGTAGATCTGCCCATTCCTACAGAGTAACACCTTATACCAGGGGTCTTTCTTGCCGCCGGGCTCAATCAGAGCTGCCTCGTCCAAGGCGATTCTGAATCGACCAGCGGCTATGGACTTCAGATCAATCGGATTCACTGTTCCTGTTCATTTTTTTAAGGGTTGTTAATCGTTGCAACTAAACCCGTCTTAGTGGCAATCCATAAGGCCCTTTTCAGATCAGATACTCTCATTTCACGATATTCTTCCATTGAGTTCTTTTCAATCTTGGTTATTAGCTTATCGTTCTTGGCCATTTAAATCCCCCTCAATTCTGTTGCTTATATTAATATTCTTTTTTTTATGCGCTCCGTTTATTCCATTTTACCTAACCCGCTTCAATTCTGGCGCCACTCACACTTCCACCGATTCCGTCCCCATTTCCATTTCCCCGTCCGAAAACGGAAATGTGGTTGCGTTCGTTTCCGTTTCTCTACTATTAGTAGGAACCGACGGAAATGGATTCCATCGGTAATAGGCGGCTTTCCCACCACGCCCGGCCTCCGGCTTTCTGTTCTCTCGTTCAATGTTAAAGCCATCGAGGGCTTTGAATGCCTCGTCCAGAGCCTTCTCTGATATTCCCACCTCCCTTGCCTGCTCCACCAAACTTTTGCGAGCTATCCAGTCCCCATCCTTTAGGGCAAATGCCAGAAATTTCCTTGCCGCCTCCTGCCTGGCTGCCTGCTTGATCTCCTCAGCTTCCCCACCATATACGACTGTCGTGCCCCCCTCCTCCGTGTCCTCAATTCGAACAATGAAGGCGGGTACCGACTCCGCGAATCGAGATTTAGAGTGCTCTACGATCAGTGTGTCTTCCTTACGCTGAAGCGAAAGCAGGCTATCCACGAAAGCCAATTTTTCACTACTCCCACGGAGAAGTAGGTCAAGGCTGGTTGAAAAATGATTGGGCTTGCGTTGATGATCGGCAAAAAGAAACGCGCAGCCGAATTCACGTATCAAATCTTTAACGATCCTAAAAACCTGTGCCATCTCGGAGGCTGAGTTTTCTTCGGCTCTGTGTACTCTAATCAGCGAATCCACAATGACTAAAGCGGGATGTAGTTCGGCCATGAGTTTCCGGAGTTGTTCAGCTGAGGTTAAATCACTGAAGCACAGCCCTTGTCCCACTGCAAGGTGCAGTTCAAGCTGGTCTGCACCTATTCCTTTGGCGGCCAGAAGCTTTCTCAAACGATGGCTTAATAGCGATGGGGAGGATTCTTCGTCCAGGTAAAGGACGCGGCCTTGAGTTGTTTGGAACTGTCCCAGCCATTTACCGCCACGTGCGTGTTCGACCGCCAAATCTGATAGCATCCAAGACTTGCCATAGCCGGCTGGGCCCGCGATAATTCCCGCCCCTTCCCTTGGCAAGATGTTCTCGACGCTCCAGGAGATTTCCATTGGGGCATGTTCAAGGAAAGTGGAAAGGGGTAACGCTTCTAATGGTTCTAACTCCGTTTCCGTTTCTCCACCATTAAGGGGAAGCGATGGAGACGAATTCGAATTATAGCGCCTGAAATGGTCATCAACTTGTTTGTGCAGTTCACCTTCGGGAAAACCGCAGGCTTCCGCATGAGGAGCGAGAAGCGCGAGGATATCTTCCAGAGACCAACGGTCCCGGATCAGTCGCCCCACGAGCCTTGAAAATGTGGTGTTTCTATTGCCTTCGTGGAGGTCCCGAATCGCCTCGGCCATCCAGCCTGAGGAGTTTTTTGTCGGAGACGGATTGGGCGGCTGCATGGGGAGGTGGGTGTCGAAATCGAGCAGGTTATATCGTCTTTCTGGCTCAAACAGGACTATCGAAACAGGTACGGGGGCGGTAGAGTCCTTGACATTGAGCGTTTCCGGAAGCCGCAGCACCCGCGCCACTTCGGCAGCGCTGCGATCCGCTCCCAGGGCATCAGATAGCCCTTTGAGGTGGCCCTCAATATTCACCACTTCGTCAGGGCGGGCGGTACTTAATGGCTCTCTGAGCAGCCAGTATGCGTGATATCCGTGCCCGCTATCTACGATTATACTGGGTGCGCAAATAAACTCCTGAAGTCTCTTCAGAGCCTCGGGCTTGCCTCCCTGCAGATCCTTGGCGTCGAGATCAGCCCATAGACACCGGACGACTTTGACTGCATCCTTAGTGCCGTTTCGCCGATTCCGGGGGCATACCCCGAAATAGACGTTGCAGCCACCCTGCCATTTCTTCAAGTCCGGCAGGGAATTGATAAGCCCGGCAATGCTATCGAAGTAGTTAGGCTTGACATTTCCAGACCCTATTAGCCGAACCTCAATGAATGATCCGCCTAAATCGGGGGAGAATAAAGCCTCAAGAAACTCTTGAACTGTAGCCATTATGCCCTCCACTTTGCCGTGTCATAGACGCCACGTCTTCGCTGTCCCGAGAATCCGATGCCAGAGCTTCAAATTTCTCGATAATAGACCGTAGCAGCAGGTCTCCCGCTTCCCTCGTGACCGGATGTACACACTGGATTAGCTTGCCATTTGGAAGAGTCTTGTCTGGAAAAACCAGGCGATACCCCATGCCGTCTGCTCTTGTGTGAATGGCGATATTTCCAAGGTATAGGCTGCCGTTCACAACACATGAGGCAAACGCTACCAGTCCCCCGCGTGGCCGTACCGGGTAAATCTCTACCTCGCCTACTGTGAGCAAGGGAGAAATCAAGACCTTCTCAGCCATCCTTGCCTTTCCCGGAGATATAGTCACATGCGCTTTCGAGGTCTGGATGTTTATCCCAATCCCGCAACAAGGAAAAGAAGGTGGCCAGGTTCTCAACTATGGCAGCGGCCTCCTCCCTCGTAATCTGTTGTCCACAATGCAGAAACCAGAATTCTCTAGTCTCTTCAATTATGCCTGGGCAACGGTTCGACACTTGCAACCTGCCTAAGAGTGAAACGACCCCTGAAGGGCGGGCCCAGCAAGCCTTTCCCAGGGGTCATTCATTCGTCCACGAGGACGACCTCATTAGCTACTATCTGCTGGGCCAAGCCCTCTTGCTACAGGTTGAAGCAGGACAAATCGTGTCGTTTTAGGACAAATGGTGTCTTTTTTAAGGAGTCTGAAGAATTCTATAATTGCCAGGAAATTGGCCGTTCTGGCTTGTAGGAGATAAAGCTGCCGAGACTAATGCTGTTTCTCAGGTGACGGCCCAAGGCTTCGTGCTTTTCTGTAAGCTCATTTATAGCTCTTGAAATAGCTTTCGAGACGGCTTGATAAATGCGTTTGTCTGCATCTTGAGTCTGCCGCGGGCGACCTCTTATGTCAGTGGCACTCGCTAAATATTCGCGTGTCGTTTTTAGCTCCTTCTTGAGAGCCTGCTCTTTTAAAGCATTGCCGCTCTCGCTGGCCTGCGTAATGTTGAATTCAAGCTCATGAATCTTCTTATTGCATTCTGTTACCGTTTGGGGATCAACCATCGAATTGACATCTTCGAGACCTATCCCACTTAAACCTTGCTCCTCAAGCTGCTCAGCTGTCATTCCTTTATGCGGGTCTTTAGGCTCAGTAGGAGGAAGGCCGGTTACGGCTAAGTACAGAGACGAAGCTTTAATCCCCTCATCGGGGCGATCCAGCATGTATGCTATATACGACATGCCGACCATATCCTTTATCGTTTTCTCCTCACCTTCGAACCAGACTTCCCAATAATCACCAGACCTCCTGAATCTGGGACTTAGCGGCTCTTCGGTCAGCCCATTGATCGGTTTGAATTCCTGAGCCAAAGCAAGCAATTCAGCCGGCTGCATCGGCTTCCATGTACCACCACGTGCCGTTTCCTCAGCAGCCGACAATACCTGTTTGAGCCAGTTGAATTCTGGGAATTTCTCCGCTATGTCCTCGATGGCTGTACATGCCTTAGCGGTCCCGCGTGCCTTCAGATGCTCCAATATGCGGTCCCGAAACCTCCGTATTTTGAGTTCAGGAGTTATCGTGAAGATGCCTTCCAGTACCGGATCTGTATCGGGCCGATAATTCTGGGCAAGAAATATGTATAAATCTCCGAGTTGTTCTTCATCGAATCGAGAAAGAAACAGGTTCTCGCGCAAATCGGTATGACTTACTGCTTCCAGCAAAACCTCGTTAATGAATTCGGGATCTTCTTCGGCAATCGGCCACCATATCGACCAACCCGCATCTTTTGCATGAATAAGCAGCGCTTTTGCCGCAATCATGGCTTTCGCACGCGCATCCTCTTTTTCTGACCGTCTGTTATTTACGAGCTCTTCAGCATACGACATTCCGGCATCATGTTTTAACAGATAGTTCAAAATAGACTCCAGCGAGGAGATACGAAGCCGCGGATTCTTGGCCGCCGAAAGGAGAGCGTCTGCAATACGACCATCCCAGCAGTGGACAATTCTATTGACAATGAAAACTGCGCCATGCTTAGCATTTTCCTCATCGATTTTCCGCTGAACGATGTCAATTATCTGAGAGGGAGTATTGTAATATGCCTTGGCTATCAGCTCGGGGTCGAAATCAAAAGGGAAACACACTATAATAGCTGCCCACTTCTGCCATACATCATTAGGCAGGCCATCATAAGATTCTTTGGCTTCATGTTTCAGAAGCAACAATGCTTTGTAGCCCGCAAGCGCTGAGTAGTAGGTCTCGTCTGAACCAAGCCATTTATCTGTTTCGGGATTTCCCTCCGTTACATACTTCTCCGCTGCTTTAATGACCTTTGCCCGCGTGACTTTCGTGGCATCCCGCCAGCCCGGTGTCTCTGTGAGCAGTGGTTCTGTGTCATTCAAGTAGTGCGTGCTATCTGATTCCAGTGTTATTTCTCGCGTCAATCTGATCCACGCCGACAAATCCCCTGCTTCAAATTGCTCCAGGCAATTAGCAACCCTTTGTTCAGGCGTGGGGTCAAGCATGGGCTGATTGTCCGCCTCTTGTTCCTCTCGATTAAACCGTTCGAAATCGGCCCTCATCTTTTTTGCCAAAGAGGATCCCAGTTCGACCGGTTCAATTTCCCGCGTAAAGACTTCGAAAAGAATTCCGTTCTTCTCTTTCCAGCAGGCTGTTAATATCGCATCAAAGTATTGCGGTTCATTCCAATTGTGGGCATTCCAAATGAGTTTGGCCCAAACAGTTCTAATTTTGTCAGATGTTGCCTGCTCGTAGCGGTCAATCATCCACGGAATATCTTTGCTCTGAATCAATGGAGGTTGGTAAAATATAAGGTAGGTAAATTCTTTCTCTGGATCATCGATGGCTGTGACAATAGCTTCCGTTACCGTCCGCTGTAAGTCCTTGTCTATAGAAAATAATTCCTTCAACTCGTTTTCGCGGTCGTGGGAAATCAGCCTATGTCGTGGCTTAAGCCAGGTCAGAGCTGCTTTTCCGAATACGACAAATACCTCAGGCGACTTGATATGTTTTATAGCCTTCATAATTATGGCCTCGCAAACAACATTCAATACATCCTTTCTTAGTGTCGAGCCAAAAGCGGTCTTACTGACCCAATCCAGGGCTTTAGGCAAATGTTCAACTTTCAAACCACGCTCAAATTCGTACTCACAAAACATTCGATATGCCCCGAGAAAATTGTCTTTTCTCGGTGGTTTCAAAGCCGAAAGCACCTCTTCAATTGTTATCAAATTTGGCCATAATGCCCTGAGAGCACACCCCTTTAGCTCATCATCTGGGTCCTCATCAGCGCTGCTCCAAATTAACGATTTTAGTCTGAAACGAGATTGTTCATCCCCGATCCGGGCCACGGTGAAGACCGCCAGTTGTCTAACATAGGCTGATTGCGAACCGTCAACGGCGATATCGGCAAGAGCGTCACTAAACTCTATAAGCTTACAGGACATCGCTATCTCGATAGCCGTTATGCGAAGGACATCAGGCTTTAATGCGTCAATTATGAATGGTCGAAGCTGATCAGCCGAGCTTGGATACCCGAGTTTTCCAAAATGCCTTCTGTAATAATCCCTATAAATCGAAACTCCTTCTTCGCTCTTTTGGATAAGCAATTTCTCAACGAGCGCGGCTTTTTCGCGCTGGCCGATAGCAGAAAGGTCGCTCAATAACATAACTTCCGGCTGATTCTCTATTAAGTGTTTTCGCCATCCGTTATGCATTGATCCCAGCCAGGCCGCAACACCGTGAAGTTGTGGCACAAGCTTCTGTTCCGGGTCACCTTCAGAGAGCATGACTCGCTTGATTCGGGTCAGTGGAACCCTCCATCGACCAAGCCACATCGCGGCAAGGAATTCCGCATAGGTCTGATGCGCCCACCCCATTCGATTGGGTCCCCTCGATGAAAACAATCCTGTTTCTAAGGTCTCCCGAACGGAAACCTCAGTGACGAGGATTTCACCGCTATCTGCCTTTTCGGTGCCGACGCAAAGCTCCCGTATTGTCAGATCCTCACCCTGATTGTCGCCACGGTCAATGTCCGTCCACACAGCATGTTTGTTGCACATGACCGTGACGGCGGCGATCCGCGCGGCGATAGCCAACCGTTGATCAGCAGTCAGCTTTCCCCAATGCTTAGCCGTTCGCCGATGCTTGTTGGACTCCTCGCAAAGAAGATGGCAGCCCCGCCGATACAATTCCATGGCTGAGTATGAAGCTTTCGCGTCACCTCGATAGATCTTGAGCAGGAAATCCAGCGTTATGGGCTTGATCGAAAGCGGTACGATATCCTTCTGAAGCAGTAGATCAATGAACTGTTCTGAATTAATTCCCCTCGTCCTGGCAGTTGTCTCGACATCGGTTCGCCGTAGAGGCAACAGCTCATAGATGCCAACGTTCTCTTCGCCAAACGTCTCTTTGAGGCCGCTCTCCAGTGAGAATGGCCACTCAGCCGTTCGACATGCCAAGCGGAGCGTTAACCTGTCTAACGGGCAATTCGGCAGCTCTCGCATTAGCGCCCTGTCGATAGCGTGGATTTCCAGCCGGGACTCATCAAGGCTGTCCAAGAAGAGGTGAAGATGATAGTTGCCTTGTTTCCAGCCTGAGAATTCAGGACTTTCAAATACGCGCTTTACGAGCATCTCCTCGCTTGAGAACGAGCCCAAGTCGTGCCAGTCTGCCATGTCTCCTTTAGACTTGACCCCGATGCTTATAGACTCATATTCTGAGTGCATTGCTGTGGTCTTCCCGATCCCGGGTTCGCCTAATAGAATTAAGCAGGGAGTATCGGAAATGCGTTCGAACGAAACCACATCGGGCTGAATATATTGGCTGAATTCATGTTCCGGGTCAGTTAGGAAACCATTCTTGTCCGGGTGCCACTTGCCTGTTGGCGGACACCAGAATCGCTTCCAGCTATAGGCCCTATTATACATATGAGCGCGTCGTTACATAAGTGCTGATCAAAATGATGGTAATCCTCCACCTATTTACCACGTTATCGCTGCAATATCATAGCCATACCAATATCTGTCAAGCGACTATATGGACAATTGATCCCTTGAATTTTCATAGAATATTAGCTAAATTGTCCCCGTTAATGCGATTTGCGATATTTGCAAGCATCGTCAGTGAGAAGCTGAAGGATATTATGATTAGGTATTTCAAATATGCTGGATAAATAGAGGGGGTCTTAATGCCCAAAGAAATGAGATTTCTACCTATTTGCCCCGATAAATTTCCAAATGCTCTAATGCGCCCAGCCCGGTTACTTGCTAAAGCCTGGGCCGAAAGCAGTCTTCGCCCCCATCCAACAGAGCAGAATCTAAAATGTTGGGATACGCTTGTTGATACTTGGATCAAGGCCGTTGATTTGCCGCTTTTAATAAGAAAATCGGGAAATCCTCACGGGTCTTTGATAATACATGATTCCGGAAGGCAGCTGATTCCCACAGATAATAGCCCTGCTCACTGGAGTTTTATGAAAGCCCTTTTGGGCATCAAGATTGAACTTGGGGATGTCCGCAAGGCTTTTGCGCATGATAATATTCCAGTCGCGATGGTCTTTAAAAAACCTGAGAAGCTCATAGCATCATATAGGTGCGACCTTAGTTCAAGTGATTTTATTGCGCTCAATAAAAACGGATGGAAGATAGCCCACATAGAGCGAATTGGCTTACGCAAAAAAGATGACCTAAAAACAATATCTATCGATAAACTAATTAACCATTTCCGCAAATTTCTGTCTCCCTCCAATATGTTTTTAGTCCCCAAGATTTGGGCGGGTTTGGGGGAACTACCCGAAATGGCCGAAGCTATAAAAAAAGGGAATTCATAAATGGCAAATAACCATAACGAGATTGAAAAACGGCTGTGGGATGCGGCTGACGAATTGCGCGCCAACTCCAAACTGAAAGCATCCGAATATTCCACTCCCGTTCTGGGCTTGATCTTCCTGCGTTTCGCCGATTATAAATTCTCTTTGGCCGAAAAGGAACTGGCAACCAAAGGCACCGGCAGGCGGCAGATTACCAAAACTGATTACCAAGCCAAAGGCATACTCTATCTGCCTGAGAAGGCCCGCTTTTCCAGGCTTATTAATCTCCCGGAAGGCGCTAACATTGGCAAGACAATAATTGAGGCCATGAACGTCATCGAGGCTGATAATCCCGCCGTCAGTGGTGTTCTACCCAAGAATTATCACAACCTGGAAAACAAGACGCTTTTGGAACTCCTCAAGCTTATGTCTTCGATTCCTATGGATATCGAAGGTGACGCCTTTGGTAAGATATACGAGTATTTTCTGGGCGAATTTGCCAAAATGGAAGGCAGCAAAGGTGGCGAGTTTTTTACGCCCACCTCGATTGTTAAGCTAATTGTTGAAATCATTGAGCCTTTCCATGGGCGGATTTATGATCCGGCCTGCGGTTCCGGTGGTATGTTTGTACAAAGCGCTCGTTTCGTGCAGGAGCATAAAAAAAGGGCCAACGAGGAAATCGCCATATATGGACAGGAAAAAACCGATGAAACTGTTCGCCTGTGCAAAATGAACCTGGCCGTTCATGGTCTTGAAGGCGATATCCGGTCGGGCAATACCTACTATGAAGACATTCATAAGAGCCCCGGCAAATTTGATTTTGTGATGGCCAATCCGCCGTTCAATGTGAATCGGGTTGATAAAGACCGGCTGAAGGGCGATCCGCGTTTCCCCTTTGGATTGCCTACTCCCGATAATGCTAACTACCTGTGGATTCAGATTTTTTATAGTGCCCTAAGCTCTAAAGGGAGGGCTGGATTTGTTATGGCGAGCTCAGCCCCAGATGCCCGTGGCTCAGAAATGGATATTCGCCGAAAGCTTATTGAGGATAATGGCGTTGATGTCATGGTGGCCATTGGCCCGAATTTCTTTTATACAGTAACGCTTCCCTGTACCTTATGGTTTTTTGACAAGGGCAAAAGGAATTCTAATCGCAAAGATAAGGTTCTATTTGTCGATGCCCGCCATATCTTCACCCAGGTTGACAAGGCCCACAGGGAATTTACATCACAACAAATTGAATTCCTCGCCAACATTGTGAGGTTATACCGCGGTGAGGATACGGAAAACCAGCATGATAGCGCTAAGATGCTCAAAGAGCATTTCCCCAAAGGCAAATATATTGATATATCCGGCCTTTGCAAGGTTGCCAAAATTGCTGAAATTGAAGCCCAAGGCTGGAGCCTTAACCCCGGCCGCTATGTGGGCGTTGCCGCCCGCACCGAGGAGGACTTCGACTTCAAGGAACGGTTGGAGGAGCAGAACGAGGAACTGGAAACCCTTAACGCCGAGGCACGGGAACTGGAAGAACGAATCGCAGAGAATGTGGCGAAGCTACTGGAAGGGAAACGATGAGACACACGTTCCCGGGAGGATGGAAGGCGCAAAAGATAGATCAACTTGGGTTCGTCGGTCGCGGTCGCTCTCGGCATAGACCGCGAAATGAGCCTTCACTATACGGGGGAAAATGCCCTTTCTTTCAAACGGGTGATATCAAAGATGCAATCCTCTATCTATCCGAATATTCACAGACCTACAACGAAAAAGGGCTGGCTCAAAGTAAGCAATGGGAGCCTGGGACGCTGTGTATCACAATTGCCGCCAACATAGCTGAAACGGCTATTCTGGGTATTCGCGGTTGCTTTCCCGATAGTGTCATCGGCTTTATAGCCAATCCAGCGAAGGCAGACGTTCGTTTCGTAAAGTACTACATAGATTTGATAAAGCTCGATATGCAGCAGGTATCGCACGGTACAACGCAAGATAATCTGAGTCTGGATAAATTGCTACGATTTGATTTTGTTGTTCCCCATGTAGAAGAGCAACGCAAAATCGCCGCTATCCTTTCCGCCTATGATGACCTGATCGAAAACAACCTTGGCCGCATAAAGATATTAGAGGAAATGGCGCAGGGCCTCTACCGCGAGTGGTTTGTTAAGCTCCGTTTTCCCGGCCATAAAAAGGTAAGGCTGGTCGCTTCCCCTTTGGGCAAAGTACCGGAAGAGTGGGAAGTAGTAACGCTTTCGACCGTTGTTAATTTTGCCAAAGGGCGAAAGCCGGTTGAAATCAGAAAAGAGCCAATTGCAGGAGATGTTCGGTTACTGTTGATTGACGCGCTTCGTGGAGGCGAGCCACAATTCACTGCACCTACAAGGCTTGTTATTGCGGACACTCGTGATACAATCATGGTGATGGATGGTGGGAGTTCTTGCGAAGTTACGCAGGGATTTTCGGGCGCAGTCGGCTCAACACTTGGTCGTTTCAGAACAACTAAACCAGATCGCCTCTCACCGCACGCTCTTTACCGCTTTCTTGAAGAAAAAGCCGATGAATTTAAGTCAAAGAACATAGGAGCAGCAATCCCCCACGCAAACAAAGATTACATATTGACTCAGATGATTCCATTACCGCCGCAGCCTATCGCCTTGGGGTTTCACGACTACTTGGAGCCAATACAGAGCACCATCGATATCCTTAAAGCAAAAAACCTCACTCTCCGCCGTACTCGCGATCTGCTTTTGCCCAGACTGATCTCCGGCGGATTGGATGTTTCGGAGATGGATATTGCCTTTCCCGAGGAGGCCAAAGCATGAAAGCAGCTGCATGTATGATGAAATATCTCACGTTGAACCCATGGAGAAAATAGAATGAGCATACAAACGCCGATAACAATAGCCGAGGCAATTCGCAAGATTGCCGAACGCGATTATATCCTTCCTGCGATCCAGCGAGAGTTTGTATGGGATGGGGAGCAAATAGAGCGACTCTTCGACTCCTTGATGCGAGATTATCCCATAGGGTCGCTACTTTTCTGGAGCATTAAGCCGGAACAATTGCAGGATTTTCAATTCTACACGTTCATGGAAGCATTTCACGAGAAGGACCACCGCCATAATGAACCAATTGATCTGACCGGAGACACAAAGACAAGAGTAGCCGTTCTTGACGGCCAGCAGCGCCTGACAGCGCTGTATCTTGGACTTAAGGGCACGTATGCGGACAAAATACCATATTATCGATGGAGCAGTGAGTATGCTTTCCCCAAGCGACGCCTACACATTGATCTGCTGGCAAAGCCCGATTACGAAGCTGATATGGCGTTTAAGTTTAAGTTTCTCAAGGAACAGGATGTGGTGCAGTCTGAAAATGTGTTCTGGTTCCCGGTTGGAGATATTTTGAGGTTCAGGGAATTGGCCGATGTCTTCGATTTCTGTGTAGAAAAAAATCTTATGTCTAAAGAGTTGAAGCATCCTTCAAAAATGCTTTCCCTCCTATGGCAGGTGATTTGCGAAAAACAAACATTGATTTATTTCCTTGAAGAAGATGACGATCCTGAGAAGGCATTGAATATTTTCATCCGCATCAACTCCGGTGGAACTTCCCTAAGTTACTCGGATATGTTGATGTCCATTGCGATTGCCCTATGGGAGGAACTGGATGCCAAGAAAGAGATAAACGCCCTTCAAGACAATCTAAATAAAGTGGGCGAATTTTTCAATTTCAGCAATGACTTCATTCTTAAAGCGGCACTGGTAATGGGCGACATAAAGACGATAGCCTTTAAGGTGAATAGCTTCAATCGAGAGAACATGAGCGCAATTGAGAAGCAATGGAGGAATATCCGGGAAGCATTGACCATAACAGTCAGGCTGGTTTCGTCCTGGGGATATAACCGGGATACTCTAATTTCGTCGAATGCCATCATCCCACTGGCCTACTTCATCAAAAAACAAGGGAATCCTGCCAATTTTGTCCTGTCCCCTCAGTACAAAAACCATCGAGATTCCATGCGTCGATGGTTGATTAGGGCTTTATTAAAGCAAACTTTCAGCGGCCAGTCTGATCAGGTATTGAGTGAAGTTCGCGCCGTTCTTGCCAATACCGATGGGACTTTCCCTGAGCAGGAGATTTACGATCATTTGAAGGGTAGTTCAAAATCAATGAGCTTTGATGCTGACCAGATTGATAACATGCTTGACTTCCGTTACGGAAAGCCAGGCACATTTACCGTGCTTTCGATGCTCTATCCTTGGCTAAAATACGACCAACACTTCCACACCGACCACATATTTCCGCGCAGTATGTTTACTGAAAAAAGGTTGCGCGAAAAGGGCATTAAAGATGCCGAATGGCCGTGCTGGCTGGATCATAAAGACGATCTTGGAAACCTCCAGCTTCTTCAAGGACTGGTGAATCAGAATAAATCAGATAAGGATTTTGAGGCTTGGCTGAATGAAGCGCATCCAGAACCAGCGAATCTTCAGGTTTACAGGCAGGAGCACTTCATTCCTGATGTTGATCTGGCCTTCGAGAAATTCCCAGAGTTCCTTGAGGCAAGGACGCAGATGATAAAAGATCAGATTAAGCAGCTTTTGGGAGTCAAATAGGAAATGTCTCCTGTCGGCTACACCGAAGATACACTTGTTGAAAAGCCAGCTATTGAGCTCTTTTCTTCCCTAAATTGGCAAACCTATAATGCTTTTCATGAATTCGAAACCGCTAATGGCAGTCCTTTAGGCCGGGAGACCAAAGGCGAAGTTGTGCTTACAAAGCATCTTCGTTATGCCCTTGGTAGACTTAACCGCGAACTCCCTGCTGAAGCAATTGAGCTTGCCATCGAGGAATTGACCAGGGATCGCAGCACATCAAGCCTGGCTGAGGCAAATCGCCAAATATATCGGCTCTTAAAAGATGGCGTTAAGGTCACATTTCAGCATCCCGAAACCAGGGCTGAGACTACCGAAATCGTCCAGGTTATCGACTGGGGTAATCCTACAAAAAACGATTTCCTTCTTGTTTCCCAGTTTTGGGTAACCGGCGAATTGTATACAAAACGAGCCGACCTGATTGGATTTGTAAACGGCCTTCCGCTGGTATTCATCGAACTAAAGGCGTCGCATAAAGCATTAGAAGATGCTTATAAGAAGAATCTTTCGGACTATAAGACTACTATCCCCAATCTGTTTTGGTACAATGCGATCATCATCCTGTCCAATGGCAGCAAAAGCCGCGTCGGAAGCGTCAGCGCCATGTGGGGGCATTTTAACGAATGGAAGAAGATTGACAGTGAAGGGGAAGAAGGCGTCATATCTCTGGCAACCACGATCAAAGGGATATGTGAGCATAATCGGTTAATCGATTTAGTTGAGAATTTTACGGTGTTTCAGGAAGTTCGCGGCGGCTTAATCAAACTCGTGGCCAAAAATCACCAATTCCTGGGAGTCAATAAGGCCATTGAAGCTCAGAGGGAAATCAGTAAGCGCCAGGGGAAATTGGGAGTCTTTTGGCATACGCAGGGCAGCGGCAAAAGTGTTTCGATGATATTTTTTGCTCAGAAAGTTTTGCGGAAGATTCCGGGTAACTGGTCCTTTGTTTTAGTTACGGATCGTTTAGAACTTGATGACCAAATTTATAAGGAGTTTACGCGGGCCGGAGTCGTAACCGAAGAAAATGCGCAAACGACGAGTTCGAAGAATCTTCGCCAGCTTCTTCAAGAAGACCATCGATATATATTTACGCTTATTCATAAATTTAGAACCGAGAAGGGGATTAAGCATCCCGTTCTTTCGGAGCGCTCCGACATCATTGTGATCACTGATGAATCGCATCGCAGCCAATATGATACGTTAGCCATGAATATGCGAACCGCCCTGCCTAATGCGTCTTTTATAGCCTTTACAGGCACACCTTTGATTGTTGGTGAAGAGAAGACAAGGCAGGTCTTTGGTGATTATATCAGCATTTATAATTTCAAACAATCAATTGATGATGATTCAACTGTACCGCTTTATTATGAGAACCGCATACCCGAATTGCAGCTCACCAATGAAAACCTTAACGAAGATATTTATAAGGTCATCGAAGAAGCCGAGCTGGATGAATCGCAAGAGAGAAAGTTGCAGCGAGAAATTTCGCGACAATACCATCTAATTACCCGCGATGAGCGTTTGGAGACCATTGCTGAAGATATCGTAAGCCATTTTATCGGGCGAGGTTTTAAAGGCAAAGCGATGGTTGTGAGCATCGACAAGGCCACCGCCATAAAGATGTATGATAAGACAAAGAAGTGTTGGAATGACGAAATCTCTGATCTTGAAACTAAAGTTTTGGCAGCTGATGAGCCTCTTAAAACACAGCTCAATGAGAAGATTGCGTTTATGAAAGAAACCGACATGGCAGTAGTGGTCTCGCCTGCACAAAATGAGATTGAAGAAATGGCCCTCAAAGGAGTTGATATAAGGCCTCATAGGAAACGCATAATATCCGAGGACCTGGATGACAAATTTAAGGATCCCGATGATCCCTTCCGCATTGTTTTCGTTTGCGCTATGTGGATGACCGGTTTTGATGTCCCCAGTTGTTCGACAATCTATTTGGATAAGCCCCTGAGAAACCACAGCTTAATGCAAACAATTGCAAGGGCCAATAGAGTATTTCCAGAAAAAGAAAACGGTTTGATCGTCGATTATGTGGGAGTTTTCAGAAATCTCGAAAAAGCTCTGACGATTTACGGGAGTGATTCGGGTGGAAGCATTAAACCGGGAGAATCACCAATTCAGGATAAAAATGAGATTCTGGAATTGCTAAAGAAATGCCTGGCAATAGCAGCCGCCTTTTGTCTTGAAAGGGATATCGACATCCAAGCCATAAAAGACGCCAAGGGGTTCGATAGAATTAGGCTGCTTGATAATGCCGTCGAAACCATCCTTTCAACTGATGAATCCAAGAAGAAATATTTATCGCTTGTGGATGATGCTGTTAAGTTATTTAAGGCTGTATTGCCTGATCCGAAGGCCAACGATTTTGCCCCGGATATCGTAGTGCTTTTAATTATGGCCAAGAAAATTAGATTGCCCCTTTCTCAAACGGATATATCCACCGTAACGGCGGCCATAGAGCATATACTGGATGATTCAATCGCGGCCGAAGGCTATGTGATAAATCCGTCAAAGGCCATTTCAGGGGAAGATCACAAATTAGATTTAAGCAAAATTGATATTGAGGCACTGGCAGAGAAATTCAAAAAGGGAAGAAAGCGCACGGAAACGGAGAAGTTTAAAAGCGCAGTAGAGCAACGATTGCGGGCTATGATCGCGATCAATAAAGCCCGAGTTGATTACATGGAAAAATTCGAGATGATGATAGATGAATATAATTCTGGCAGTATCAATATCGAAGAATTCTTTAATAAATTGCGCCGATTTGCCCAAGAATTGACCATAGAGGAACAGCGCCATATCAAAGAGCAGCTTTCAGAAGAGGAACTTACGCTATTTGATATTCTAACTAAGCCCGAGATGGGACTAAAAGAATCTGAACGAAAACAAGTTAAGAAGGTGGCCAAAGAACTATTGGATAGACTAAAGAGGGAGAAGCTTGTTCTTGATTGGCGCAAATTCCAGGCTTCCAAGGCCTCCGTAAAAGTGACTATTGAGGAATTCTTAGACAATCTACCCGAAGTATATACCAAACCGATCTTCCAAACTAAGTGCGATGCCGTTTTCCAACATGTCTATGAATCATATTTTGGTGCCGGGCAAAGCGTTTATGGAATGACGGGGTGAGATTATTATTTGAGAGTTGCCTTTTGAATCATGTGTATGTAAGGACTTTTCTAATAAATCATAAAGAAAATAAAGGATTAAGTTTTTTCTACAAATACGAATCTCATCTTTAAATCATTGAATTGATTATATTTTAGGTAACCGTCGTGCTGTAATCTGCCAACTACCAGCCCTGGCGCAATGGATTGATCTTCCGCAAATTTAATTATCGCATCCCTGTCGAATTCCGATTGATTTACATAATCTCGGTATTTTTTTGCATTAATAATGAAATTAGCAGCAAATTGATCCGCTTCGTCTTCCATATTATTCTTGGAGCCGTTTTCCTCCTCAATGAATATCATCTTTTTCCCATGTAATAAAATATGGCCAGCTTCATGAAAAAAAGAAAACCAAAAATGATCATTAGTTTTATGTCGTAAGCTTAACATTATTAAAGCTATGTCCTTATTAAGCCAATATGTGGCACCACACAAATGCGTTCCCGGTAATTCGGGTTCCACTAATAAAAATACGCCTGCATTTAAACATTCACCTCGCATTATCGAAAGGAATTTATTAGGACGATTATTTGTCTGATCTTTTATTACATTTAATGCCGATTTAAACTTCGAGGAATTGAATTGTTCGCATTCAATCGTTGATGCTCGAATTTCGCCTATCCGGAGCCAAGAATAAAGAGAATAGGGAGAGCTTTTGAAAGACGGAGAATGTTTATATGCTACAGAAATTTGTTCGTATTTTTCTTCCCATGCGCCAACGGATCCAACACCAAAGAACTCAAGCAATTTACCAACAATATCGACATCCTCCAAATTCTTAGATATAAATCCTCTTTTTTCCAGCTCTCTTAGTGGAAATTGCTGGGCCCAGCTAACCTGTTTTTGCAACTTGAATTGCTTCTTTTTTCTTGCTTCAAAGAGATAATAATTGCTATTGAGACCATTCCAAATATTAGAAGAAATCCCAAGAACACTTTCAAAATTTATGGCATTTTCTGGCGTAACGGGTCCCCTGCCAGCCAATATCATGCTGACAGTTTTAGGAGATATGCCGCATCTAATAGCAAAATCTGATTTTTTAATACCCTTTGCGTTTAGCGTCTCTCCCAGTATTTCACCGGGATGTACCGCATAATCAGGGGCATATGTATTTTTGACATTTTTCAACATTAGTGGTAATCCTCCACTCCATTTATTATTATCGCCGTGATTTCATCCAAATCTATACCGCTATCATGCTTTTTAGGAACAGGTGAATGATTTGGCTCGAAAACCAGCCTGAACGGAAAAGCCAAGTCAACTGCAAACTCCCCACTTCTGTTGCCTTTTAATTGATGGCGTCGTGTTGGTTTTTGATGAGAAACCTCTGCAAGGGTATCTGCGAAAAATAATACTTGCATCCTACGTATTATTAATTTTGCATTATCCTTGCCATATTTGGCAATCAGCTTCGCTTCCGAATTGAAGACCTTCATGAGCTTCTCGGTTCTAAATGTAATATCCATTACATTTATATTATAAAACTATTAACGTAAAAGGTAAAGAAAAAGATTCAAAGTATTTTAAGAATTTAAGCCCAACATATTTGATTTGCAGAAATACAAATGATAGGCGCCTCTCGATGCTGGGCTCAGCTCATTGTCGTTCAATAAGATAGTGGTGGCTGTGTCGTCCTTGTCTATGTGGATAGTAATTAGATGAAACATAGCAATGCAAGTTCAATGCCGCTAATCACCTTTTGCACTTTAGCTCAACTGCCTGATCATATGCTCCAAAAGCGATGGATCTAAATGGGCTTACTTAAGAAGTTGCCTTAGGCTACATTCTGTAGTATCCAGTTGGTGAAATCGTCTCGTAGCTCCCGCTTTTTATAACCCATTATTCGACAATAGCTTATAGCCACTTAAAAAACCAATATCACTCTCCCAGTACTTTTATTGATTTTGGATGGCAGTGAGACTTCCTATGCTGGTTCCATCCAAATGGATCATGCTATTCTGGCTCAATTGTGACAAGCCGCTGGCTTTACTCGCTGCGTAACGCATCAATCGGGTCAAGCAGCGAAGCGCGGCGTGCTGGATATACGCCAAAGAAGAGCCCAACCAACAATGAAAAGCCAAAAGCGAGCATAACTGATGTAGGCGAGATGTTGATTGCCCACGACGTTCCGATGCGTACAGAAATCGAGCCAAGAATTCCTAGGATGATCCCTGCCATACCACCGCTTACGCCCAACATTGACGCTTCGATAACAAACTGCGTCATGATATCTTTGCGGCTGGCGCCAACCGCCATTCGCAGCCCGATTTCGTTCGTTCGCTCTCGAATAGCAATGAGCATGATGGCGAGGATGCCGATCCCGCCTACGAGCAGCGAAATGCCGGCGATGCTACCGATAAGCAATGTGAACGTGTCTGTGGTCTCACGTTGTGCTTCGATAACATCGGCTTGATTCTGGATAGTAAAATCGTCGGGGGCACTACGTCTGTCCAAACGGTGCCGCTCACGTAAGAGTTCCGTGATTTGCGTGACAGCCCGATCCATCGTTTCAGCGTTCACAGCTTGAATATTGATCGTGTTAATGTAGGTGAGATTGAACACGCGCCGCAATGCCGTCCGGATGGGTATGAATATCTGATCGTCTTGGTCAACACCGTTCAAATCGGTGCCTTTCGATTGCATGACCCCGATAACCTCGAAGGGAACCTTGCCTATGCGAACGGTCTCACCAACCGGGCTGTGTCCTTCAAACAGATTGTTCACAACAGTTGTCCCGAGGACTGCTAAACGGCGGGACGCGAGGTTTTCCTCATCGCTGAAAAACGTTCCCTTCGTAGCCCGAAAGCTTCTCACTTTCTGGAATTCCGGTGTCGTTCCGACCACGGTTGTATTCGTACTAAGGTTGCCGTATTTAACTTGAACCTTTTTGCTTTGCACAGGTGCGGCGGCTTTTACCGCATGGCACTCCCGGGCAATCGCTTCAACATCCTCGAGGACTAGTGTCGTGGCCGTGCCCCGGATCTGCTGGCGTCCAGCGCTCTTTTGCACCTGTCCCGCGCTGACGACAAGCAGGTCGGTACCCATTGCGTTGATCTTCGATAGCACCTCCTGCTGGGCGCCATTCCCGATTGCCACCATGATGATGACAGCGGAGACGCCGATGATAATGCCCGTCAGCGCGAGCGCTGTTCTGAGTGGATGAGCCGCCAGTTGTTTGCGCGAAATGCGGGCACTCTTGGTTATCTTCATTGCATCTCTAAGCTCGCATTGCTTCAATCGGTTGAAGGGCTGCCGCTTTCTTTGCGGGTTGCAATCCTGCGACAATTCCCACAAGACTTGAGAAGACGAGTCCGAGCACGATGCTCTCCCAGGAGATCGCAACCGGCATCTTGGTTATCGCGCCCAAGAGCTGCGACCCCGCAATCCCGATGACGACCCCGGCGATACCACCGGCCAGCGTCACGAAGGTGGCTTCGAGCAGAAACTGCGTCATGATGTCCCGGCTGCGGGCGCCCACCGCCTTGCGCAGGCCGATCTCCCGACGTCGCTCATTCACCGCAATCAGCATGATGTTGGCCACGACCACGCCGCCGGCGATCAGTGAAATCCCCGCCACCAGCACGAGGAGGATGTTGAACGTGCCAAGGGCTTTCTGGGCTAACTCGGTAATCTCAGTGGGCGTGACGATGCTGAAATCGTCCGGCAGACCTGCCGCAAGCTGATGACGCTCCCGGAGCAGTGACGTTATTTCCGGGATCGCCGCCTTGATGTTGTCAGGCGATTTGAACTGCACTCGGATTGCCTCGATGTAGTCAATATTGGCCATTCGTCTCATGTAAGTGCTCAAAGGAACGTAGATGCGGTCATCCATGTCCCCGCCACGCGGGCTGACCCCTTTGGCTCGCATGATGCCTTTGATTTCAAAGCTGACGTTGCCGATTCGAACCTGCTGGCCGATCGGATTGGACGACCCGAAGAGTTCCCTGCGCACGGTGGGAGCGATGACACCAACCCGGGCCAAATCGGTCATGTCGTCATCAGTAATGAAGTCCCCTTGCACGACATCCAGGTTCCACAACGGTCCGAGAGTCGGTGTGCATGCGAAAATCGTCGTGGTGACTGATTTGTCCTGATACTTCACGTCAGCGTGGGCCCGATGCAACGGCGCTACGTCGGCGACGCTCCGGATGCTCTGCTTCAGGGCCTGCGCGTCCTCCAGCGTCATCGTCGTGGCCGGCGCCCCGGTGTTGGGCGGGACAACTTCAGGCCCCCCGGCCCAGATCATGATACTGTCGAATCCGAATTTCCTCACTCGTTCCATGACCTTCTGTCGCGCGCCCAGCCCTGCCGATACAATCAACGTCAGAGCTGTGATGCCAATGACGATCCCTATCATCATCAAGAATGTTCTGAGCTTGTTCCTACCCAAAACCTTGAAGGCCAGCGTCACAATTCTACTTGTTTTCATTGGAAGAATCCTTTGAAGGGTTTGTAAGTATACCATTTGCAGTGATCCGCGGCCGATTATTCACGTCATCGCTGACTATTCTACCATCGGCGATCTTAATGATGCGTCGGGCGTGTTCGGCAATATCGTACTCATGGGTTACGAGAACGATCGTCCGGCCCTTTTCATACAATTGCTGAAAAAGGGTCATGATCTCAAGGCTTGAGGTACTGTCGAGATTGCCAGTCGGCTCATCGGCAAAGATGATTTCGGGATCGGTAACAAGCGCTCGGGCAATGGCCACCCGTTGTTGTTGCCCACCGGAGAGCTCATTCGGATTATGACGCATGCGGTCCGCAAGTCCGACCGCTTCCAACGCGCTGCGCGCAAGGCGGCTAATGTCGGACTTCTCTGAGTAAATAAGAGGAAGCTCTACGTTCTCCAAGGCATTGGTACGCGCGAGTAAGTTGAATGACTGAAAAACAAAACCGATCTTCTGGTTGCGTATCCGGGCAAGCGCTTCGTCGCTAAGCGTACTCACTTCGACACCGTCCAACTGTAGCATGCCGCTCGTCGGCTTGTCCAGACAGCCGAGGATATTCATAAGTGTTGACTTGCCTGAACCGGAGGCTCCCATTATTGCGACGTACTCTCCGCGATGGATATCGACGGAGATATCGCGGATGGCATATACCTCGCCACCGCCTCCCTTATTATACATCTTCGTCAAGTTCGTTGATTGAATGACTGCGTTGCTCATAATTCTTTCTCCTTATTGCTTGGCGTGACCAATATTGTCTCTCCTTCTTCCAGCCCGCTGACTATTTCCGTAAAACCGTTGTCCTTCCATCCGGCTTTTACCTTGCGCTGCGATGTCCTCCCATCGTCGATCACAGTCACATAGCGCTCTCCCTGCTCCCGGAGAATCGCATTTGTCGGCACCGTCAACACGTTCTTCCGCGTCTCAAGCCGGATAGTTACATTCGTTGTCATCTCCGGCCGGAGCGTCTTCTCCTGAAAATCGGTGATGGTCAGCGTAACGACATAGTTCACAACGTTATCTTGAATGACAGCTTTGGGATAAATGGCGGTAACCGCGCCTTTGAAATCGCTGTCGGCGTAGGTGTCGACCGTAAAAAGCGCTTCCTGTCCGATCTGTATTTTCCCGATATCCGTCTCATCCACAAACACCTGCACCTCTAACCGAGTCAAGTCAATGACGCTTACAAATGTGGGAGCGGCAAGGCTCGCCGACACCGCTTCGCCTTCCTGAGTAGAGACAGAGGCAATCACTCCCGAGATCGGGCTATAGATTATTGTGTAACTCAATTGCACTCTTGCATAATCAAGGTTTGCCTCTGCCTGTTTTAACAGCGCTTCCGCGACCTTCAAGGAAGTCTCTGATTGGTCTATTTGCTGTTGAGAGATTAGATCCTTCTGTGACAGTGATTGGTCTCGTCCAAATACGGCTTGTGCATACTCGAGATCGGCTCGCGCTTTCTCTACTGCGGCGAGGTTTTGATTGACTCTTGCCTGCAGCTCTGAATCTTCCAGCTCGGCAATAATTTGGCCGGCTTTGACATAGTCTCCAATATTGGCGCGCAGTCGCTTTACTACACCCGAAATGCGCGATCCGACCTTGACCTCAGCGCCGACCATCGGTTTAATGATGCCGGTCGCGAGTACCGTAGACCCGATATCTCGCCTTGCGACTCGCGCCGTTTCGATTGTTGTCAAGTTGTCATTACTGCTTCGCAGTGCCATGATGGTCACAACCGTTGCCGCGCCAGCAGCAAGGATAACTAGACCGACAAACCATTTCTTTTTCAACCTCACTATCCTCTCATATTAGTTTATTCTTGGAATGAAATTGTCATTGCCCTAGCGATGTACTAGGTTGACTGTCGTTGATCAACATGCGTCCGAATCCGACGCCGGAAGAACTGCTGTCTCCGCTACACTTGCACTGCTGGTGGATCACTTTGAGCAAAGCTCGGGACTGTTCCGAAGTCAGAATGTCCTTCTCGTGAAGGAGTAATTCAATTACCAAATCCTGCATCCGCCGCTGTCCGGCGAGGATCTCTTCTTGCTTTGCCCGAACAGCCGCCGTATTCACCTCACCGGCGGCCAGAAGGTCAATCAATTGTTCCAGCAGGGCTTGCATTATCTGCCGCTGTTCCCGGGCTGACTGACGAAAGCGAAGGATGTGTGGTTCTATCCGGCTCCATTGATCGAGTGTTACACCGAGTTCTCGATGAAGAGATGACGGCACAGCGGCGTTTGCGACCGTGTCTGGGGACTCCTTTTGCGCAGTGACCGAACTAGGGACAGTGTGCATGAGCCAGATCGCAACAAAGGCCAGATTCAGGCTCAAGGATAATATCAGCAGCGGCTTCTGGAATTTATTCCACATGGGTTACCTCACCTGCCGCCTTCCAGCAGTTCCAAAGTTGCGGCCTCGATGGATCCTCTTGGCGCGGCGCTCAGGGCGTCCAGAAAATAAAATGGATCCTCAACATATTCATTCAGCTTTGCACCGGCCAAGGATTGGCCTGAGTCACCATTTCGAAAAGTGGTCAGGCCCATATATGTCCCCGCGCCCAGACCAATAATCAATGCCGCCGCGGTCGCACCCCTCAATGCCCATGTCCAAGCTGGCTGGGGATCCTTGTGGAGCTGAATGACTTCCGTGATAGTCTCCCCGGTTTGCTGACGCCCCCGCGCTGCAGTCAATATCTTGGAGACGAGGTCCGATGGCGGCGCAGGTGTCTCGAGAGTATGTAAAGTTGGCCCCAATAGACGAAGCCCCTGCAGTACCGCACTGCAGGTCACACACTTTCTCAGGTGAGTTTCAACGGCCTTACTCTCTCGCTGATCCAGTTCTCCGTCAAGGAAAGCACCCAGCCGCCTTCGGTATCTTAGACAAGACAACATTTCATAAACCTCTCTGATGGTTAAACGAACGACGAGGGCATAACCCCCGCCTATGAAGGAGAAAAATTGTCACGGGCTCCAAGTATGGCCCGCAGGTGCTGTCGGCCCCGCGCCAAGAGGCGTTCCACGGCCTTGGGGGTAGTCTCCAAAGCGGAGGCGATTTCGCTGTAATTCAGTTCCTCGAAGTAGTGCAGTAAAATAGCCATCCGCTGATTGGGCGGCAAGGAGTCCAACGCAGCACGCACCGAGTCCGCTGTTTCTTGACGTAACATTTCCTCAAGCACGCCAAGTTGAGGGTCGGGAGAATCAGGAGTTGTCTCCACATATAGGGGCTGCATTTTCTTTGCCCGATCCAGGCATAGACGGGTGATGATTCGATAAAAGTAGGTTGTGAAATTTGCGGAGGGTTGATAGCGACTGGAGGCGTCCAAAAGCCGGAGAAACGCATCTTGAACTACATCTGCAGCATCCTCATCCTGTCCAAGAAATCGGTAGGCGATCGTCCATGCCCAGGTCTGATGACGGCGGACGATTTCCCCAAAGGCTTTGTGATCTCCTGAGCCGACAGCCTGCATCAATTGTTGGTCATTAACCTCAGGATCAGACAATCCAACGCCTCCTGATGTTGCCGAGGCTCACCATAAATAAGCCGACACAGAATATGCCAAGGATGGCCAGGTCGAGGAAAAAGGGCATGGTATGCTGCCCATGCACAGCCCCATGGAGTACGTCGGCGCCGTAAGTCAGGGGTAGAGCATAAGAGAGTGGTTTCAGAAAGATCGGCAGCTTCTCGATGGGGAAGAAAAGCCCGCACAAAAATATCATGGGGAAGCGGAAAAAGTTCGAAAAGGTCTGGGCCTCGAACACTTCGCTGACTGCCACGGCGATGAAAAGGCCCAAAAAGGTCGAGGCAACGGCAATCATGAATACAGCCGGGATGAATGCACCCCATGCCACTTGGGACAAATCTACGAGTAAAGCCGCCATGATGACAGGTACGAAAGCGTTGGCCACGCCAAACAGGATGGCTCCACTGGTTTTGGCCAGCATCAAAAGCTCGAACGGTATGGGCGCAAGCAACAGCCGTTCGAAGGAGCGGTTTTTCTTTTCGAAGGTCACGGTCACCGCCAGCATTGAGGTCGTGCCGAATAGGATGGAGACTGCCACTACGCCCGGAAGTAATGTAGGGATACTGCCCAGACCACTTCCAGACTTAATAAAAAACATTGCCGTCCAGGCCAGCGGGAAAATCAGCCCCCAACTTATATTCGGCGGCTTCAGATAATAAGTCCGCATGTCTTTAAGCAGAATGTTCCAGAAGGCGATCCAAAGCTTCATTGGCCGCCTCCGGCTTTTTCTTTTTCTTTGTGCATGGCGACAGCTTCGATGCCGGTGATTTGTACGAAGATATCCTCGAGGGACGGCCGCATCCGTCGGGCCTCGGCGACCTCGCCCCCCCGTTCTTCCAGGAAACGAACCAGCGGACCTACGCGAATGGGTTCGCCGGATTCCACCCGAACCAATCCCTGCCCATGGATCGTGAATTCGAGTTCGGGAAAGGATTCAGACAGTCTATTTCGTATGTCGTCCGGCATGGTCGCGCAGGCGATCTGCACTACATGCTTCTGTTGGACTGGCTGGACCAGATGCTCGACAGTGTCGATTCGGACGATGCAACCGGACACGATGAACGCGATGCGGTCGCAAAGCCGCTCCGCCTCCTCGATATAGTGGGTGGTTAGAAAGATGGTGGTTCCGGCCCGGTGGAGATCGGCGATGAGTTGTCTCAGTTGTCGGGCGCTGGCCACATCGATGCCTGTGGTGGGCTCGTCGAGAAACAGGATTGATGGCTTGTGAATGATCCCAGCGGCGATGGTGAGCTTGCGCTTCATGCCCTTGGAGTAGCCGGCGAACTTGCGGTTTGAAGCCTGGGCTAAGCCGAAATTGTCCAACAGTTCTTTGGCTCGGTCTTGGCGTTCAGCTTTACGCAGGCCGTAGAGCGCCGCGCAGAAACAAAGGTTATCAAAGCCGGTGAGCTCCGGGTAGAGATTGCTTTCGTCCGGAACCACGCCGATGAGATGCTGGGCAGCCCTCGGTCTGTCGGTGCAATCGATGCCGCCAATGCGGATTGACCCCGCATCCGGCCGGGCAAGTCCCGTGAGCATGTTGATGGTCGTGGTCTTGCCAGCGCCGTTGGGGCCGAGAAAACCGAACAGCTCGCCATCCCGGACGTCGAAATCCACGCCGGATAGGGCATGTACGTCAGCGAAACGCTTCGTTAGTCCCGCAGCAACGATGGCGTTGCCCTTGGAGTTATGCATCAGCCTTTTCCCCATTTATTTCCGTTCTTCTTGGTGTGATTTGAATTCCCAGAAGCCTTGCTCCTGCTTTCGTCCGCATCGATATCGTAACAGGCGTGGTGACCACGCATTGGCCCCTGGAAATTGTCGCTTTATCGACGCTAACGCTCACCTCGGTTTCGCCCTCGACACACACGAACACGACGTACGACATCATTTCGCATCTCGGCATGCTCTGGCCGGAGGCAAGGTCGATAATCCGCATCTTGAACTCGGGCATCTCGTAAAATACGTTCTTTCCCCTTTGATCGTATTCATGGGCCTGCATGCGGACAATATCGAACTTCTTCACGAAGATCTCCTTGGCTTTGTTTCATTCTTTGCCACACAGGGATGTTTCTTTGACGGCCCGTGGCATTCCTTGATCCGCTCGGGGGAACAATCCTGGGGTTTGCCCTTGAGTTGTTTGGGCTTCTGACAGCATTTGCCTTTTTCACACACTTGAGACCTCCTTTATTTAAGTTCCCGCGCAGACACTTCTTATTCTGATAAAAAAAAGAGTTGTCCTTTACTTCTTCAACTCCAGCAGACTCCTCGCAGTCTGGCACCATTTGGCCAACGTTTTCTCGTTCACGCGGTAGTGAACGAAATAGCCTCGCTTGTCCGCCGTAACGATATTCGCGTCGCGCAGAACGCGAAGGTGCTGGGACACTGCCGCAGGAGTTATCTCCAAAGCCCGGGCGAGGGCATTGACACACAGCGCCCGACGCTTCTTCAACAGGTCGATCATCCGCACGCGGGTTTCGACTGACAGGACCTTGAAAATACGGGCCTGCATTTCGGGATCAGTCACAGCAACTCCTTTAATTAAGTATCATCGCAGATACTTTACGACTTCTGCAACAAAAGATCAAGGGGGATCTGCTGATCTCGGGTTTGTGGCCAGCCCCTAATCCCTCAGGTATAGCCCGAATCGACACCCTAAGCTATTACTTTCCAACGACTTCCGCTAATCCGAGCATAGTGCAACCGGATTGAGAATTGGAAACTCACCAAAGTTTGGGGAGAGTGAGGTCGGGGCCGCCATTGAAACAAATGTCTCAACCGGGCCGCTTCGCGGCTATGTATGTCAGACGGTGATGCCATCCCACATTTTCGCATTGTAATATCGGTTCCGCCGAATTAACATAGTTTCAGGACCCCACCATAAATGGTGGGCCACCAAGGCGAAGAAAAGGCGAACAAAAAGGATTGAAGAGATGGGCCACCGGTCCAAATATTCACTTGACAGCGGCTTAGCTTTTCGAATATTACCTTCAAATGGGCAAATCGACCGTCTATAAACTGGTGCGCGAATGGCGTTTCGAAGCCGCCGAACTGGAAGAATAGCTCAAGATCTTATGCGGATCAATCTAATTATTGTTGGCCGGACACACACAGTGTCTCGAGTGTGAAGAGAGGGGGAGAGCATGGGCATCCAGCGATTGGGTCTGGGACGCACGAGTCGTATGGCGACCCTGGCGGCGCTCTTCGCGCTGGCGGCGCACGCCGAGGAAGCAAGAACCATTCATCAGGCGGTGCTAGGCGAGTCCAATCAGCGCACCTCGGAAGTGTCCACCGAGGAGCTGCGGAGCATTCTTGCTGAGCGCAGTGCCACTGTCTTCGACACGCGACCCTTCCTTGAGTACGCGGTCAGCCACATCCCAGGTGCCCGCAACGTGGCGGCCAAGCCTGGAGTCGCGATGTCCATGTACGTCTCCGATGTAACGGAGATTGGCCGGGTCCTCAATGGCGAGAAGGCAGCACCGATGGTGCTCTACTGCAACGGGCCGTTCTGCGGGAAGAGCAAGCGCCTGGCGGAGGAGCTTCTCGGTGCTGGATTCACCAACGTGAGACGGTACCAACTTGGTATACCCGTGTGGCGGGCGCTCGGTGGCGTATGCGAGATCGATCCTGCGGGGCTCCGGTATGTCTTGACCCAAGACCGCACCGCAGTACTTCTCGACGTGCGGGAGGCGGACCAGTTCCGGAAGGGGACGCTACCGGGGGCGCGTAACATTCCGCGCAGCTTGGTACTCGAGGGGAAGGACGTTGGGGAGGTCAAACGCGCCAAGGACGACGGGCGGCTGCCCATGGAAGACCACAACACGCGCGTCGTCGTCGTGGGGTCTGACGCTGCCACGGCGCGATACGTGGCGGAGGCGATTGCCCGTGAGGCATTCCACAACGTGGCCTACTTTCCGGGCACCTTGGACGAGGCGCGGTCGGTGGTGCCGCATTAGCGAACATGCCGGGAAAGGGCATTTTCATGGGCAGACAGTTGGATCGGCCTTTGCCAATTGCGTGAAATGACATCA
>Ga0315293_10000770_pt1 | contig 30305 bp, 36 predicted proteins | sample YL17G13_20_MG_FD_203071 | JGI IMG/M metagenome (GOLD analysis project Ga0315293, IMG submission 203071) | Sediment microbial communities from Yellowstone Lake, YNP, Wyoming, USA - YL17G13_20 | ecosystem: Environmental > Aquatic > Freshwater > Lake > Sediment | place: USA: Wyoming | collected... | reverse complement strand
CGGTAGAACCGACGAAGATCTTGAACTTACCGGCCGGTATTCCGCGGATGCCTTTTAAATTCTCCGCGACGAGGAGCCCTGCGCCATCGTCTCCCCTGAATTCCGAACCTATAGCGAGGAGGGCCACCTTCTTGGAGCCGGCCAACCTATCCTGTAGAAATCTCTCCAGTTTCAGCATCATATTTGACCTTCAGCTTGTCTTTATTCAATACCGCCAGTTCGTATTCTTTCGTTGCCTCCAGCGCCTTCTTCATGCATGAGTCGACGCACTGGGCGCAGTATATGCATTTGCCGAGATCGATCTCGCACTGGAACTTCTTGTCGCCGACCTTCGTGATCGTTATAGCGTTCGAGGGGCAGTCGCGCATGCATAGCTTGCAGCCTGTGCACAACTCGGGGTGGAACAGTATCTTCCCCCGGAATCTGTCGGGCATCGCTTTTTTAACGAGCGGGTATTTTGTGGTCGCAGGCCTCTTGAATATTGAATTGAGGACCTGCTTCAGCATCTTTCCCGGCCTGATCATCTGACTAAAAATCCTTTCATCGTGAGCGATATCAAAAGCTGCAGGAACGCCAGCGGGGCCAGATACTTCCAGCAGAACCTCACCATCTGGTCGATGCGCAGGCGCGCGAATATCGTCCTGGAGAGTGAAAGCATGGCTATTATCGCAGTAACCTTTAACAGGAATAACGGAAACCCGAGCACCGGCCCTATCCCTAGTCCGAACGGCATGTATATCGCGGCAAGCAAGCTAGCTCCGACGACCGCTTCGATGTCGATGCCGAGCCTGAAAAGCCCCAGGAGCCTGCCAGAATATTCGGTGAATGTCCCGGCCACTATCTCGGTCTCCGCTTCCGGTATATCGAACGGGACCTTCTCCAATTTCCCGAGAAGTGCTATCATCGATATCGCAAACCCCAGTAGATTGAATAAAAGATACCATGGATGCACGCTGTAAAAGACGGCCATCTCGCTTAAAGACCATGTGTCGGCAAGGAGCGCCGGAGCCAGCAGGCTCATTAAGAGCGGCACCTCGTATGCAAAGAGCTGCGTCAGCGCCCTGACGGCGCCTATCTTTGAATATAGAGAGGTGGAATACCACCCTCCCAGGAAGAACGATAAGGTAGGAATGGTCAGGAGATACAGGACTACTATAAGATCGCCGCTAAAAGAGAATAGCGCCTTCTGGCTCCACGAGGGAATGTAAAAGAATGAGGTGACGGTCGCCGTTATCGCGAGGACCGGCATCAGTTTAAATATCGTGGGATTGGCTTCATCGGGTATTATCTCTTCCTTCGAGGCAAGTTTTATGAAATCTGCCAAAGGCTGGAACCACGGAGGGCCGATCCTATTCTGCAGGCGCGCGTATAGTTTCCGGTCCAGGAATTCGGCAGCAAGGCCGAATGCGCTCAAGAAAAGGAAGCCCGGAAAGACGAGTAAGTAGAAGATGCCTATCATTATCAGAATTTCCTCGCCATCTTCCTATTCAGCATTGTGAAATCGATCCCATGCTCACAGTACCATTTTATACTGTAAGCGCGCAGGTCTTCCCATGCAAGGACTTTTCTCTTCTCGCCCGCCCGCTTTATCGATGTCATCCTGTCGGTGCAGGAAAAGCAGGGATCGATGGCGGCGATCACTATAGGCAGGTCCGCGAGCTGCCTGTCCTCCAGCATCTTCGCGACCGTCTGTATGTTCGCCAAAGTCGGCGCCCTCACCTTTACTCTTTCGGGCTTTTCGGTGCCGTTTGACTTCACATAGTGGACGTCCTCGCCGCGCGGCGCCTCATAGCGGGATATCGCTTCCCCGGCGGGTATCTTCCTCGGGGCTTTTATCGTTATAGGGCCTTCGGGCATCTTCTCTAATGCCTGGCGGATTATCTTGTATGCTTCCAAGAGCTCGCCCATGCGCACGAGCGTGCGGCCATAGACGTCGTTGTGGTTGTCGGTGATGACTTTAAAGTCGAGTTCGCCGTATGCGGCGTAAGGATCGTCGCGCCTGACGTCCCTGTCGACGCCGGATGCGCGTCCTGTAGGGCCTACCGCTCCGAGCTTTAGCGCATCCTTGTGTGAAAGCACTCCTACGCCCGAAAGGCGCTGGATCAGCGTAGATTCCTGCGTGGCTATCTGGATGTAGTATTTGGTGCGTTCCTCGAGCGTATCCATCGCCTTCAGTATCTGTTTGGCCTGGTCGGTCGAGATGTCGCGCCTGACGCCGCCTATCGTATTGATCCCGTAATTGACGCGGTTGCCGGTAAGCATCGCCAGGATGTCCATCACGGCCTCGCGGTCGCGCCAGCTGTACATGAGGAGCGTGTCGAATCCCACTTCATGGCCGGCGACGCCGAGCCATAAAAGATGGCTGTGTATCCTCTCAAGTTCCGAGACTACGGTCCTTATGTAGAGCGCCCTCTTCGGGACGTCGAGGGAGGCCAGCTCCTCTACCGCCTGAACGAAACATGTCGAGTGCGCATGAGAGCAGATGCCGCAGATGCGCTCTGTAAGATAGACGTCCTGGATGTAGGTCCTCTCCTCGCAAGCCTTCTCGATACCGCGGTGGTTATAACCGAGCCGCGCCGAGAACTTCATTATCCTCTCTCCGCTCAGCGTCACGCTGAAACTTTCCGGCTCTTTAAGAGCCGGGTGCTGAGGTCCTATTGGTATTACTACTTTATGCATGGAATACTCCTTTTTAGATAAATCCGAAATTCGAATATCGAAACTCGAAACAATATCGAAATCCCGATTTTCAAAATTCAAAACGATCAAATTTTGCATTTCGTATTTAGAATTTCGAATTTGTTTCGGATTTCGAATTTAGTATTTAGAATTTTCGTCGCCTCAGCATGTTATTTACTTCTTACTCTCTCCTGCCTTCCAGTCCTTTCTAAGCGGATATTCACCTTCCGGCCAATCATCCGATAAGGGATATCTATTCCCTTTTGGAAGGCCTTCGACTTTCACGCCCAGGAGATCTACGAGTTCGCGTTCATATATATCGGCGCAGGGAAAATACCCCGTCACCGTCTCAAGGACAGGGTTATTTTTATCCACGTTTATCTTCATGCTCAATATGATACCATCTTCGCGCGCTACGTGGTATATGAATCCCAGGGTCGAGCCCTCGTCGAGCCCCGTTATGGTGGAGAATATGCAAAATCCGAGCTCATCTATCGCGTATTCGAAGACCTCCTTAAATTTATCGGTCGCCAGGTCTACGAATATGCGCCTTGCCCTTTGGACGCGTATCTTGCCGTCCAGGTATGGGAACCTTTTGGCCAGTGCGCTCTTTATATCTTCTTCTTTCGTCATCTCTTCATCGCCTCATTGTTTTCCAGGCTCGTCAATAACTTCAGAACGCCGTCGATGATCGCTTTTGGGCTAGCCGGACACCCCGGGATGTAAGCCGAAACAGGTATGACCTTATCTATGCCGGATTCGACGCTGTAACAGCCGTCGAAGACCCCGCCCGAACATGAGCATGTCCCCACCGCGACAACGAACTTCGGCTCAGGCATCTGCTCGTAGATCCTCTGTAGGCGATCCTTTATCTGACGCGTTACCGGGCCTGAGCACAAGAGGACGTCGGCGTGCCTCGGGGTCCCTTTCAGCAGGACGCCGAAGCGTTCCATGTCATACCTCGGAGTGAGGGCCGCGATTATCTCTATATCGCAGGCGTTGCACGCCCCGGTATTGAAATGAAGTATCCACGGCGATTTTATCCTGGACCACGTGACTATCTTTTTGACCAGGCTCATCGCTATCTCCTGAAAAGTATCACAAGGCTTGTTATCGCGGCCAATATATATATCGAGGCCATGACGAAAGACTGGGGCGTAAGGACGGGCGCGGTCGCGACTATCAAAGTGAATACGTGCAGTATCGTGAAGAAGAACGCGAACGGAAAGAACTGGCTGTAATCCGGCTGCATGAGGTTCGTGGGTGCGTCCTCGCCGCATGCGTATGACTTTCTCGTACCCGCCTCGTGGACGCTCGTCTTGTACGATAATAGCGACAGCAATTTCATGAATAGAAGCATCGCCGCGAGCATTATCGCGAAAGCCGCAAGCGGTGATAATAGCATGTTGCCCATCTCTCTATCCTTTCAGATTTCTTAAGCTCTTCACGTCGAGCGTATTGGTATGCCTGAAGACCCACACTATGATGCTGGCTGCAGTAGCCGCCACGACCACTTCGATAACGATTATGGTAATTACGAGCGCCTGCGCCAGCGCCGTCCTTCCCGTAACATATCCGGCCAGGATTATTAAGAGCGTCACCGCTTTTATCAGGAGCTCGATACCGATAAGAGCGCGCATCATGTTGCGGGTCACGATAAGGCAGTAGGCGCCGCATATGAAGAGCATGACTATGAAGAATCCGAAAGTCGTGAATAATCCCCAGCTATTATCTGCCATCGCGTTTTTCTCCCGAGAAAAGTATCACAACGCCCAGGGCTCCTGCGAGCAGGACTACTACCTGGCCCAGCATGTCGAACTGCCTCATATTCCATAAAACAGTTTTCACTTCCTCCTGTGAGGCCGGAGGCAGGGCGAATATAAAATCTTTCTTGATCTTTAAGAACATCAACGCCGCCGCCGCCAGCGCGAGGATGAACGGCAGATACCAGTATCTCTTGTGCCTGTGCTTTGAGATCTCGAGTACCTCTTTATGCGTCAAAGGCTTGGACAGGCTTATCGCGCTTACGAAGACGGCGGTTATCAGCCCTGCGCATACAGAGAGTTCTATTACCGCTGCGAGCGGCGATGAGAGCCGGAATATCAGCACGGATATGAGCGCGCTCGTCACGGCCAGGCTCATCGTCGCCTTCAGAAGGCTCCTCGCCAGGACTGACCACAATGCCGCTACAGTCGTAAATATCAAAAGCGCTATGTCGATATTCATCTTCTACCTTACAAGCAGCTCCTTTATGGGCGATATTATATTGGTAAATACGAACGGAAAGAATATCCCTGCCCCGACGGTGATCGCGGCCAATATAATAGATACTGTGACCATGCCGCCGCCGGCCTCTCTTAAGTTTTCCATGCCTGAGGCAAGTTTGCCGAAGAATACCCTGCGCTGCATCGAAAGAAAATATGTGAGCGTTATTATGCTGCCTAGAATCGCAAGCGTTGCATAAGCGTAATAGTCAGCCTGCCACAGGGCCATCACTATCATCAGTTTCGACCAGAACCCGGCGAGCGGCGGGATGCCGCATGTCGACAGAAGCGCAATGACCGACGTGGTGCCGGTGACCGGCATCTTCTGCGAGATGCCGCCCATCTTTGTCATGTCGCATGTCCCCGTCTCTTTTTCGACCGCCGCCGAATTTACGAAGAGAAGTGACTTGAATATAGCGTGATTGAAGAGATGGAATGCCGCGCCGATAAGCCCGAGCGCGTTCCCCGCACCCAATCCGACGATTATATAGCCCATCTGGCTTATGCTTGAGTATGCCAGCATGCGTTTAAAGTTTTTCTGGTCTATGGCGACTATAGCCCCAACGAATATAGAGATCGTTCCTATAAGCAAAAGAACGCTGTTCAGCGATCTGTATGATCCCAGCACCGAGGTCACTATCCTTATCATCGTGTATATGCCGGCGGCCTTCGTAACGACGCCTGCCAGCAAGACCGACGCCGGCGCCGGCGCGGCCATGTACGCGTCTGGCAGCCATCCGTGGAACGGCACGAGTCCGCCCTTTATGAATAGTCCGCATATGAATAACCCTACGCCGAGCGCTACGAGCTCGCTTGAGCGGGATGCCTCGAGAGCGATGGAAAGCCCGGAGAATGACGTCGTCCCGGCTACCATCAGCATCAGGCCTATCGACGTTAACATGAGCACCGTTGCCACCGCCGAAAGTATGAGGTATTTGAAGGATCCCTCCAGCGACTCTAAGCTTCTGGGAAAAGCGATCAACAGGAACGACGAGATGGCCGTGACCTCCATGAATACGTAAAGGGAGAATATGTCTTTCACCATGACGATCGCGCTCATGCCCAGCGATGCGAGGATCAGCAGATTTATAAATTTAAACGAATCGTTCTCATCGGCCATCGTATATTTTGCGACAACGAGCGATGCGAGCGATACTATGCCGATGCACAGGAACATCAGGAAGCTTAGGTGGTCGACGAGGAAGCTTATCTTAAAGAATGCGTCTATCCTCTCGAGCGCGTTGCCGGATAGGGCCGGATGGTGAAAGATGGCCACGGCGATCTGAAGCGCGAATAAGGCGAACGCGAAGACGAATGCCCATCTTTTCGCTTTACGGCTCCCCGCGAATGCGAGATTCAGTATTATGACCCCGAAAAGCGGTATGAGTATCAGTAGAGACGGCATTAAAGATCCTTTCGAAATTATACCGAGCGCATCAGAAATATCACGACGAGCGCCGAGACCCCGATCGACCAGAGTATGTACGTGCTGTAATTACCGGTATGGAGCCTTTTAAGCAAAGCCGCCAAGCCGTCCGCCAGGCCGACCACGAACACATTGTAAACCCAATCTATCGCCTTATCTAATAAGAACATCGTCTTTGAGAAGAAGGTGGCGAACCGGAGCCCTATATTATACGGATCGAAGTATCCCTTCTCCGCCCTGTCGTATATTCCTTCAAGGACAGGCGCGTGACGGATATGGTCAGAGGCCTTTACGCCTTGACCGGTGCGCCTTACCCCATAGAGGTGATTTAAAAGCGCGGCTATCAGGACGACGACTGTTAAAATAACGAGAAGAATGTTGAGCGAAAGAGGCGCGAAACTATGGCCTTTAATATGTTTTGCCACAGCCGGCAGTATCAGGCCCTTGATCGGAAGCGCGTTCCACACACCGAAGAGAAGGCATGCGAGGGCTATCGCTGCCATCGGAACGAGCATCGCTACAGGAGCTTCTTTGACTTTTTGCGTGCCGCTGTTACTTTTACCGAGGTAAGCCGCATGGCCTAATTTTAAGAATGACGCCGCTGTCAGGAATGAACCGACGAGCGCCGCAAGATAAAAGATGACACCCCTCTCAAGCGCCCCGTCGTAGACGAGCTCCTTCGAGAAGAACCCGTTGAACGGCGGCACGCCGGATATGGCCGCAGCCGTCATCACGAAACATGCGAACGTAACAGGCATCCTGCGGGCCAGGCCGCCCAGCTTGGTCAGGTCGGTCGTGCCCGCCTGGCGCTCGACGGAGCCGCCCGTAAGGAACAGGCAGCACTTGTACATCGCATTGTTGAGCATATGGAAGAGTCCGCCGACGATGCCGGCAGGCGTCAGCGTGCCTATGCCGAGGATCATGTAGCCCACCTGGCTTATCGCGTGATACGACAAGAGGCGTTTATACTCTTTCTGTATGAGCGCCATCATTACCGCGAGCAGGATCGTCACCGCTCCGATGATCATCAGCGTCATGCTGAGCCACGAGTGCATGTCAAGTTTGAACAGGTCGAGAGATATCCTCGCGAGAAAATATATCCCGAGGAGTTTTTCGAAAGAAGCCGGCAATAGCGCCATGAACGGGAGCGGCGCATCTGTCGCGGCGTCCGGTATCCAGCTGTGGAACGGCATCGATCCGCCTTTCGCGATCGCGCCTGTCATGAGGAGCAGGAATGCCACGCTCCCGAGTCCGCCTGTGGCTATATTTATCGTCGATATGGTGAATGTGCCTGCCAGATGTCCGGTGATGGCGATGCCGACCATCATGCAGAGGTCCGTGATGCCTATGATTATAAATGCCTTTGTCGCCGTGCGGAATGCATTGGGGTTCCCTATCGCGATCATGCCGAACATCGTGATGAGTAGCCCTTCCCAGAAGAAGAGTAAGACGATGAGGTTGTCCGAAAGCGCGGCGCCGTTAAGGAACGAGATCGACAATAAAAGCAAGACGTAGAAATATTTCGCGTAACCTTTCTTCGCAAGAGATACCGTCGAATACAATATTACTAAAAATCCGAAGATGCTCGCGGCGGCCGTTATGAATGCGCTGAAAGGATAGAGCCGGAATGAAAGGTCGATACCGAAACCCGACCATGGCGCGGACGAGATGATATTGGATTTAAAAAGAAACGCTGTTACGATCAGGTTCAGGCCTGAGCCGGCGAGAGAAGCGGCTTCTTTGGCCCACGGCAGGCGTTTGGGCAGGACGAGCACAATGAACGCCGCGGCCAGCGGGATGAGTATAGGGTATAGTATCGGTTGATCGAGCATATCAGGTCCCCATCATCTGTTTGACTGCGGCCTGGGCAAAAGCGGAAGGATATTGTATCAATATGCCTCCGAGGATCGAAAGGATCGCAAGCGTTGCGACGGATATTACCATCACGCTGGAACCTTCTTTCACTGCGCGCCCCCTGGCCTCACCCAGGAATATCATGTTAAATATACGAAAAAGGTATATGATGGTCAGGAATGCGCCGAGTAAAAATATGCCGGTTATGAGCATGTTGCCGCTATTGGCGGCGCTCGAGAATACGAGATACTTCGAGAAGAAGCCGCCGAACGGCGGCACGCCCATTACAGAGAAGGCGCACGCGAGGAACGACAGCGCCGTTACCGGCATTGTAGCCGCAAGTCCGCCCATCTTCGTTATGTCTTTCGTCTTCACATTCTGCTCGACGATCCCCGCGCATAAGAAGAGCCCGCCTTTCGCGAGCCCGTGCATTAATATGTAAAGCAATGCCCCCGCATACCCTATCCCGTTTCCGATCGCAAAGCCGAGGAGGATAAATCCGATCTGGCTTACAGTCGAGAAGGCTATGATGCGCTTCATGTCGGTCTCTATCAGCGCGGCGCCTGCGGCTACGAGCGCGCTCGCCCCCGCGATTATCGGCACGGCCACGTGCCAGACCTCACTTACCGTGAACGTCGCGATGAAGAGGCGCGCGAAGACATAGACGCCTATCTTGACGAGGACGGCCGCGTGCAGAAGCGCGGTTACAGGCGAAGGCGCGACGCCGGCGTCCGGCAGCCACGTGTGGAACGGAAGCGTCGCGGATTTCGCAAGTATGCCGATCAGGATGAGGATCACCACTATGTCCGGGACGGGTGAGCCCTTCAGGGACTCTTTTATGACCGCTAGGTCAAAAGAACCGGTGAGGCCATATATGTAGATGAAGCCGATGAACATCATCAGCGCACCGAAGACCGTTACGAGGAATGATTTGTCGGCCTTGAGGACATGTTCCTTCACTCTAAAAAATCCTATGAGCCGCCAGCTCGCGATCGCGGTGATCTCCCAGAATAAAAAGAGGAATATTAGATTGCCGGAATATACGAGCCCCATCATCGAGCCCAGGAAGAGAACGACGAAAAGATAATATTCATTCCTGTTGTCATAGTGGCTTATGTAGTCGAATGAGTAGAGCACGATTATCGTGCCCACGAGCGAAGAGACTATCGCCATGAATACGGCCAGGCAGTCTGCGGTCAGGATGAAATTAAATCCGAGCGGAAGCGTGTAATTTATGCATATTATATTGCCTGCAAGGACTGTGGGGACTAGGAGAGCGGAAGTCACGAGCGATACCGAGACCATCAGAAGCGACAAGAGGTTCCTGGCAGCTTCGGATATCCGGCCTGCGACAGGAAGCAGCACCGATCCTATTACCGGAACAAATACGCATGTCAGCAGATATGTGTGTTCCATCAGGGTATTATAACAAATCCGGCGCGTCTTATGAAACTTTTGCCAGTTCCGGCGCCGGTTTTTTGGACTTCCATATAGCCCATATGAGCGCGGCCGAAAGGAGCGAAACCACTATCCATGCGCCTATACCAAGTTTACTGTATTGAACGATTATAGGGGCTATTATAACGGATACCAGATTGACGACCTTTATCATCGGGTTCAAGGCAGGGCCTGCGGTATCTTTCAGCGGATCGCCGACCGTGTCGCCGACCACGCTCGCCTTGTGTCTCTCGGAGCCCTTACCTCTATTATTCGCCACACTACGCTCTTCATCTTCGATCGTCTTCTTGGCGTTATCCCACGCGCCTCCGGCGTTCGACATGAATACTGCCAGAAGCTGGCCCGAAATGATGATCCCTGCAAGGAATCCGCCCAGCGCCTCCACCTGCAATACGAGCCCTACCAATATCGGTGAAACTATCGCGAGTATAGCCAGGCCAGTGAGCTCTTTCTGCGCCGCAGCAGTCGATATTGCGACCGCCTGCTTATAATCAGGCTTCACCTTGCCGTCCAGGACGCCTAGGCGGAACTGGCGCCGTACCTCTTCTACTATTAATGATGCGGCTCTCGATACGGCCTGGATGCAAAATGCCGAGAATAACCATGGTATGGCCGCGCCGATAAGCATGCCGACAAATACCTGCGGGACCGAGACCCGTATGCCCAGGGTGCTCAGCTGGTCGGCCACCGCCACCCCCATTGACGCCTGGACCTTGCTGACGTCGACCATGTACGAGCCGAATAGCGCAACTGCCGCGATCACAGCAGAGCCTATCGCCACGCCTTTAGTTATCGCTTTCGTCGTATTGCCTACCCCGTCCAGGTCTGCCAGGATCTGGCGGGCGCCTTTCGTCATCTTATCTTCTTTCCCATGCCATGCCATCTCCCCTATGCCGTTAGCGTTGTCGGCTATCGGGCCGAAGGAGTCCATCGCGACGTTGTTGCCCGTAAGTGTCAGCATGCCTATGCCGGTCATCGCTACGCCGTATAGTATGTAAGCGACTTTAGTAGCGCCCGCTATGCCCGGTATAGAACCGAATATCAATATTGATGAAAATATGGTGGTTGCGATGACCAGGACCGACCAAACAGAAGATTCCAGGCCGACCGCTAGGCCTGAAAGTATCGTGGTGGCGGCCCCTGTGTTGGTGGACTTGCGTATCTCCCTTACAGGCTTGCCTTCGGTTCCCGTGAAATACTCCGTCAGGCGGTCTATCGCTATAGCGAGTCCTACGCCGACCGCAGTTGCGAGAAATGGCCTCCACCAGCCCCCGGGGAGCTTATTCATGTATACGTACGCGACAGCTCCGAACATGACTATCGAGATCGCGGCAGATGTGAGAAACCCTTTGAAGATAGCTTTCATGGCATTGCCGCTTTTGGATGGGCCTTCCTTTACCGCATATGTGCCTATTATCGAACACACTACGCCTATGCCGCGTACGAGCAGCGGATAGATTATCCATTCCAATCTGTGCGTGATGTGATATAAGGCAAGCCCCAATATAAGTCCGGCTACTATCGTGACTTCGTATGATTCGAATATGTCCGCGGCCATACCGGCGCAATCGCCGACATTATCTCCGACGAGATCCGCCACTACCGCAGGGTTGCGCGGATCGTCTTCGGGGATGCCCGCCTCGACTTTGCCGACCAGGTCCGCTCCGACGTCGGCCGCCTTCGTATAAATGCCTCCGCCCACCCTCATAAATAACGCTAAGAGCGTGCCGCCGAAACCAAACCCGAGCAGCGCGTCGGGGGCCGCCACTCCGAATATGATGAATATTATCGTGCCTCCGAAAAGTCCCAGGCCGTCGGTCAACATGCCGGTGATCGTGCCTGAGCGGTAAGCAATTCGGAGCGCGTCGCCGAACGATCTCTTGGATGCCTGAGCGACCCTGACGTTACCCTGGACGGCCATGCGCATCCCGAGTTGTCCTACGAGGAGCGAGAATACAGCGCCCATCACGAACGCGAGCGCCCTGCCTATGCCTATGATGAACCTGACCGAATCAGGAGTGCTGTTGGCGAACCTTTGCAGGGCCTCTTCGGACGGCGGCACTATGTATACGGAAAAGAATAGAGCAAATGTGAGAAGCCCTATTAAAGGAAGTATCGAGAATAATTGCTTGCGAAGATAAGCATTAGCGCCTTCCCGGATGGCGTTCCACACCTCCAGCATCTTTGCATCGCCGGTCTCTTCCCTGAGCACTTGCCTGCGAAGAAAGAGCGCGTAGAGTAGTCCTAATATGGCGATCCCGAGAACGCTCCATATCGAGATCTGCTCAAAGAAAGTCAATCCGCATACCATGCCATGCTCCTTGTTGAGTTCGTTTTGCGTACTGCGTAGTGCGTTCTGCGTTGACGCAAGCTCCGGTACGCACTACGCGCCAACGAAAAAAAGACCTCCTACCATCCCACGAAGGAGGTCTATAGAAGCTTCTCCATCTATTATATTATGCCAATATTATATTCCTAACAATGGAATTGTCAACAGTTTTCCGCCCGAAATTTTCAATAACTCTGCACCGCCGCGGTGGGATTAGGTAGACTGGTCCCACCGAGGCGGTGTTAGGGGAAATTTTAGCTCACCCTGACCGGCATGATGATGAACGGTATGCCCTTCTGATGCAGTCTGCGCTGGACGGCCCAGGTGGTGTAGTTATACAGCATCTTCGTGAATATCGTGTCCTGCGGGAAGACGATCTGGCCGCCGAAGAATACGGAGTCCGGGTAGCGCTCGAATATCTCGTAGGCCGTGTTCGCTATGTCATCGGCGATATCCGTGCCTATCGTCGAGAAGGACTCGGCGTAGAACCCCTGGCTCTCCATGAAGGCAATGTAATGATCGAGCTCATCTTTAACGTGTGCTTTTAGCTCTTCCATCGCTTCAATGCCCTTGAAATTTCCGGCATCGACAACGCCGGCCTTTATGAAGACGAAATTCTTGATCTCTCCGAAGAGCCGCCTGACGTTGAATAAAGTATGCAGCCCCATGCCGTTAAAACCCGTTACCAGGATGACCGCTGTCTTTGAATCCGGATCGAACTTCGGCTTTACCCGCTCTCCAGCCTCTTCTTCGACAGACTTTGCTATCTCGGCAGCATGTACGAGCGAGTCGAGCCTCGCGAGGAGTTTCATGGTCCTCGTATAGTAGTGCTTTATCGCGATAGCGACTGCGACGAGTGATCCGGTGATGAATATCGTTATCCAGCCGCCTTCGTAAAATTTTATTGTGATGACTGAAAAGAGTATAAAGGAGGTCATTATGAGACCCACGCCGTTAACCAGCAGTTTCTTAAACCACTTCTCGGCCTGTTTTTTTACGCTCCACCAGTGACGCACCATCCCTAACTGTGAAAGGAAGAACGTTATAAAGACGTTTATGGCATACAGGACCACCAGGAACTTTACTGATCCCCGGCTGAATGTTATCAGAAGAAGTGCCGCGCCGCCCATGAGAAGTATTCCGTTCTGTGTCACGAACCGCTCGCTTAACAGCGCGAACTGGAACGGAAACCATCTATCCTGAGCCATGTTTGCAATGACGCGGGGGCCCCCTAAAAATCCTGTTTGAGCGGCGACGAAGAGTATGATGGCTTCGGCCATCAGCGTGATCGTAAGAAAAAGATACCCCGTAGTAGGGTTCCAGCCGGACGTCATGTTTGCCAGCAGAACGGCATTTAAAGTCTTGCCCGGTTGATGATATGCTCCATATAGTAGATAACCCAGCATCAGGCCGCCGGCCGTTATGGCAAGGGAGATGGACATATATTTCATAGTCTTCTTTGCCGTCTGCACTTTCGGCTCTCTCAAGATGGGTATGCCGTTTGACACAGCTTCTATGCCTGTGTATGTTCCCGCGCCCATGCTGTAGGCCTTCAATATGAGGACGATCAAACCGAAGGTGCCGATCTCGGCCCTCGTGGCCGCAACATCTATGGCGGTCTTATCGATGATAGTCCCGAAACTCGGAGCATGCGTTATTATCGCATAAGCTATTACGAAGAGATGAGTGCCGAGGAATATTATGAATATCGGCACCAGCGGCAACACTGATTCCTTTACGCCGCGCATATTGAGCAGCGTCAGCAGCAATACCCCCATTATGGCAACAGACAATTTGAACGGCAGCCACTCCGGCGGTAAGAAACTGAAGAGCGCGTCCGCGCCGCTTGCTATTGACAGAGCTATCGTCAGGACATAGTCGACCAAAAGAGCGCATCCGGATACCATGCCCACAGACGGCGAGAGCAGTTTACTGGCCACCAGGTATCCGCCTCCACCTGCCGGGAACAGTTCGATTATCTGGGAATAGCTTGAGCTTATGACGAAGATCGTCACGGCGGTCGCGATGGCAACGAATATTCCGAGGAAGACGTGGCCCTTCAAGGCAAGGAATGCCTCTTCCGGGCCGTAACAGCATGAGCTGAGTCCGTCAGAGCCGAGTCCGACCCAGGCGAAGAAGGCCACCAGAGATATCTTGTGGAATAGGCGCGGATCGTGCAGGTTGCGCGCCTTGCCTATCGCGAACTCTTTTATCCTACCGAAGATGTTCGGCCTATCCGTCATAGGAACAGCATCTCCCTGTATTTAGGAAGGTCCCAGTGCTCGTCGGAGACTACGCGCTCCAGCGCATCGACGTGTTTACGGATGTGCTCCATGATAGGTTTAAGCTCTTTAAAGTAGAGCGCGGAGCGCGCTTCATGGTCAAGTGAGCGCGCTTTCTCTAGAAGGCGCATCATCTCCCGCGTGTTGCATCTGACATAATATATCTTCGACGCGACATCCCCCAGATGCTCTTTCAGGTCATCGAACGCCTGTTTTCCGGTCTTGAAAGCGGCGTCTTTTTTAAGACGCGCGAGGTTTTCAAGATTGTCGGATAACAGTTTCTCGTATTCGTACCCGGCCGGGACGACGCTGGCATTTACCATCTCGTTCAGCGTGTTGGCCTCGATCTCGAGGGTGGTGTTGTAAGTGTGGATCCATATGTGGTACCTGGCCGTCATCTCCTCTTTCGACAATACGTTATATCGCCCGAGAAGAGCGATATTCTCTTTCTTCGTCAACGCCTTCAGTGCTTCGGACGTGGAGGCGATATTCGGAAGCCCCCTCTTCTTCGCCTCCTTTATCCATTCAGCGGCGTAATTGTTGCCCTCGAACCTTATATCCTTCGTCTCCTTTATGATCCGGGCTATCACATGCAGGGCCGAAGTGCTGAAATCTTTGCCGGACGACTCTTTCCTGATCTCTTTCGCCACATGATCGAGCGATTCGGCTATGATCGTGTTTATGACGGTTATCGGGGTCGATATGTTCTGCGACGAGCCGACCGCCCTGAACTCAAACTTCGAACCGGTGAACGCGAACGGAGACGTCCTGTTCCTGTCGGTCGAGTCCTTGTTGAACCGCGGAAGTCTCGCGATGCCGAGGTCGATGATGTCGCGTTTCGAGACCTTCTTCCTGGCGCCCTTCTCTATCATGTCGAGTATGGACTTCAGCTGATCGCCCAGAAATACGCTTATGATGGCCGGAGGCGCTTCGTTGGCGCCCAGCCTGTGCTCGTTTCCCGCGAGCGCGACGCTTGCGCGCAGTAGATCGGAATGCAGATGGACCGCCCTCAAGACCGCTGCCAGGAATGCGAGGAACTGCAGGTTGTCTTCCGGCGTGTCGCCCGGGTTCAGCAGATTATTTCCGTTGTTGTCGGTGAGCGACCAGTTAAGGTGTTTGCCGCTGCCGTTTATTCCAGCAAACGGTTTTTCGTGCAGAAGGCATACAAGGTTGTGGCGCAGCGCAACCTTCTTCATGATCTCCATCAGGAGCTGGTTATGGTCCGCCGCCAGATTCGAATCTTCATATATCGGGGCAAACTCGTATTGATGCGGCGCCACCTCGTTATGCCTCGTCATGACAGGTATGCCGAGCCGGTAGGCCTCTTCGGCCGCTTCATACATGAAGTTAAGCACGCGTTCCTTTATGGCCCCGAAATACTGGTCTTCAAGCTGCTGCCCTTTAGGCGAGGAGGCGCCTATCAGGGTCCTGCCGGTCAAGAGGAGGTCCTGTCTCAAGTTATAATAATGCTTGTCGATGAGGAAGTATTCCTGTTCCGCGCCGCAGGACGAGAATACCTTCTTCGCGTCCTTGTGGCCGAAGAGTTTTAAAAGGCCTACAGCGGCCTTGCTCAACGCCTCGTCCGAACGTATAAGCGGGAGCTTCTTGTCGAGCGCTTCCCCGTGGTATGATACGAATATCGAGGGGATGCAGAGGGTCTTCCCCAGTCTTGACTCGATTATGAAGGCCGGGCTTGACGGGTCCCATGCCGTATAACCTCTTGCCTCGAAAGTCGCCCGGATCCCGCCGGAAGGAAAAGAGCTCGCGTCCGGCTCTCCCTGGATAAGTTTATTCCCGGAAAATTTTTCTATTACGATGCCGGGGGCGGAAAAAGATATGAAGCTGTCGTGTTTTTCCGCCGTAAGCCCCGTCATCGGCTGGAACCAGTGGGTGTAGTAAGTGGCTCCTTTAGAGACCGCCCAATCTTTCATGGCGCCGGCTATCTCGTCTGCCTGTCCGATGCTTATGGTGACCCCTTCCGACATCCATCGCTTGAACGCTTCCAGGGTCTTTTTAGAAACATGCTTTTGCATCGCCGATAAACCGAAAGTATTTTCGCCGAAGTACGAGGAGACCTTCTTTGGCGCACCCGTCTTGGCCGGCTCAACGCTTTTTATCTTGAAAAGGACTCTCTGCCTTACATTCATCGTTTCCTCCTTAGAATTTGTACTTATTCGTGATCGGCATCCTCCTGTCCCGGCCGAACGCCTTCGGCGTTATCTTGATGCCCGGGGGCGATTGCCTTCGTTTGTATTCGCTCCTGTCGACCATATTCACCACTTTCAGGACGGTATCCTTGTCGAAGCCCGCCCTTATGATCTCATCCGCGCTTTCGTCTTCTTCTATATAGGCCTTTAGTATCTTGTCCAGCAGGTCATAAGGCGGCAATGTGTCGCTGTCCTTCTGGTTGGCCTTAAGCTCGGCCGTAGGTTCCTTTACTATCACCGAATCCGGTATGACCTTGCCCAGCAGATTTCTGTAAGACGCGAGCCTGTAGACCATCGTCTTCGGCACATCTTTTATTACAGCAAACCCTCCCGCCATGTCGCCGTAAAGCGTTGCGTAGCCCGTGCTCATCTCGGATTTATTGCCGGTGGTGAGGACCATGTATCCGAATTTATTTGATAAAGCCATCAACGTATTGCCGCGTATCCTGGCCTGAAGATTCTCTTCCGTAAGGTCCTTGGACATCCCGGCAAATTTGGGATCGAGGGCCATCAGATACAGTTTAAATATCTGCTCTATAGGCACTGTCAAAAATTTTATGCCTAGATTTGAAGCCAAATCCTTCGCATCGGACTCTGATTGCTCGGAAGAATAGTGCGTCGGCATGAAGACGCCTATGACATTCTCTTTCCCCAGGGCATCTGCCGCGAGCGCGGCTACCAGTGACGAATCTATCCCGCCCGATAGTCCTATCACGACCTTCGTGAAGCCATTCTTCGTAACATAGTCCTCCAGTCCCAAAATAAGCGCCTGGTAAATCTCAGCAATTGCCTCTAACGGCTTGACCTCTTTTTTGTCAAGCCCCGGTTTTTTATTCACGTAGCGCACCCTTAAGGGTGCGCTACTAGGGTAAGATCCCGCGATCATCGTTACCGGCTTTTGCGTTTTGATCTTATCGGTGGTTATATCCACATCAACGGCTATCATATCCTCCTTGAAGGCCTCGGCCCTAGCCAGGACATGACCGGAAGAGTCTACTATTATGCTCTGCCCATCGAATACAAGTTCGTCCTGGCCGCCTATAAGGTTGGCGTAGCTTATGGCCACGTTATTGGCCTTCGCCCGTTTCTTCACTACCTCCTCGCGCTCGCTTCTCTTTCCGGCGTGATAAGGCGAAGAGTTGATCGTGACTATCAGCTTCGCTCCAAGATTGGCCTGCGTGAAGAGCGGGCCCTCGGCATGCCATATATCCTCGCATATATTGACCCCGAAAAGCAATTCTCCTAATTGGAATACCTGAGATTCTGTCCCGGGCTTGAAATAACGCTTCTCGTCAAATACGCCGTAATTCGGCAGAAATTCCTTATGGCATACGCCTTTGATCTCGCCCTTGTATATCACTGCCGCCGCATTATAGATATCGCTTTTATCCTTATCAACAAATCCCACTATCGCGACAATGTCGCCTGCAGATTTTGCGATCCGTCCAAGGGCCTTGATATTATCAGCGATGAAACTCTCTTTAAGGAGCAGGTCTTCCGGGGGATAGCCCGTCACCGCGAGCTCCGGGAACGACACTATATCCGCGCCAAGCGATTTTGCCTTCTGCAGATATTCGGCTATTCTTTCGGAGTTTCCGTCGAGGTCGCCGACAGTGCAATTTATCTGCGCGACGGCTATCCTGAAACTTTTCTTCATACGGTCACGCCTTCTTCTTCATGTTTTCGATAAGCATTATTGCCTCGGCTATTTCGCGCATCGACTTTCTCAGGTCCATCGACTGCTTCTGGATCTTCCGGAACGCCTCCTCCTCGCTTATGCCGTCCTGCTTCATCAGTATCCCCTTAGCCCTCTCGACCAGCTTCCGGGTCTCGAGCTCCTGCTGGGCCACCTTGGTCCTTAGCATCAGCTCAGCATTCTCTATAACTATGGCTGCCTGGCTGGCGACCGTAGTGAGCACGTTGATCTCATTTTTAGTGAACTTGTGCAGATATGAGGTGTAGTTGTTCAATACTCCTATCACCCTGCCTTTGACCGTTAACGGCACGGAGAGCAGAGACTTCAGGCCTTCCTTGGTCGCTATGGCCTGGTATTTATATTCGGGCTCTTTCGTAAGGTCGTATACGGACTTTGGCTTGTTATCGAGCGCGGCCTTTCCCGCAATGCCTTCGCCCAGCTTCAGCGGCGGTTTCGTGTTATATACTTCGCTCATCGACTGGGTCGCCTTTAAGACGAGCGTGAGCGTCTTGCCGTCTAAGAGCATCAGCGAGCATATCTTGGAATCCATTATCTCGGCGGTGACGGTGACTATCAGTTTCAGGATATCTTCGAGATAGAGGTTGGACGTTATCGTCCTGCTGACCTTGGAGATGGCTTCCAGCTGCTTCGAGTGAGATAAAGGCTTCTTTCTCTTTTCCGTCATGCGTTTTCCCTGGGAGGTATATTAGTCCCTAAAAATCTATCGTCCGGCTCTCCGGGCTCGGACTGTATCCATCCATTATTTAACTCTAAAAGGCGGCATGCGTCAACTACATTCTTGTATTCTCCGGCCGATACGCCCCGGGATAGCTCCTCATAATTATAAGATTTGAATGTAGGATAATATTGGCTCATGATACTTAAATAGGTGCCCTTCGATATCTTCTCCTTTATGAACCTCATTGACTCTTCTGTGCCGGAAATAGCGTTAGGGAGGGCCAGGAGCCTTATCAGGAGCCCTTTTACGGCTATGCCTGTCCTGTCAGTGACCAGATCACCTACCTGGCTATACATCTCTTTTATTGCCGCGCGGTTATATTTTACGTAGTTCGGCGCATCGGAGTACTTCGACGCCATCTTGTCGTCCGAATAGCGCATATCGGGCAGGTATACGTCTATTATTCCGGCCAGAATTTTAAGCGTTTCAGTGAGGTCATAGCCGCTTGTATTGTATACGATCGGGATGTCGAGCCCGTTTTTGCAGGCGATCTCGAGTGCGGATATGATCTGTGGCACAAAGTGCGACGGGTTCACGAGGTTTATATTATGGCAGCCCAGCTTCTGAAGGCGGAGCATTATATCTGAAAGCCTCTCTATCGTAACTTCGCTTCCTTTGTCGAGCTGACTGAAGTAATAGTTCTGGCAATAGACGCATTTCATGTTGCAATGCGAGAAGAATATCGTGCCCGATCCGCGCTCACCTGAGATCGGCGGCTCTTCGCCGTGGTGGGCCTGGAAACTGTAGACCACGGGATTTGCCGGAGCCCGGCAATATCCAAGCGAACGCGCGGTCCTGTCAACACCGCATTTGCGCGGGCATATAGCGCATTTTTTGAGGGAGTCTTTCAAGGTCCGGGCGGCTCTATTCAAAGCGGGCAGTTTATTCTTCACGCGGCAGTTACAATCCGTCGGCTCTGTGGGTCACGTTCTTGTCTATGAAATCCACGATAGCCCTCTCTCTTTCGGCGGTGAGGTGCGTGAATGAAACGCCCATGCCGGGATATGCGTGCGGCTGGAGCTCCTTATCCGCGATCCACGACACCCGCCCTGTGGCTTCGAGTGAGACCGGGGAGCCCGGGATGCTGAATTCAAGATCCAAGAGCGTATTCATCGGCAGCGCGCTCTTCGTATAGACGTAAAGGCCCGCAGCGCTCATGTTCAATACCTGCCCTTCAAAGACCTTTGGCTTCTTGTGGTCGCCGATTATCTTATACTTTACGCTAATATGGATATCGAGCCTCTGGAACCTTCTTCTTAAATGAAGTTTTTCGACCTCGCTTTCGTAAAAACTCTTTACCGCGGTCTCCTCGTCGGTATATGTATCAAATATCGAGTCGAGCTTTACGACCTTGAACATTTCTATTACGGAGACGGGGACATTCAGAAGCTTCAACTTCCCTTTATGGTTGAGGATATTTTTATAGGCGATCGTCAGTATTGAAAGCCCGTTATAATCTACCATATCGACGTTTTCGAAGTTCATGATTATATTGAGCTTCCCCGAGTTGACGAGCCAGCCGACCATCTCGATGAGTTCGGAGGAATTGATGTCGATCTTTCCGTCTATATCGAGTATGTTGACACCGCCTTCTTCCCGGATCCTTACGGCCATATACGATCCACCCTTCTATTGCCTGAAGAAGAAAGTGCTTACCCCTTTACCCATCCTGCTTGCGTCTTTGCCTACGCCGGAAATGGTCTCTCCGCATCCGCATAACGATACGGTCGCGGCCAAAAGCAGCAGCACCAGGAATATTTTTTTCATAGGGTCAGTCTCCCGTAAGCCTGCCTTCAAGAAAAAAGCCATACGTCATATGTTATATGGCTTTTCCCGCAGGATAAATAACGGTTATTAGAAAAGTTATTCTCTAGCCGCTTTTGACGGGACTGCAACGGTCCCCTCAACAGCCTTTTTTGTAGTCTCGGCGGTTCCGACCAGAGGCTCTGTTATCAGGTCCGGTGTCTTCTCGACTTCTCCGGAGGTGACCTGCCCTATCGTCTTCACCTCTTTGGTAACCACATTGGTAGTGCCTGTAGCGGCATCGGTTACCACGCCCGCCGTTTCATTGGTGACATTAGCGGGATAATTGAATAATTTCTGCCAGAAACTCTTCACCCTCTCGCCAAATGTCTGGGTTTCCGCTGCATAGGAGATGCCGGTCAATACAAAACACAATGCCAATACTGCTACTACGATCCGCCTGCTCATCTTTTCCCCCTTCAATAATTATTTTAAAAATTGCTGCACGAGCGCACTTATCGCTTTGCCGTCGGCTTTGCCCTTGGCCTTTTCCATCACGGCTTTCATCACCAGGCCGGTGTCGGCCTTGGTGGAGGCGCCCGTAGCGGTGATAACGGCCTTTACTATCACGATCAGCTCTTCGGGGCTCAACTGTTTCGGCAGGTACTCTTCCAGGACCAAAAGCTCCGCCTTTTCCTTTGCGACCAGATCGGCTCTTGCGCCTTTTTCGAACTGCTCTATGGACTCGCGGTGCTGTTTTACCTGCTTCTGCAGTATCTGTATGACGATGTCGTCGTCTATCGTCTTTATATTCTTCTCTATCAAGACCAGCTTCGCCGCCGATATGACCATGCGCAGGACCAAAAGCCGCGCAGCCATGCCGTCTTTCAGGGACTTCCTTGCATCCGACTCGAGCCTTTCGTATAATGTCATGAAAATACCGTCCCCTTTACCATTTGTTGAAATGATATCCAATAAGGCAGATGTGAAGCAATCTTTAAGAGCTCTTTGCGACTTTCGTAGCCTGATCGCCCTTCGGGCCCTTCACGATCTCGAACTGCACCTTATCGCCTTCCTTAAGGGTCTTGTATCCTTCGCCTTCAATAGCTGAATGGTGCACGAATACATCGCTTCCCGTATCCGCAACTATGAAACCGAACCCCTTTTTATCGTTGAACCACTTTACCGTTCCCTGCGCCACTATCCGATCACCTCCTTACGACCGCCTCACCGACCCGGTCATAAAATATGGCCGGGGTGGTGGATATTTGATGCATAAAAAAACCATCTAAAGCTTTAAAAAAGCCCTAAATGGTCGATCTCGTATTTTCGAAAACATTATTCACTAAAATGGCTCATCCGATAATAAATAAATATAGCACAAAGCCAGGTATTTGTCAAGTAGATAGCCTATTTCTCTTGGAACGGACTCTCCCGATCCTTCTTTTCAACAGCATCTTCTTGACAGGGTTCATATGATCCAATATAAGAACGCCGGAAAGGTGGTCGAGCTCATGCTGTATGGCCCTGGCCAGCAGGCCGTCCGCGTGCAGCTGCCTGGCGATGCCGTCTTCGTCAAGGAAGTTGACCGTTACCGACTTGGCCCTCCTGACTTTTATACTGACACCGGGCACGCTTAAGCACCCTTCTTCCAATATCTCAAACGCCCCGCCCCTCTTTGCTATGTCCAGATTGATAAGATTTATGAGACCTGATCCCACATCTATCACGGCCATGTTCTTATCTATCCCCACCTGATTCGCCGCCAGGCCGACGCCCTGGCTCAGATACATCACCTTTGCCATCCCGGCAAGTATCTCGCGGTCACATGCAGTAACCTTGGGGACCAGCTTCGCCTTCTTCCTGAGTATCGGGTCCGGGAATTTCCTGATGGTCATGTCTGGCATGGGATTGCTTAGCGCGGGCGGTTATGCGAATCTACGTATACTACCTTCATCTTTGAGCCCTTGGCCTTTTTATCCTCGACGAGACTGTAAGAGAGCACTATGACCAGGTCACCCACTTTACCCAAATGGGCCGCGGCTCCGTATAACCCTATTGCGCCGGATCCGGATGGCTCCTCGACGGCGTATGTCTCGAACCGTGAGCCGTTATTTATATTGACGACCTGAACTATTTCGCCGGGGTATATATTGGCCCTCTTCATAAGGTCCTTATCTATACCCATGCTGCCCTCATAATGGAGCTCCGCCTTTGTTACCTTGGCCCTGTGAATCTTGGATTTACACATCATCCTTAGCATTTGAACAAGCCCCTACTCGCCTATCTCGGTGAGATTATTTCCGTCAAAATACAGCTTCTTCGTGGTGGATAGATATCCCGCGTCGACCGGGATCGCCCCGTATTGGGCCCTGTATATCCAGACCTCCCTCGCGGTAGACCACTTTGCCTTGTCTTCCACCGCCTTGATGTCATTGGGCTTTCCCCACAACGACTCGACCTGGGCCTTGGTCATGCCTATCTTTATAGTCTCCGTGCCCAGAGGATGCTTTATGACGTCTTGGGGATTCGGGATTATTATAGCTGAACATCCCGCCAGAATGACCATAGTAGCAAGTAGCAAGGTACAAGTAGCAAGGGTGACGAAAAGTGCGGCTATAGCTTGAAGTGATACCTCAGCTCTTTTCGTTTTTCTCATTTTTATCTTCCTCCGGGAGGTTGTATATGAGATCGCACAAAAACTTCAAAAAGGTGTTCTTGTTGTCCTCTTCTATCTCGATGAATTCCATGCCCACATCGAAAGGGGCGGCATCCTCCAGCGACAGCTTCTTTTTCCACATCACTTTTGCCTTGGCGTGGACCGGGTTCGGAATGTTATGGATGTCGAGCCTCATCTCGAGGAGGTTCGATTCCTTTATATCCTTCGCGGGGGTCTCGAATCTGAGCCCGTCAGCAGAGATATCCTTGGCTGTCACATTATGGATCTTGTCGCTATCCTCAAGCGTATATGCCACTTTTATGGGCTCTCTTAGCCTTATGAAAGACCTTCTCTCCACCAGTTTTTCTCTTATCCTGACCATTTAAATGACCCTTTCGGTATTTGCCAGCGCGTAGCAAATATAACATACTACTTTGCGCCCGTCAACGAAATATCTTCTTTTAAAGGCTCTTTTACCGGCGCGTTAAGCCAATCCTTTATGTTTGCCAGCACTTCTTTGTCCGGCTCATAGCGGGTCCTGTAAATACCATCGCTCGTCTTTTTGCCGAGAAAATGGCCCAGATAGCTGTAGTACCTTATGGAGTGGTCCTGGTTGCCGCTGTCCGCCAGGGCCTTGTCGATGCTCTGAGCGGACTGTGGAGGCATTTCATCGTCCAATTTTCCGCAAAGGATGAGGACCGAAGCCGCGACGCTGTTGATCACGCCGGTGGACGAAGCGGATGCGTCCGGCCTCAAATTTTTCAGGTAGCACCTCTTACCCATGATATAGCCCCAATCCTGTTTGGACGCGCCGGCCTTACCGGCTGTCTCCTTTTCGCACATCTTCACGAGCGATATGTAATCTTCCCCCCATTTCCATTTTTCCGCAATATAGCGCAGGTACTCTTCCGAGAATTTTCCTTCCGGATATATCGAAGGCGCCATCAGGACGACCTTTTTGATATTGCCGTTCTCTGAAGCCAGTTTTAAGGCGTTAAAAGCCCCTTCGGAGTGGGCGATTACCGCTATCTGCTGACCGTTGACATCTTTCTGCGAAGCCAGAAAACCTAGGGCAGCCGCAAGGTCTGCATATTCATCATCGGCTGTGACAGACGTCGCGCTGCCTCCGCTGGAAGCGACGCCTCTTTTGTCGAACCTGAGCACGCAGAAACCATTGGCCGACAGATAATCGGCCATGGAATCAAAAAGCCCCATGTAACCGCGGTCATGGGGACCCGCCCCCCATATCAGCAATACAGCCGGTGACGGGCCTTCTTTCGCCGGTATCGTAAGAGTGCCGGCCAGCTGACTATTTTTGCCGCCGAACGACACGTCTTTTGAGACATAAGCGTCGCTCTTCACCGTACGCTCTTTCGGCTTAAACTCTTTCGGGACGAAACTTCTGATAATCTTAAGCCCTATCGAAGGTATCTCCAGCAACAACACGCTCCTGTCGGACTTGGCTACCCAGAGGCTGCCCTGGGGATATCCTTTTATCTTTAGTATGAGGTTCTCGGCCTTTATCTTCCTTCGATCGATCTTAAGATACTCGTCCTTTATCGAAGTAAGGGTGACGAACCTTTTTAGCGGAGGGATGAATTTATAAGGGAAACAGACCCTGGAATTAAAGCCCTGGGACCCGCCTCGTTTGAAATCGTAGTTCTCTATTATCGGCAGATATGTAAGCAGCGAGTCCTCTTCGAAAATGAAAGTCTTTTTCCAGATCGGCATGTTGCCCAGGTACGCGAAACGCGACTGCCCCCTGCAAAGGAAGGATATGGAATCGTTCTTATTCTCGATATAAAATGTATACGCGGCGCCGTTTCCAGAAAGCTCCTTCTGATAATCCTGCAGCACATAGCCCCTATCCAGGTCCAGGCGGCTCTTCTGGCCCGTGAAAAGTTCCTCGAAGGGCAGCGACGAGGCGGACTTATATATGCGCCTCTCCTCGGTAATGAATGTGTCTATCCTGGTCGAGCCGGCGTATTGTCCGTCAACTGAAACGTTATAGTAGTAGGTCTTGTGATTATATTTATCCAGGTAGACGAAGGAGAAGATGAACAATAGCACGCTGCAGATAAATGTCAAAATAACCAGTACGTAAATCTTCCTCACCCTCTATATCTCCTTGGCAAAACTTAATGAAAGGACTTCCGTAGAGATCCTTCTCTGGCTTCCGGACGGTTTGATCTCTTCCTTTTTCAGGATGGAGGCGATCTCCGGAGGGCAGTTCGTAAGGATGCGCTTGAAGGCCATCGCATCGCCCGGCTTCAGCATCACCCTGCGGTAACTTGTCAGATAAGGTATCGCTACCTGCGTAAGGCTAGAGCTTCCCAGTGACGGTTCCTGCGGATGGAAGATCGCTTCGTATATGACCGCGTTTCCCTGGTCGAGGAACCGCACCTTTAATAGAAGATCCGCTATCTTCTTGTTGCCGGTATTTTTTACGGTGCCCTCGATTATCGGATTGCCTTTCAGAGTCCCCGCGCCTTCGATCTTTGCCGTTATGCCGGAGATATCTATGTACGAAGCGTAAAGTTCAGCGTTTAACTCTTCGAGAGAATGTTCGTAAGAAGCGCTTAAGTCCTTCTCTTTCAGCTCCAGATATACGATATAGCTTACAAGCGTCAGCACCAATACCGCCGATAGCACAAGGCTTGATATAAAGGCAACCAGAAGGCTCTTCTTCTTTATCACGCTCATTTTGTCTTCAATCTCCCGCTGTTGACGCATTCCTTATACAGCATCCTCATATCACCGAAGATATCCAGATATCCCTTTGTTTTGTAGTCCGGGTATGTCCACGGCAGGGGGTTGTAAGAGTTATTTTTATAAAATAAAGTGACCTCGGCGAATATGCCCCTGCCAAGATATATCCTGTGCGAATAATCCTTCGTCGAAAATAGTATAAGCTTTGAAAGATTGAGATACCCCGGATCGATGTTGACGCTGCGTTTACCATTGCGCGAAAACCGCTCCTCAAGACGGTTGGTCTTGACTTTAACGGTATATATCTTTTCCGGGTCGACGAGGCGTTCGAAGCTTAAGAATTTGCGCTTTAGCCCTTGCCCGAACTCTTCGGCGTAATATTGCGTATGGTCGAAATCGATAAGGGCGCTTTCGAAATCGATGCGGCCGAAGCTCCTGACAAGGAGCCCTGTCACCTCCGGCAGTATGCCCGGGTCATTCGAAAGAAGCCCCACGATAAGTTTCGCCTTATCAGGGTGTTTAAGAGTTCCCAAGGGAGCGCACGTAGTTTATGAGAGATTTGCCGGCAGGCTCTTTTATGAAGGAGAATCTTATCCCGGAATAGAAGAATCTACGGCCTGAAGGGTCTTTTGCGTCGGGGGCATCTTCCGTCCACATCACTTCGCCGATGACCTCGGCCGTTTCTCCGGTCTCCGGCACGTCTATCTTCATGTTTAGAGATGTCCGGGGATCGAGCTTCTTATCCAGAAGGACCTTCACGCCGCCTTCAGATATATCGACCGTCTTGCCGCGCCCATTTTTGGAGAGGGCCTTCTTCAGGACCATGTAAGTGACGGTCAGTTCATGCGAAAACCTGCGGAACTTCCTTCGCTCGTTGCCGGACCATGAGCCCTCGATGCGCGCCTTGGGAAGAAGGTGTTTTAACGCAAAGCGCTCGTCCTTGAAGATCATGTAGAATATGAATACCAAAAGAGCTATGAATAAAAGTCCAAACAAAAGGAGCACGCGGTCTATTCCCCTTTTCCTTTACTTGCGATATAGGCCTGTATCATCTCTCTGTTTTTAACGGAAAGGTTATCGAAAAATATGGCGGCATCGTAATGCCTTATCACGCCGTCTATTATCACCGGATGCTCTCTTACGACTACGCCGTCCACGTCAAGTTCCCGCACGGACTTCGACGGATCCGGGACCATCAGTTTCAGCCTGACCTTTGACATGATCGGTATCTCTTTGTCGATCTTGCAGTATATTCCGGATGCGCTTATGTCCAGCGTGTGGGTTACGGTATCAAAATCGCCCGAGTTCAGTTTAAGCGCTAAACCCTCGTCACGTACCCGCGGAAACGTCCTTCTCTCTGCTGCTACCATTTTAACTTGCTCCTTTCTGCTTCGCCCGTCAACAGTAAAGCCGAGGTAGGGCTTCGCAGGAATCGGCCGTCATCCCGGCGGCCATGAAAACTTTCTTCCGGCCAACAGATGAAGATGCAGATGCAGCACCGCCTGGCCGGCGTCCCTATTGCAATTGAAGACTATCCTGTAGCCCGAGTCCCTTACCCCTCTTTCGGCGGCTATCCTGTTCGCGGCAAGGATGAGCCGGCCGACCATATCGCAGTCAGCTTCTGTCAGGTCCGAAACCCGCTCTATATGGTCTTTCGGTATTATCAACACGTGAACGGGCGCCTGCGCCTTTACATCCTCGAAAGCTATGAGATCCGGATCTTCGAAAACGATTCGCGCCGGGATCTCTTTATTCGCGATCTTGCAAAAGAGGCAGTCGCTTTTTACCATACGCTGGATATTTTACCATCATCCCTTATCATTTTTCAATGATTTTAATTGCCCAAAGGACTTTTCGTCCATCACCTTTATTCCATTCTTAGCCAGAAGTCCGGCCAGAATGCCGCTACCCTTTGTCAGCGTCCCGGAAAAAGTGCCGTCATATACAAGGCCGTATCCGCAGGACGGGCTGCTGGCTTTAAGTATCGCCTTGCGTATGCCGTATCTTTTTGCCAGGCGGAGCGCTATTCGCGAGCCCGCGAGACAGTTCTTCGTGATGTCTTTGCCGGAGGAAGTGATGACCTTGCCGCCGATTATCTCCGCATTCTCCCGCGGCACCGAAAGGCCCCCCATCACCTCCGGGCATACCGCTACTGCCCTGGACGAAAGAAAAAGCCGCCGGACAGGGGCCTTCAGATTATTTTTCCCTTTGTAAGTGCACTCTATGCCGGCAAGGCATGCGCTTATCAGGAATTCGGGGCGCACTTTATGCGGGGAGGATTTCCGTTTACTTGGCCGAGAAACCATAAAACGCGAGCCGTTTCCCTAAAGACCAGTATTCACCCTGGTTAAATACGATCGGATCGGCCTTCAGGTAATCGATCTTGTTCTTCGGATCGAGGATTTTATTGTCAATACGTATCGCGAGGACTTCGCCTATGAACATGTCATGCGTGCCCAGCTTCACGATATCTTTAAGCCTGCATTCTATACTTACGGGGCATTCCTGTATGGACGGGGACGTTACTTTGGATGAAGCGAGCTTGGTGAAGGAGCAGGCCTCGAACTTGTCGATATCCCTGCCCGATTTGACACCGCAAAGATCGACCGATTTGATGATCGAAGCCCTTGGCACGTTCACGACGAAATCGCCGGTCTCTTTTATCAGCCTGTGAGAGTATCTTGAAGGCCGTATGGAAACGGTAAGCTGCGGCGGTTCCGAACAGGCCATGCCGCACCATGCTATCGTAATTATGTTTGGCTTCCCCGAGGATTTATCTATGGAACTTACGAGGACGACCGGGACCGGATAGAGCCCGCCCGTGGGCGGGAATGCTGATTTCTGCATGGGATAGGCGGCTATTGTGCCGGGGCCGGGTTCTCGGCTGCCGGCTTCTTCTCTTTTTCAGCGGCTGTCTGCCAGCACCGCTTGGAGCAGTAGAATTTCCCGTTCCTGTAGTACCAGCGTTTCTTCTTTATCGATTTATTGCAGCCCGCGCAATTCGCCGGCCTCTCTTTCGGCAGCGCTTCCTTCTTCTCTTCGGCAGGTTTTGCGGCTGCTTGAGCCGGCGCCTCGGCTGGTGCTTGTGCCTCGGCCTTTGGCGCCTCAATCTTCGGTGCCTCGGCCTGCGGTGTCTCCGGTGCAGGTGCGGCCGAAGTTTTAGCGGCTTCGGGTGCAGGCGCACTCACTTTAGTTTGCGCCTCCTCTTCCTTGGCTTCCTGTTTAGGCTCCTGTTTTTTCTCTTCTTTTTTTTCTTCCGCCATTTTGTTTTATATCCTTACTCTTTTTTATCAAGAAGTTTCAGCCACTGTAGATAGATATATTCCAACAGCCTTCCCTTATCCGGATTACCTATCTTCTTGAACCTCACTCCGGTTTCGTAGTTTGTCCCTTCGACGGGGCCTTTCTGCCATGCCACCTCTGCCGACGCGAATATAGGCACGTTATCTCCGGGCACATCCATCGTCAGGTTTATCTCTGTGCCTTCCTTCAGCTTCTTATCGACTATGAGGAGTGCGCCTTCCTTCGATAGATTCTTCACCTTATATGACGCCTTGCACTTATCGCTTATTATATCGCAAAGCGCGCTCAATGCGGTATCGAACCGCAAAAATCTTCTTCGCTCTGTCACATCTCGTCCTTTTTTATTTGTAAAAAATAAGGGGACAAAAAATATTATTTTTCATCCCCTTATTTTGTCATCCGAAAGGATAACTATTTGCCTTTATTGAACACAAATTCCGGCTCTAGAACCGGGGTATAGCCTTCCGGTATTGGGAACGGGAAAGTCACTGTCTCGTAAACGCCAGCGCCTGTCCTTACTATGGTCATCCCAACGCCCTTTGCTAATCCGATCGTAATGCCAGAGAGAGGATTATCTTCTACGCTGGTGTCGTATATGTTCTTCGGAAGTTCAATCCACCCTGTGACTATATTGGCAACTCCTCTGTAGAGCTTCTTGCCCATATCCTGAGCATAGCTCGCCGTTGCTATATTGATGATCATTAATACAGCAACACATATAATAATACCTTTTAATAGATTCTTCATTGTCTTAAGTCACCTCCCCTCGTTATTGATTTTGGTGAAAGTATAACACAAAAAGTTAGATTTGTCAAGGTTGAGAGGGATGAATTTCTTATTTCTTTTGCTTCTTGAGTATATCTTCCACTATATCGGATATCTTCTCCCTGTCTTCCGGCCTTATATCTATGAACTCTATGCCTGTATCATACATATAATGGCCCTTCTTTGGGGATG
>Ga0315293_10000769_pt1 | contig 30325 bp, 29 predicted proteins | sample YL17G13_20_MG_FD_203071 | JGI IMG/M metagenome (GOLD analysis project Ga0315293, IMG submission 203071) | Sediment microbial communities from Yellowstone Lake, YNP, Wyoming, USA - YL17G13_20 | ecosystem: Environmental > Aquatic > Freshwater > Lake > Sediment | place: USA: Wyoming | collected... | reverse complement strand
ATCAAGAGTTAGAAGAAGTTATTAATATCTGTTGAGAATTAAAAGAAAGAACTACTCTAGACAAAGTTCTACCTTTTGAATTAACTTACACTTCCTATTGGATAGATTCAGAACTTTTATTTGGTATAAGGTAAAAAAATAGAGGGATATTGAAAATAGGAGTTCAACCTAAAATCACTAAATATTATTAATTTACAAAGCAAAACAGTCATAACATAAAAATTTTAGTACGGTGGAAGATATCTAATGACCTGTTTTTACACAGAAGACGGCAAAGATAATACTTCTAAGAAAAACCACTTGTAAGGGCTTTTTAAAAATGCTATAAGCTTACTAAGTTATAATTTATATTGTAATTAAAGTATTTTTATTAATGCCGTAACTGGAAAATGATCTGAAAACCCTTTTACCCATTTATTCTTTCTTTTCCTATATGGCTTTGGTTTACTACCTTCTTTTATGCGATTTGGACGGAAAATATTTATGGATTTTTCATCAACTTCAAGACCATTATTGCCTACAAGAATTCCTTTGGAAACCATAATTTGATCTAACATATTCCATCCTGCTGGATTTTTACTATAGTAATAAGTTCCTGACGTGGTCTCATCCATCAATGACCATGTTAAATTATAAAGATAAGGTCGAGATTTAGTACTATTTTTTCGAACTTGTACACGGGCACGGTTTCTTATGGAAAAAAGATACTCCTGAATAGAGCGATTAAAAGGTTCGTCATTAAAGTCACCCATTACAATTATATTTGCATCAGCATCTAATTGATAAAATTGATCTACTACCCATGCACAGTTCTCTGCAACCATTATTCTGAATGGTTCACTTTCATATTGTCCACTTGATCGAGAGGGCCAATGATTGCCAATTACATGAAGTATGCTCCCATTGTTAACTTGGAAGGTAACCACCAGAATATCTCTTGTAGGGTAACATTTACGAACATTATAAGCCACAGCTTCAGGATCAGACAAAACAGATTTTCGGTATACAAATCCTACATCTATCTTTCTGATATCCGGACTATCATGATGAACAACCGCATATTCATTACCATGAGGTAGTTCATTAAGTAGGTCTTTAATCACCTTTTCAGATTGGACTTCACAAATTCCCAGTAAATCAGGTCCTAGAGGATCATAAAGTTCAGAGATTACTGAGGCGAGGTTCTTAACTTTATTTTCATAGTGTTCTTGCGTCCATTCTTCTTTTAATTCAGGATGTTGTAAAGGCTCAAATAAATTTTCTAAATTATACCAAGCAATTTTTAATGTTGACATGATTATAATACCTCCTTCTTTTAAGCCCTAACGAAAAGTTCATCTGACCGCTTTCCGTTATGATCCAAGCAGTCAGGTGAAACTACCTGTTAGACTCTTGTCTCTTTTTTCTCATCCAAATCAGACATTATTTGAAATATCGGATGATGGGATAATTTTAAGGGAACATCAACTAAAATATGGTTAATGTAAAAGTAGAAATATTGAAGGGGATTAATCTTATTATGATATTTGATCATAAATTATAGGAATATCTCTTATAAAATGATGGTTTAAAAAAGTCTAATATAATATTTAATTAGTTATAGAAATTAAACTTATATTTAGTGGATTGTCCTCCTTGACAAAATAATAAATAACTTTTTAAGTAAATTCCGTAAGGTATTTCCCAATAATTAGGAATTGCCCTTTCGGCTTTTTAAAGTATACATATTAACTCAAACTATCTTTATTTATTATATATGACATTTTTATCAAAAATCCTTCTTTTTTTAGAAAAAAATTTATAATTTCCGCTTATGATTGCCTATGAAACTTAAAAATTGTTTGTTATACGCGAAATTTGAAGGGGTATTTTTATAGTTAGGGGTTAGAATAACTCAAAAATCCCTTTTTTGACGTTTTTTAATTACAGAAGGCGACAGAAAGGAGTGGTTATCAATAGGTCTAGGTGAATTCCTTGGAAAGGAGGCAATGTTTTAGGGAGTTGCCGAAGCCGCCAAAGGTGATTTGGATGAAGCGCAGTTAAGTCGGCAACCCCATGTTAGGCAATCGTTTGCTTGGCGATTAAATGTTATTACACTATTTTACTGCCTTGTCTAAATGCCAAATTGCTTTGTATCAACCCACTCCATTGATAAAAGGGACCAAAAATCCAAAGCCAGTTTGTTGAGGACATAATCATAGGGAAGCCAGCCGTATCCACCGTCACCCCAGCTTGTTCCCCACGAATTGCGGATCAGCAGCGCCCCTGTAGTCTCCTTGTTGCATTTCATGTTCTTTATCTTCCTGCCGTCATCGTAACCGACCGCAACTATTGCGTGTCCCCACTGGGCAATCTCCCCGGGACAAGGGTAAGGTATACCGGCTTTCACATTGGCGTCACCAAATGTGGGGAATCCCCAGAAGCCGAACATTGAAGGGACCCCGGCAGCCAGATACTGCTTTACCGTTGAAAGTACCGTAGCAGGCGGTACATTTGCACCTAAAGTGTCGTGGCAGAAGTATTTGAGTGCCTCATAGTTGTCCGCAACTGCATAGACAAAGCAGGGTGGTTCCTTATCGAAGTCGGGTACATTATAAGGCCAGTACTTCTCGCCAGGTACCCCACACAGTGTAAGTGCGCCCATGACATTCCTGAGCCATGCCCCTGTATCGCCCGTCACCTCCATCAGATTGCGGGTAGTCTTGTAGACAAAGAGGCGGGAACCTTCTATGTGCTTACCATAAGCCCTTCGCTGAAAATATTCAACTATCCCTACACCAGCATGGGCTGTACATGAACCGAGAGTTAACTGATTTTCTATTGGCGAGCACCACTGCCTCAGATCAACTATTGCAGGGAGTGTCAATGTCTTGTCGGCTAAACCAAGCTTTTTAGCCATATTTTTTATATCCGGATGTTCCACAGAATAGTCCCGCAGGTCAGGCATTGGCGGCAACCAGCCTGTTCCAACTGTTTCCTTTGTTTCAAGAATTTCTACTTTTTTGTATAAAGTATACATTTTATTTACCACCTTTTATTTCTTTTTTTTTCTTATTTGGCCTGTATCTTTCTTAAAGAAAGGCCTTTATCGACCATAGAAGACCTTACCTTCCTTACATCAAATCATCTCATATAGCATCACCCCCCTCAATCCGCCAAGTAAAATGGCGCCTAACTTGTTTATATTCGAACTTAGTTGCGACTCGCGGGCACAAAATCCTAGCCACGCTAAAACGGGTTTATTCCTTATTTTTGTTACCTTCAGTAAAGGTAAAATGAAAGTGCGTCTAGACCAAGCTCTTTTACTCTTGGTTCGAATGCATTGATGAGATCTTTATTGTATAATTCAACTCCATCACCTTGCAACAAGACATCCCCATCAGTGAAGTTCAGTCTATCCTCATAGAGTATCTCCGTAGAGAATATCGAAATCTGCTCTTTAAACAGGCTGACTGCATCTAGGCCAAAATCAACCCCCCGATTGGGGATGCCAGCGGGTACGGTAGGTGGTAGAAGATCGCTATTAGCAGCCACAATGGTACCCGTAGCAGCAGAGAGCAGGTCTCCATCCAAAAATCTGGGCTCTTTCGGCCACGGTGCCGTGCCCTCGGTAGAGAACCAAATATCAATATCCAACTCCTTAAGATGCTTGATCAGCGCTTCAGGATTTTCCAGCCAGAAACTACGGCCCCGTTCCTTTACCACCTCGAGGAATTTAAGAATGGCCTCCCGTTTACCTATGAATTGAAGCGCATCCAGGCCAAGGTCTAGCGGGCGAGGAATGTCGAAAGCAAAAAGGAGAGCCGAGTTGGGTAGGATAGCCCCGTTGGTGGCCAGTAAATCACCGGCTGTAAACCACCCCTCAGGATGATCGAGTTCGGTAGAGAACGCAACAAATCTTTTCTCGATGTCGATGACATCAACGGCATCCAAGCCAAGATCGAACTCCACCTTAAATATACCCAAGAGCTCATAATTCCTCATATAGACGTACCCTGTCGCATTAAGCAGATCACCATCAGAGATGATAGGGTTGCCATCACTAGGTTTTGGGCCTCGGGTAACGAAATCCTCTTCAGTAGAAAAGAAAACACCCTTTAGTGGGACTTCGCATTGGGCAGTTGCCAAACCTATCAGCATAAATATGATAGACACTAGTAACAACATCGGACTAATCTTAAATTTTCGCATTTTTTTCTCCTTTTCCGTTTTTTTAAAATACCCTCAATTACTTACCTTAGTTTCTACCCATTGCATCACCTCCTCCCTACTTGTAACTGCCTAATGTTAAGGTTGACCTGCCGAACCGCTTACACCAAAACTGATACGATGCTCATACATTTAATTTTCTACCGAACTTTAATTAAAGCACGACGATTCAGTCTGGCTGAACCTTTTGTTAGGACTTTTTAAAAAACCTATAAGCTTAGCAACTTATAATTTATTTTGTAATGTTTCTATTTTTCTATATACATCTATATTTCCTAAAAAATAATCCAGCACATCTCTCTAAACGAAAAAAATACCGGCCTTTGTAGCTTCGAGAATTAGTTTAATTAAGGCCCTTGCTTAAAGTCCAAAATTTTTTGTATCAATCCACTCGTTCCTGAGAAGTGACCACCAATCTATTGCCAATCCTCTTAAGACATACTCATATGGCAACCAGCCATATCCTTTATCACCCCATCCTATGCCCCAAGAATTTCGTATAAGTATGGCTCCAGTGGTCTCTACTTCGCAATTATCGTTCTTAATCTTGATTTTATCGTCAAATCCTACTGCTACAATAGCGTGACCACCGAGGATTCTCTCTTTAGGACATGGAAATGGGATTTTTCCATCATTCCCAGTTTTCTTGATAGAATCAAAGACCGTAAATCCAAACATCGACGGCAGGCCGGCAACTAAGAGAGATTTAACTCGTTTCAAAAGCAAATCTTTAGGTGTAGATGGAGGATCAAGGCGAAAGTATTGTATAGCTTGGTAGTCTTGGGCAAAAGCATAACAGAAGGAAGAGGGCTCTTTATCGAAGTCTATTATGATATAATCCCAGTATTCTTCCGGGGGGATCCCAAAGAGCACCATAGCAGCCATTGTAGTACGGAGAAAAGCCCCTGTATCTCCTATCCAGTGAAGCAGGTTGCGAGTTGCTTTATAAAGGAATAACCTAGATGCATCAATATGTTTGCCAAAAGCCCTTCGCTCATAGTATTCTACAAGGCCAACCCCGGCATTTGCTGTACACGAGCCGAGAGCACCTTGATACTCAATAGGAGAACACCAACTTCTTAGATCAATGGAAGTTGGTATACTTAACTTCTTAGGTTCTGTAACCCCTACTTTTGTAAGCATAGCCTTTACAGAATCTTTTTGCCCCAACCTTATTAGTCTAGTAGTAATTTCTTCTTTATCCATCGTGTAGTCCCGAAACTCGGGATAGTCTGGAAGCCATCCCATTCCTAATTCGAAGCCAATTCTTTCCTTTTCTTCAGCCATTTTAAGCACCTCCTTTAAATATTACTATTCGTGCCTTTCAGAAAACTCTGAAACCCTTGTCTTACAAGGCTTTTAGAGTACCTCTATTTTATTCTTCACCTCCACCCTTGAAACCCTTATCTGATAAGGGTTTTAGGAAGGTTATCGATTAATTTCTACCCATTTTATCGATTTTTTAGGGGCTTGGAGGTGAATTTTTTTCACCTTCTAAAGTTTTCTGAAACCCTCATCTCTATCTTAAGCAAACATTTTGCTAATTTGAATTTAATTTCACCTCCACCTACCTTTTACCCTATAATATTTTTAGAATATTGTTCTTTAGTTTTAACAACTTTTCAGAAAAGTAGGAGGTAATGTTATGAATAGGTTTAAGGCAAACCAAAAACTTCTTTTTAAAGCTAAAACTGTTTTTAATTTAAAACCTCTAGAGAAATACGAAATTCTTTTCTCTTTTCTTGATACCTCATCATTAGAGATACTGTATCCTTCTACCGGCAGACCGCCTATTCCCTATGGAGCTTTGCTAAAAGCTCTTGTCTACAAAAATATTAAAAATGTATCTTATCTTTCTGATCTGGTAAGAGAACTTCAGGATAACCCTGATTTAGCCTTAGTCTTTGGTTTTCATCCCCTCCATCTACCTTATGTAGAGAATTTTTCTGCCTTCTTAGGAGATACTGAAAATAGCATCCTCCAAAAGGTGAGAGATTCTCTGGTAAGTAAGTTAATCGAGCTTAAAGAGATTAAGGGAGCTTATCTTACTTTCGATTCCTCTAATATCCCGGCTAAAGTTAAAGAGAACAACCTTAAAACTTCTATTAAAGATAGGTTTAGTAAGACTAAGAAACCCAAAGGTGACCCCGAATCTCGTCTTAGTATCATGGTCCATTTTCCCAAGCCTTTTCAGAAAGAGTTTAAATACTTCTTTAGGCTACCGCAATTTTGTCCTCTCTGATGCCTTATCTGAATTACCCATTTTAGAAGAAACCAAGGGAGCCAATGTAGTAGACAGTAAGGTTATTATCCCTCAGCTTGAATTGGCTAAAGATAGGTTTAACCTTAATATCTGTGGGGTAATCGCCGATGCTGGTCTTGATTCGGCAAAAGTTCTTTCCTTTATTATCAAGGATCTTAAGGCTAAGCCCTATATTGCTCGAAATCTAAGAAGAGAAAAAGACCTTAAAGTTTCCTCAAGCGGTAACCGTATCTGCCTAGCTGGATTTGAGATGTTATACTGGGGTAAGTACAAAGAAGGAAACAGAACCAGAGTCAAGTTTGTTTGTCCTATTATCCATTCTAAAAAGTTTAGAAAAGAACATCCCTTCTGTCCCTGGATGCATCCACAGTTTGTAAAAGGCACAGGTTGTTTTGCCTATACTCAGGTACTTAGTGAGGATATCCGCAAACAGATTGCCTATGGCACTCTAAAATTCAAGAAAGTCTATAACCTGCGCAGTGGGTGTGAAAGGATATTTTCCAGGTTACTTGACCTTTGTATGCAAAATCCGAGTGTCAGAGGACTCCGGGCTATTTCTAATCATTGTACTATCGCCCATATTACTGTTCTTTTGGTTGCCTTGACTGCTGCTAAGACCGGTAACAAAGATAAGATTCGCTTTGTAAAATCTTTCCTTCCTAATATTTAATTTTTAAAGAGCGAGTTTTCTGAAAGCCTATATTACTATTCAGGTAAGAATGCTAAGCAAAATGTCATCTGTTCGTATTAAAACCTATTAAAAGGCTAATTTACATCACCTTCTTTCTTGTTTATTTTTTCTCGTCCCTTAAATTTACTTGGCAATCTCAAAAGTAATCATCCATAGATTAATCGTATAGAAGGGACCTTGCTTAAATTGTGTTGTGCTGTACTATTTTCTATTACCTCAATACATCTTGGTATATTAGTAATTTATGCTATTTTATCTTGATGAATATTTAAATATAGCGAAACAACTTGATCCACCACTGTCACTTACTACCGGGGGCTGGGGATAAAAGCCCAGCGAGTGCTCCCACAGCTGCTGATCCGATTGCTATCAATATTTCTGGTGTAGCTGTAACTTTATTTACCGCGAGATAAATTCCCCCGCTGACAGCAAGCAGGACAGTTAGACCTAACGCCAAAACAACTATACGATAGATCCATTTGTCGGTCTTAAGCGGAGACCCTGCTATTTTGGCAATGGCCTTGGCAGGATCTTTGCGAATTTCTTCTTCCAAACTCTTGTCCTTTTCGATCATTGTTACTAACTCTCTAACAGAATCGACTTTCATAAGCTCTATCTCCTTCTCCTTTCAGTATCTATTTTTGTAATAATATTCCCATTCCTTTGTTTCTTGCCTCCTTTCTTGTTTATTTTTTCTCGTCCCTTAAATTTACTTGGCAATCTCAAAAGTAATCATCCATAGATTAATCGTATAGAAGGGACCTTGCTTAAATTGTGTTGTGCTGTACTATTTTCTATTACCTCACTACATCTTAGTATATTAGTAATTTGTGCTATTTTATCTTGATGAATATTTAAATATAGTGAAACAATCTGTAGTATAGAAAGTTAGTTTAGTGGAGCAATTAATGAAACATCAATAATTAGAAATTGGGTATGTTGGTTGGGGTAAATCTTTTAACCTTTGTGGTATATAAATAGACTAAATATTTATTCATAAAAGACTTTCTCAAAAGATATCTCAACTGGTTTAGGCAATAGTAGAACAAATCCTATTTGAACACTTGGGTAAGTATGAGACAGCATATTAGTAATCCTTTCCTCTTTATTAGGATTAAGCTTGAAATGGGATGGTATAAATATTAAAATAATGGATGGCTTTTAGGGAACATCAACTAAAATGTAGTTAACGTAAAAGTAAAAATATTGAAGTGGTGTTAATCTTATTATGATCTTTGATCATAAATTATAGGAGTATTTTCTATAAAATAATGGTTTAAAAAGTTTAATTTAATATTTTATTAGTTATAAAAATCAAACTTTATATTTAGTGGAGTATCCTCCTTAAGATTGTAAGTTTTTTCTGTCTTTCTTATACACCTAATTTATACTTATGTCAAATGATATTTTGTACTATTTGATACCACTATTTAAATTGAAATGCTTATTAAGACGGAATAATTGTATTATTTAATATTTTTGTACTGAGATAAAACTTATAAAAGAAACTAACAAAAAGCCCTTCAGCATTCAAGCTAAAGGGCTGGTAATTTTCTTGGCTCCCCCTATTGGACAGCTTCAGAACTTTTAAGGGGAATATGACAATAGAAAGTATTAGATTAAATCAGTTAATTATTCAATATTAAAGTAATGTCTAAAAATTAGAATTTGTAAAATATTTATAAAATGAAAAAGCCCTTCAGCAAAATGCCAAAGGGCTATAATTTTTTAATAAATGGTGAGCCAGACAGGATTCGAACTTTTTAAGTGTACAGAGCATGCTTGTACAAGCTCAATCATTCGGTCACTTTTTATCACTTTTCGTAAGGGGTCTAATGCTCAAGAGCCATTTTATTTTATAACCCAATACGCAGGTACGCAGCAGGCATCATTTATTTAATCCTCGTACTTTTAACCACATTCCTTACTCAGGATTTGCCTATATTGGCTTTGATGGTTATAATTACTTTAATATCTATTAAGCGAGGGGTTATAAATGATAGAAAGAATAATTAAGTATAAACATATTATTTGGGATTGGAACGGAACTTTGATAGATGATGTATGGCTGGTAGTGGAAATAATGAATAAGATGCTAAGAAAACGTAACCTGCCAAGGATAGATACAAAAAAATATAGAGAAATTTTTTGTTTTCCGGTAACAAAATATTATTTAAAACTTGGATTTGATTTTTCTAATGAATCATTTGAGGAACTTACGGTTGAGTTCACAACTGAATATTACCAGCGTTTCAATGAGTGTAAGTTATTTAGTGGAGCAGAAGAAGTATTAAAAAAAATAAGCGATATGGGGATATCTCAATCTATTTTATCTGCTTCAAAAGAAGATGTTCTGATAGAAAAGATTAAGTATTATGGTATTGATAAGTATTTTTGTAAGATAATAGGTTTAGAAAATCACTATGCTGAAAGTAAAATTGAAAGAGGAAAAAAATGTATAGTTGAATTAAATTTAAATCCGCAAGAAGTTCTTTTAATAGGAGATACTATCCATGATTACGTAGTTTCAAAACAGATTGGCAGTGATTGTTTACTGATTGCCAATGGGCATCATAGTTATAAAAAGCTTACCAAGTTGGGGACTGAGGTTATCATTATTAGAAAGTTAAAAGAAATAAATCAAATTTGAGTGAAGAAATTGAGCTGAATGTATAAACTATTAAAATATATTATAATAAATAAAAGGCAGCAAGAATTAGCTCACTAAAAATATACCTGGTATTGGTAGTCTGTCCTACTTAAAATATTAGGTAAGATACGCAGGAGGCAGGGAATGAAGAATTCACATACACTCATTATTTTTTTGACCTTGATTATTATCTTTATAACTTCGGTCAGTACGTTTTGTTTTAGTCAGGATAAATCAATAGAAGAACTATACTTTCAGGGTGTTGATTTATTAGAAAATAAAAAACAATATGAAGAAGCACTTAATTATTTTCAGCAGATTATCGAATTAGAACCAGGTTATGCAGAAGCCTATTTCCAGATGGGGAAAATATTTAGAACTACTAAGCAATTCGAAAAAGCAATAACCTACTATAAAAATGTTATCAACTTAAAACCCGATTATAGTTCAGCTTATTACGAATTAGGGCTTGTTTATATGGAACTTCAAAAAAAGGAGGAGGCATTGGAGGCCTTTAAACAGGCCATTCGAAGTAAACCGGATTCTGCCAGTGCCCATTATGGCCTGGGATTAGCCTATAATGAATTAGAAAGATATAATGAGTCTATTGCAGCATTCCAGCAAGCTTTACTGCTTGACCCCAATGATGCTCAAATTTATTATGGTTTAGGAATTATTTATGAACAGATCGGGGAGTATCAAAAATCAATTGATTTTTTGAAAAAAGCTCTTCAACTCAAAGCAGATTATGGTAAGGCGTTTTATCATTTAGGAATGAATTACCAAAAGGAAGAAAAATATCCAGAAGCTATCGAAAACCTGGAAAAGGCTGCAAATTTCCTACCGGATTCTGCTGACGAAATTTACTACACCATGGGAATGATTTACCGAAAAATGAAAAATTATGAGGACGCTGCCATCGAAAGTTTCAAAAAAACCACCCAGAGAAATCCCCAACATGCTGATGCTTTTTTCTATTTAGGATGGCTCTATAATGAAAAAGGGAATTATGAGAAAGCGATAGAGGCTTATCAGGAAGTTATTCGAATCAACCCTGATTACACTTATATATATTATAATTTAGGCTGGGCTTATGGAGAACTAAAAAAATATCAGGAAGCCATTAACGCTTTTGAGAAAGCGGTTGAACAAAATCCCCAAGACGCAGATGCTCATTACGGTTTGGGATGGATGTACAGTCAATTAGAAGATTATGAAAAAGCCATAGAAGCCTTTAAACAGGCTATACGTATTCAGCCAGATTATATTTATGCTCACTATAATTTAGGAATGGTTTATCTGGTTCAAGGGGATAGAAATAGTGCTCTTGACGAATATAAAATTCTCAAAGATTTAGATCAGGATATAGCAGACCGATTATTTGACCTGATTTATAAATAAAGCTAGAAAAGATATTTGATCTAATTTTAAGGTGTGCAGCTTAAGCAGCTTAAGATGATCAAATATTCACTATTTACATAAGTGATACTCTTTTTTATATTTTTAGAAATTCCTCGGTCTTTAAAATATTGGCATAACCTGCTGAAAGTGTTTGTGCCGAGGCAAGTTTAATTTGATCTTGATTGAGTTTTTCCAGACCCGGCGTTCCAGTTGCGTCTATTATAAAATCAACATAATAATCTCGGTCATGGGCATCTCGAGCGGTAGATTCACAGCAAAAGTTAGTCATGAACCCCACAATAACCACCTGATTAATATTTAATTTATTTAAAATATTAGCTAAATTTGTGTTAAAGAATGCGTTATATCTATTTTTAATTATTTCGGGTGAATCCTTAACCTTTATTAGGTCATCTATATATTCAACCTCTGGTGAACCTTTTATAAATCCTATTTTTTTTATTTTTCCGGTAAGATCATACATTCTACCGGCATCAGAGCCATCAGGATTATGTAGATGTCTGATATAAATTATGGGTAGGTTTTTATTTTCAAAATATCTGATTATTTTATTAATATTTTCAATTATACTCTCCACATTATTTACTTTTAATCTGGAATTGGTTAAAGAATAAACCTTTTGGGCATCTATTACTAATAGAGCACTACTTTTAATCATTTTTTCCCTCTGGTATAATAAGATGATAATTACTTATTTTGTATTTAAATTATATTACAAAGAAAAATAATAATCCATAAGGGAGATAGTTAAAATTTTGAATATAGACAATATATTTGGCCCAGCATTAGGAGCAATATTATTGATAACTATAAAGTATATCCTTAAACCAGTGGAAGAAGGATTAGGAATTTATGGATTAGTTGAACTGATCTATGCAGCACTTTTGATAGCGATTATGTTATGGAGGCCGGGAGGGATTTTGGAGAGAAAGTCTGATTCGAATTGATTTAATTTATTAGTATAGATCATAAAGTATTACCAAATAAATTGAAAAATTGTATATTTTAAAGATAGTTCTAAATAATGGATCTTTTATCTGTGTGCGCACTATATAATTCAGTAGTTTTCTCTTGACAGGAGATAAAATTTATACTAAAATGAAACCGATATCAGAAATCGGTTTCATTAAGAATTTACTCATACAAAGGTAGCTAATCTAACTGCCTCTTATTCTATCCGAAGAAAAGGGGCAGTGATATCTTTTCCGAGAAAGTTCGAAATTGATTGGAGTAAATTAAGATGACCAAGACTATTACCATTTATGATGTAGCTCGCCAGGCTGGAGTTTCTCCCTCAACAGTATCTCGGGTGATGAATTCTCCCGAGATAGTAGCTCCTTATACTCGCCAAAAGGTGATGCAGGTGATGAAAGAATTATCTTATATTCCTAGTATGATAGCGGCCAGCATGCCCCGCAATAGAATGAATTATATTGGGCTGATTATTCCTGATATTACTAATATCTTTTTTTCTAATATTATCCGGGGTATTCAAGATGTTTGTGAAAAATGTGGATACAACGTATTGGTGGTCAATTCTGATGATAGTCAAGAAAAGGAAGGTCGTTACTTAAAACTTTTGTATTCCCGCCGGGTAGACGGGGTGATAATGACAGTTGCAGGATATCGGGAAGAAAAGTATTCTGAAGAAGAATTGTCTTTAATGAAAAAGATGCGCCTGGTGCTTATTGATAGAGAGATAAATGGATTGGCTACTCCTATTATCAAAGTAGATAATTTTGCTGGGGCTTATTCAGCAGTCAAATACCTCCTGGCCCTGGGTCATAAAAAGATAACGTATTTAGCCGGAATAGAGGGAACTAAGACTAATCAAGAAAGAAAAAAAGGTTATCTAACTGCTTTGAAAGAGGCCAATATAAGTTGGCAAGGAGAGATAGTAGCTAATTTTCGCCTGGACACTGCTTATCAGAAAATAATACACCATTGGCCAGAATTAAAGAATTCTAATCACCTACCCAGTGCAATATTTGCAGCCAATGATCTGATGGCAATTGGGGCTTTAAAGGCCTTTGCTCAATTAAAGGTTCAAGTTCCCCAAGAGGTATCAATTATTGGTTTTGATAATATACCATTTTCTGATTGTACTAACCCACCCTTAACTACTATTAACCAGCCTACTTACTTGATGGGTAGAAAAGCAGTGGAAACCTTACTTTTACTGATAGATAAAAAAAAGGTCAAGAAATCTATAGAGCTTAAAACCGAACTTGTGGAGAGGGGTTCAGTAAGCAGATGGGAGGTTTAAAGATGAAAAAAGGTGGCATTTTAAATCCTCAACTTAATCGAATTATCTCCGAAATGGGGCATGGTGATATGTTAATTATCGCTGATGCGGGATTGCCTATCCCCAGGGAGGTAGAAAGAATAGATTTAGCTTTAAAGTGCGGAACTCCTTCCTTTAAGGAAGTCTTGCAAGCAGTCTTTTCCGAATTACAGATCGAAGAGGCCTATGTAGCTAAAGAAATTAAAGAAAAAAATCCTCAAACCTTAAATCTAATTTCCTCAATAATAGAGGAAGTTAAGTTTATTTCCCATGAAGAGTTAAAAGAATTATCAAAACAAGCCAGAGCAATTATCAGGACCGGGGAGTGCAGTCCCTATGCTAATATTATTTTAATTTCGGGAGTGCTATTTTGAATAATTTAGCTTTAGAATTTATTAATATTTCCAAAAGTTTTCCCGGAGTACAAGCTTTGAAAGAAGTAAGTATTCAGATTAAAAAAGCTAAGGTTCATGCTATTGTGGGAGAAAATGGGGCTGGTAAATCAACCTTGATGAAAATAGCCGTAGGAGAATTGCTCCGTGATGCTGGGACTATCAAAGTATTTGGTCAAGAAGCCCAAATTAGCTCTCCTTCTGATGGTTATCACTATGGGATAAGTTTAATTCATCAAGAATTTAGTTTAGTTTCCAGTTTAGATATAGCTCAAAATATTTTTTTAGGTCGGGAATTAACTAAAGGGTATTTATCCTTTATGGATAATCACCAGATGTATAAACGCACTGAAAAGATTTTAGAGTCTCTGAAGATGTTTCATTTAGATCCTCACTTAAAGATAAAGGACTTAACTGTAGCCCAGAAACAGGTGGTAGAAATAGCTAAAGCCTTATCTTTAAATTCCAAAATAATTATTATGGATGAACCCAGTGCAGCTTTAACCTTAGAAGAAACCCGCCGTCTTTTTGAATTAATTCGGGAACTAAAAGAAAAGGGGGTTACCATACTTTTTATCTCTCACCGTATAGAAGAGATATTCGAAGTAGCCGATGAAGTAAGCATATTACGTGATGGGGAATTAATCTTAACTAAGTTGGTAGCTCAAATTGATCGAAATCAGGTTATCAGTAATATGGTCGGACGATCCTTAGAGTTTTTCTTTCCTTCCAAAGCCGAACAGAAAAAAGAGGCTAAGATAATCTTAGAAGTAAAAAATATCAGCAAAGAGCGGAAATTCTCGAATGTTTCTTTTCAGCTTAAAGAGGGAGAGATTATTGGTTTGGCCGGACTGGTAGGTTCTGGTCGTTCCGAAGTAGCTTTGGCCATCTTTGGATTAAATCATTTAGATGCTGGAGAAATATATTTACAGGGGAAAAAAGTAAACATAAACTCACCTTTTGAGGCCATAAAACAAGGTCTGGCTTTACTACCAGAAGATCGAAGGGAGCTGGGATTGATTATTGTCAGGAGTGTATTAGAAAATCTTTCTCTTCCGGCGCTTTATTGGGATATTGCCAGGAGATATTTTATTGACCTGAAGAGAGAACTAACTATAGGCCGAAAAATCCAGAAGGAATTATCTATTCGTTTTGCCTCCTTTTCCCAGAAAGCAGAATCTTTAAGTGGAGGCAATCAGCAGAAAGTAGTGGTTGGTAAATGGTTAATTACTAAGCCTAAGATTTTAATTATGGACGAGCCTACTCGAGGTATAGATGTAGGAGCCAAATTAGAAATTTATAATATTGTTAATACCCTGGCCCAAAGAGGGATAGGGATAATCTTTATCTCTTCCGAGTTCTCGGAAATATTAGGTATTACCCATCGAATTTTAGTAATGAGTGAAGGAAGAATTACTGCTGAGTTAGATCCGAAAAGTTCTACCGAAGAAGATATTTTAAAATTTGCCACTAGAAAAAAGGTATCTTAAGATGAAAAATTTACAGTTTAAAAATATTATCCGACAATATGGTATATTATTCGGTTTAATCGGATTAATTATTGTATTTTCACTTTTATCTAAGCAATTTTTCACCATATCTAATATGCTAATTGTAATGAGACAAACTTCTATCGTAGCTTTCCTGGGTGTGGGTATGACCTTTGTAATCCTGGGCGCTGGTATAGACCTCTCGGTAGGTTCTGTATTGGCTTTCTCCGGAGCGGTAGCAGCAGGGGTAATACAAAAAGAAGGAGTATTTTTAGGTATTTTTGCGGGTTTAGCTTTGGGAGTAATTCTGGGAGCTTTTAGCGGTTTGGTGATTGCCAAATTAAGGATTCCAGCTTTTATTGTTACGCTGGCTATGATGGCTATGGCCCGGGGAGGTACTTTGGTCTATACCGAAGGGCGTCCCATTACTGGCTTACCTTCTTCCTTTGCCTTTTTAGGAAGAGGATATATAGGAAATATTCCCTTCCCCATCATCTTGACGTTAATTATATTTATATTGGCTTATATTATTTTAAAATTAACTCGTTTTGGTCGTTATGTCTACGCCACCGGTGGAAATATTAATGCTGCTCGAGCCTCGGGAATAAAAGTAGATAATATAATTATCTCCAATTTTACTATCAGTGGTTTCCTTTCTGGACTAACCGGCATAGTCTTAGCTTCTCGACTTAACTCAGCACAGCCAACAGCCGGCATGGGCTATGAATTGGATGCCATTGCCGCTGTGGTCTTAGGCGGAACCAATCTCTTTGGAGGAGAAGGAGAGTTATGGGGAACTCTAGTTGGAGCTTTTATTATGGGAATCTTGAATAATGGATTAAATATGCTTAATGTTTCGTCTTTTTACCAGCAGGTGGTAAAAGGTATAGTCATCCTAATAGCTGTAACAGTAGCTCAAAGTGGCAAGAAATGAGAAATCGCTAAAAAAGGAGGTGAAAGAATAGAAAAAAGAATCTTTGCACGTCAGTATTAACCTATTTTAAAAATAATAAGGAGGTATCTTAAATGAAAAAGTTATTACTTGCACTTTGCATAGTAGCAATTTTAGGAATTTCTGCTTTTGCGAGCAGTATGACTGTTGGATTATCAGTCTCTACTCTAAATAACCCATTTTTTGTCATCTTAAGGGATGGCGCCATAGAACAAGCAAAAGTCCTTGACGTAGATTTGGTGGTGATGGATGCTCAAAACGATCCAGCTAAACAGGTATCTGATATCGAGGACTTAATCCAGAAAAAAGTTGATGTCATTCTCTTAAATCCTACTGATGCCGATGCTCTCGTACCTGCTGTAGAAGAGGCTAATAAAGCAGGCATTCCTATCTTAACTATTGACCGTAGCGTAAACGGTGGAGAAGTTGCCTTGCATATTGCTTCCGATAACGTTAAAGGAGGAGGAATGGCTGCAGCCTATACAGTAGAGCAATTAGGAGAAAAGGGTATTGTAGTAGAATTAGAAGGGATTACCGGTGCATCTGCTGCTCGAGAGAGAGGTCAAGGATTTGATACTTATATTGCCAAATTTTCTGGAATCAAATTGGCTGCCAAGCAGACTGCTGACTTCGATAGAGCTAAAGGAATGAGCGTTATGGAAAATATCCTTCAAGCTCAACCAAAAATCGATGCAGTATTTGCTCAGAATGACGAAATGGCCCTGGGAGCTATTCAAGCTATCAAAGCTGCTAAAAGACAGAAGGAGATGTTTGTAGTAGGTTTTGATGCTGTACCTGATGCCCTGGATGCTATCAAAGCAGGAGATATGAAAGCTACTATTGCCCAGCAGCCCTGGATGATGGGAGTTCTGGGAGTAATGAATGGCTATCTGGTGGTAAACGGAGTGAATTTGGGAGTAAAATTTATCCCTGTTCCCTTAAAAGTCATCACTCAGTAAAATAAATCAGTGAATCAGGGGACGGTTCAATAGATCAAGAATAAATTTTAGTTGAACCGTCCCCGAATAAAAAGGAAGTGTAAACCTGCCCCTGTAATTATAAAAATGCATCACTTCATTTCCTCGCTCATTTAATTTCAAATGATCCGCTTTTATTGCACTTTTATCATATTTTAAAAAATTAAAATATGTTAATTGTTGAGACCCGAAACTTCCTTAATTTTAAATATCGGATACAAACGGGGTCAGAATATTTTATAGGTCAATAAAGAAACTTAAAAATAAATGAAAAACCCCTTCAGTATATGTACTAAAGGGGTTTTTCATTTCTTAACTAAGATATTTTAACTAAAACTTAATAACGTCTTCGGCTATCGTTAAAATCTCTTCTGGGTTTTTGTGGTTTGGCTTCGTCGATCTTCAATGGACGATCATTAAAATCGGTTTCGTTTAAAGCTTCTTTGGCTTTTTCAGCTTCTTCTGAAGAAGACATTTCCACAAAACCAAAACCTTTGCCTTCGATAATATTGACACTTTTTACAGTACCATATTTACCAAAAAGCTCTTCCAGTTGCTGGTTAGTTACGGTATAGCTTAAATTTCCGACATAAAGTTTACTACCTTGCATCTCTTTTTCCTCCTTTTTTATTTTTTCTTCAGTAACATTCTCTTTAGAGGAAAAGTAAAACAAGATAGAAAAAACTCTATTTCAAATATTACTTAGCTCAATCCTAAACTAAAGGATTAAGTTTTTCAGGTTATAAATTATTCATTTAATAACCTTTTCACTTATTGGTAAGTGATTTTTTTATTATATATTAATTGGGAAGAATGTCAAGCATTATTTTTAGTTTTTTGATCACGATTCTTTCTAAAATCGTAGAAATAAAAAAATATAAAATAGTTATTTACTGATTAACGGAAGTAGTTCTTCAGCTAAATTTGCATTTAATTGTTTAACCATTTCATATTCTTTCATAGCTGCTTCTTTATTACCTAAATTATAATAGATCAGACTCAAATTATAATAGGCATTAGTATATTTTGGATCTAATTTTATTACCTCGTCCAATGCCCCGATGGCTTCGTCATATCGCTCTAATCTTTTATAATTAAGTCCTAAATTAAAATAAGCCACAGTAAAGTTTTTATCAATACGTATTGCTTCTTTATATGCCGCTATTGCTTCTTCATAAAGTTTACTCTGATCTAAGGAATAGCCTAAACTAAAATGACTATATTTATATTCCGGATTATTTTGAATTGCTTTTTTATAATTATTTATTGCCTCCGGATAAAGTTTTTTATCTTTATAAGTTTCACCCAAACAATAGTAATAGTAATAAAATTTTGGATATAACTGTATAGCCTTTCCTATTGTTTCAATAGCTTTATCATATTCTCCTAATTTTCTATAGGGATATCCTAAGCTGTTATAGGCATCACCATATTTTGGATCTATGCTTATAGCCTTTAAATAAGCTTCCACCGCTTCTTCGTATAACTCAATACTTATATCATCTAATGCATCTCCTAAGGAGTAATAACTCCATTTATGATCAGGTTTAAATTTTATTGCTTTTTTATAATAGATTATGGCCTTGGAAAAGTCGCCTTTGTCTGCAGATATAAGTCCTAAGTTATAATAAGGGTAAGCATAATCAGGTTTTAGTTCTATAGCTTTGTTCAACATCTGGAGGGCTTCCTCGTATCTCCTCAATGTTCTATAAATATCTCCGAGGTTACTGTAAGCCTCTGCATATTTAGGATTTAAACTGATGACTTTTTTATAAGCTTCAATAGCCTCATCTTTTTTATTAAGATTATTTTTACACCTGCCGATGTTAAAGTAAGCGTTGATATAATTTGGATCAATTTCTAATGCTTTTTCAAAATAGGTAATGGCTTCCTCATATTTTCCCTGATTTATAAGTTCTTCCCCTTGTTTATAATTTTCTTCTGCAGCAGGGATTGATTCAGAAAATGATAAAGAAAAAGAACATAAAAATAAACTAATAATAATACTAAAAATTATAAAAATTTTTTTCATAGAATCTTGCCTCCTAAAAATTTTTTTAAATTTATCTGTTAGTGAATAGATCATCCTTTGATAAAAAATTAAAAAATACAGTATATATTAATTATGATACTATCCTAATAATAATTATACTCTAAAATAACTGAAAATCATGTTTTTTTTAAAATATTTTTAAAACAAAGTTAGATCTTTTATTTTGGGAGGTAACTTTATTTTATTATATGGTTATTGTGCCTTGTTTATTTTTAGAAATTATTATATTATCTATAAAATATATCTCTAAGCTCATTGATCAAAAAGATGAGGTATTCATTATGGAATTAAAATATATTGGATTAATCTTAGTAGTAGGAATTGTCTCTGGATTTGTCAATACTATAGGTGGAGGTGGTTCCTTATTAAGTTTACCGGCTTTAATATTTTTAGGATTACCTTCCGCAGTAGCTAATGGTACTAACCGGGTTAGTTTGATGATGCAAAGTATTGTAGGCGTAGTTAACTTTAAACAAAAGGGATTTTACTATCCAAAATTGAGCTTAATGTTTGGATTACCAGCAGTAATTGGTTCGATTATAGGTGCTAAATTGGCCATATCTCTTCCGGAAGAAGTTTTTCAAAAAATCTTAGCAATTGTAATGCTGGTAGTTTTAGTTTTAATTATCTGGCGTCCAGAGAAGAAATATTTAAAAAATATAAATATTGAAAAATTAAGTAGGGTTCGATTGATTATTGCCATGATTGCTTTCTTTTTTGTTGGTTTTTACGGAGGTTTTATCCAGGCAGGAGTTGGATTTATTATGATGGCAATTTTAGTTTTAGTTACCGGAATGTCTTTGGTGAAGATAAATAGTCTGAAAATGTTTATTACCGGAATTTATATATTCAGCTCATTACTGGTATTTATTATCAGTGGAAAAGTAAATTGGATCTTAGGTTTTATATTAGCTATAGGTAGTGCTATTGGCGCTTATTTAGGAAGTAATTTTGCGGTTGCTAAAGGAGACAAATGGATTAGAATTTTTCTGATTATTTATGTTTTATTGATGTCCTCTAAACTTATGGGACTGACTGATTGGTTAAAATTTTAATCTGACCGGAAAATCCTTGTTATGGTAAAAATAAATAGGAGCAGATCTCAACATTGGATAGATTTTAAAAATTTGTTATGGTTAAACAGGAAGGTTTACTGGTAGTATTATGAAAAGAAAAGATAAAGAAATAATTGATAAGAAAGTAATAGTATCCATCATTAAGAGAGCAAGTATTTGCCGGGTAGCTATGTGCTGGCAAGATGAACCATATATACTGCCCATGAATTTCGGTTATTCGGAGAATTGCCTCTATCTACATTCGGCTAGAGAAGGGCGGAAGCTGAATATTCTTCAGCATAATGATCAGGTCTGTGTGGAGTTTGATGTTGATGTGGAATTCGTACCTTCTCAAAAGGTATGCAAAACCAGCATGAAGTACAAGAGTGTTCTGATCTTTGGAAAAGCAGTTATTTTAAAAGATATTACAGAAAAGAGAAATGCCCTGGATATCATAATGCAGCATTATTATCAGCATGATTCCCAGTCTATATTTCATTATCCCGAAGATGTTTTGGAAAAAACAATTATTATTAAAGTGAAGATTGAAAAAATGACCGGAAAGGAATCGTTATAAAAGGAAGATTTTTTATATTATTACAATGTATTAATTTAAGGTCCTAGAAAAAATGGTTGATAAAGATAGAAAAGAAGTAAAATCAAAACTAAAATTAAATGCATTAGGCCATTCCTATAATGATGTTTATTTTTTTATTATACCTCTTCTTTTGCCTCTTTTTAGAGAAGAGTTTCAGCTCAATTATTTCCAATCAGGACTGATCTTAACTACTCATGTTGCTTTAAGGTCGATTTTTTCCTTAATATTCGGATATGTAGGAGATCAATATGATAAAAGAGTAGTTATAGCCAGTGGCTTTATCTGCTCTTCTATTTTTTTAGGTGGTCTAATCTGGATAAATAATATTCACACTATTGCTGTTTTTTTATTTTTATTAGCTATCGGTGTTTCAACTTTTCACCCTTTAGCAACTGCCATGGTGAGAGAAAATTCTAAAGCAAGCCAGAGAGGACGTTATCTAAGCTTATTTTCAGCTGCAGGAACAGCAGGAATAATTGTAGCAAGTTTATTATTCGGTATTTTTGTTCAAATATGGAGCTGGAAAATTACCTGCTTACTATTCTCTTTACCTGGTTATTTCCTGGCATATGCCTACCTAAAATCAAAAAAGGATAAAAAAAATCTCAAAACAGAAGCAGAGAAGAAAATTAAGCAAGGTTATATTTATTTGTTTTTTATTACTCAGGCTATTAGAAGCCTTGGTTTATGGGTTATTCTTTCTTTTCTTCCCCTTTACGCTACAGATTATATTGGTTTAAAACCCGAAATTTCTGCCTGGATTATTAGTATATATTTTAGCGGAGTATTTCTAGGCAGTCTTACTTCCAGTAGAATTATTGACCAAAACCAACCACTTATATTAATATTATTAACCACTATTTGTACTACTTTTCTCATTATTGGTATCACTTTCATTGTCCAACCATTACTCATTGTCTTAATTGTGGTAATCTTGGGTATTTTAGATGGAATATTTTTCCCTGCTCAAAATACCTGGTTAACCTTTATTTGTCCAGTTCACTATCAGGGTAGGTTTTTTGGAATAAGCATGTTTGTCGAGGGACTTTCTGCTACCATTGCCCCAACTCTCTATGGATGGATTGCAGACCAAAGCAGTCTAATTTGGTCTTATCGTTTAGCTGCTGTTCCTTTATTGATTAGTTTCATTCTATTTCTGATATTACACTCCTTGGAGAAAAAAATTGTTTGCTAAAACCAAGATTAATCAGCTGGAATTGAAAAATAGATTTGTCCGCAGTGCTACCTGGGAAGGATTAGCTGACCCCGATGGATCCTGTAATGATGAGACTGCTAACTTAATCTTAGAGTTGGCCAAAGGTCAGGTAGGAATGATTATCACCAGTCATACCTATATTAATCAAAACGGACAGGCCGGAATAAGACAATTAGGCATCTATAGTGACCAGCTTATTTCCAGCTATATAGAAATGGTTAAAAAGGTGCATAGAGAAGGTAGTAAGATTATAATGCAAATTGCTCATGCCGGAGCTCGAGCTTCAGTTGAATTAATCAAAAGTCAACCCCTTGGACCTTCCTCTTTAGAGATTAAAGATGGTCTAAACTGTAGAGAAATGAATAAAAAAGAAATATTTCAAACTATTGAAGATTTTAAAAAAGCTGCAGTGAGGGCGAAAAAAGCAGGTTTTGATGGAATCCAGATTCATGCAGCTCATGGATATCTACTTAGCCAGTTTTTATCTCCTTTTTTTAATAATAGAAATGATGAATATGGAGGAAGTATTGAAAATCGAGCCCGCTTTATTTTGGAAATTATTTACGCTATTAGGTCTGAGTTGGGCCAGCAATTTGCGGTCTTAATCAAGCTAAATTCAGATGATTTTATGAAAGGTGGTTTTACTGCACCCGAAATGGTGCAGGTATCAGCAATGCTTGAATCAGCAGGTATTGATGCCATTGAGTTAAGTGGTGGAACAGGACTTAGTCTAAGTAAATATTCCTCTTCTAGATTAGGCGAGATTGATTCTCAAGAAGAAGAGGCCTACTATAGTGATGCCGCCAAGTTATATAAGGAAAAAATTACTGTTCCCTTAATCCTGGTGGGGGGAATCCGCTCTTACGAGGTAGTTAAGGAATTGGTAGAAAAGGAGCTAGCAGATTATATTTCACTATCTCGTCCTTTAATTAGGGAACCAGATTTGATTAAGCGTTGGCAGTCAGGTAATACTGAAAGAGCTACCTGTATCTCTTGTAATCAGTGTTTCGTACCAATAAGAGCAGGAAAGGGTATGTATTGTGTAATAGAAAGTATAAATCAGGTAGTCTAAAATTCACTGTTTTAGGGAATATCACAAATAGTAGAGTTATTTTAAAAAAAATAGAAATATCAGGAATTAATTTAATTACCAGTGAAAATATATTAGTTATAGGAAATGAGAAACAAATTAAGGAGGATATAATAATATGAAAAGTAAACTAACTATTTTACTGATTATTTCAATAGTCCTTATAATTGCAAATATTTGTTTTACAGAATCAAATTTATACCTTGAGTATATTTTAGATGCATCCAACAGTATGAATGAGAAATTATCTGGTGGTGAACCAAAAATAGATGCTGCCAAAAGAGTATTATGTGGATTGATTGAAAATATTGCCGCCGAAAGAAGCGACGCAAATGTTGGTTTAAGGATTTATGGAGCCGGCTATGACCCTTCCATGTCTAAAGAGAAGGGTTGTCTTGATTCTGAATTAGCTGCTCCCATAACACCAATTGATGCAGATTTAATCAAACAAAAAGTTATGGCTGCTATAGCTGCTGGTTTTACCCCGATTGCCTATTCATTAGAGTTAGCCAGTCAGGATTTTCCCTCTAGTGCAGAAAACAATAATATGATTGTGCTGGTCAGTGATGGAAAGGAAACCTGTGGTGGTGATCCGGTAGCGGTGGCAAAACAATTAATGGCGGAGGGGTATAATATAAAAATATACAGTATCGGATTTGATGTAGATGCGGAAACCAGAGAGCAGTTAGAAGCAATTGCTTTGGCGACCAATGGTGCTTATTATGATGCAAAAGATGCGGATCAATTAAAGCAATCTCTGGAAGAAATTAAAAAACGGACCTTCGAAGGATATGAAGCCAGCGGCAAGGATGTCAAAGCTTCACCATGGATAGCTGAAGCACCGGAAGTTCAATCCGAAGATTATAAAGATGGTATATTTTTACATGAATTAAAGTTCTATAAGACTAAAGTTTATAAGGGTCAGGATATTAAAGCTGTAATGTTAGTAAAGAAATCACCCTATGAAGCACATAATAATATTATTAATCAGACCTTTTATGTTCAATTATTAAATAAAAACTTTGAAGAAGTAGCTTCTGCAAGTAAGACGGTTCAAGGGAACACCGAAGAACTGTGTACATTTAAGACAAACTGGATTGCTGATGAGACTGGGTGGGTTTATATTGGAGTTTCAGCTTCCAATAACCACACCGAAGAAGGTTATCCTAAACCTCCTTATGATTGGAGCGTGATAGATCCATCTCCCTATACTTTAAAGGTGAAAGTTAGCGGAGAATCAGTAGAAGAAGTAGATGAATCTGTATTTGAACAGTATGAAGTTCAGATATTAAAAGGTGGAAATACTTTTGAAAACGCTGAAGAAATAGAGGTAGACCACTTTATCACCAGCGATATTTTCTTGAAGGAAGCCAGATTCTATATGCTTCCTGTAGAGGGAGGTATGGGAAAGGTAAAATTAGCTGCGGTAATACAGAAACCTTTTTATGAAGCCTGGAATAACAATGTTAATCTGACCTATACCTTAACGGTATATGATGAAGATTGGGTAGAAATAGATTCCAATAGTATAACCATTAATATGAATCCTCCTACTGCCTATCTGATTGAATTGGAAAGTGAGGTAGAAGGTAATGATGAAATTTATATTTCACTTACTAGCAGTGATAATCATACTGCTAAAGGAGATATTGTAGAACTTTATGACTATAATCAGGTTGACTCAACTAATTATTCTTTATTAATTACTAGCGAGTGATCACAGATTCATGAATTTGGGAATTGAATAAAATAATAACAAAACCCCTATTTCCCCCAAATATTCACAATTATAACCCCAATCAGAGTAAGAGACCCTCCTATCAGTGATAAAAAATAAGGTACTTCTCCCAACCATATCCAGGCGATTAATATAGCCAATATCGGAGATAAATAAAGATAGCTGGCTGCTAAGGAAGCTGGAATCCTGGATAGGACATACGCCCAGGTAACATAGGCTAAGGCAGCTGGGAAAATACCCAGATAAATAACCGCTAGAGTTGCTTCAATCGGTGCATTTTTAATACTCTGGAATAAGCCTTGAGAGAAAAATATTTGAAAAAAAGTCCCGCTCCAGATTGTATAAGAGGCAAATTTTAAAGGTGAATATTTTTTTAAAAAAGGTTTTTGTAAAACAAAATACAAACTCGTACTGATTGCTGCTAATACAATTAAAAAAGCTGCTGGTTCAAATCTGATTCCCTTACCTTCTCCCCAGGCAACTAAACTTACTCCCAAAAAACTGATTAGAATTCCTATCCAGCCCCAGACCTTAACCTTTTCTTTCAAAATAATTATTGCTAAAATGGCTGTAAAAATGGGACTAGAGGCAATTAATAGACTGGCAGAACCAGCAGTAACTTTTAATTCTCCATAGGTTAGAGTGAGATGATAAACAGTTATTCCTATAAAACCTATAAATAATATAGCTGGCAGGTCTCTTTTTTCAGGTAAAGGCATGCGGGTAATTATAGCATAAGCTAATAAAATTATTGAAGCAGTTAAAAAGCGAAAAAGAACTAAATTTTCAGGACTGTATGACTTTAATCCCGCCCGTATACCGGCAAAGGCAGATGCCCAGAAAATTAGAGTAAATATTATTGCTATTACAATGCGAAAATCAATAGATATCTTTTCTTGCTTTTCTACTTTGTCTATATCTTGTTTGCTTTTTGTATTTTTTCTTCTGTTTTTAAAAAGCTTTTTCATAATACCATCCTATAATTTCTTTAAAATGGGTTAGAGGTTATAGAACAAATAAAAGTATATCATTCTTTGTTCAATAAATCTATCAGTAGTGTCCAATAAATATTACACTAATAACAATGTCTTGTTTGATGCTATCGATCATTTGTAAATAAATAGGAAAATTATTATTAAAATCCATAAGTAGGTATTTTCCTTATATGTATTAGTGTACTAAAAATATAATACCCTAAAAAAATTTGACAGAAGGATTTTTTTTTGGTAAAATTTAGATGTCATACATCATACACCTTATTTAAGGTAAGGATAAGTCAAATGACATTAAAAAATCTAAAAACTCAGGATTTACAAGAATTAATTCAAGAACAACTCAAGTTATTCATTATCGAAAATGGATTGAAAAGTGGTGATCCATTTCCCTCAGAGAATGAATTAGCTGAAAAGCTGGGAATAAGTCGAACAGCAATTAGGGAAGCACTTAAAAGGCTGGAAACCTTGGGTATAATTGAAGTAAGGCCAGGAGTGGGGCGTTTTATAAGAGAGTTTAATTTTGAGGCTATACTTAACGGCCTCCCTTATAATTTAGAGATGGATATAAAGAATTTTCAAGAAGTTTTAGAGGTGAGGTTTTGTTTAGAATCCTGGTTTATTGCCAAAGATATAAACAAATTTACCAAAGAAAATATTACTGAGCTCAAAGAAATATTAAAAAAGCTTGAATTTCAAGTAGTTAATAATTTTGAAGAAAAGGAATTAGTGGAAACACATTCCCAATTTCATTGTACCCTCTATAAAAATTCTGATAATCATTTACTCATTAATCTAATTAAAATCTTTTCCACTATTCAAAGAAATCTTACTCTGCTGCACAGATACAAAACCAAAGACAGAAGTTTATTTATACGTCAGCATAAATTATTGCTCGAGGCAATCGAAAAGAGAAATCCCCGTTTAGCCCAAAAAAGACTGAGAGAACATTTTACAGAAGCAATAAACTGGGCTGAAAGCCATAAGGGAGAAAAATTTAGCAAATAGCAAAATAACAATTGCCTAATAGGGGAGGTGATACCAGAATTAATCCGCTGCTGTTAATTTTAATAGAATGTAGATTTAATATTTAATTAAGGAGGAAATGAAATGAAAAAATTAATCGTCTGTGTTTTGTTAACTGTATTTTTTATAACTTTACTGGCAGTCAGTCCTGCCTTTTCTGCTGGTCAAGAAGCTAAAATTGTCCTTAGAGTTGGACATATTAGAGACACTTCTCATCCTACCCATCTTGCTGCTCTCAAATTTAAAGAATTAGTAGAAAAAAATTCTGAGGGAAGAATTGAGGTCAAGATTTATCCTAATAGTCAGCTTGGTAGCCCCCAAGAGATGTTTGTGCAAATGCAGACCGGAGATTTAGAGATGGTCTACGGAGGTATTAATACATTTGCCTGGATAAAAGGTGGAGAAGCCCTTGAGATTACTGCTATACCCTTTTTGTATCGGGATTATGAACATATGAGAAATTCTCTTCTGTCTGATTTTTTCCAACCTATCATCGAAAAAGCCGAAAAAGAAACGAAGATAAAAATAATAAATATTAACGGAGATACTGCTCCCCGTGGATTGACTACTAAAGATAGACCAGTAAGGAATGCTGATGATTTCAAAGGTTTAAAGATCAGAACTGCAGCAAGCCCCACAGTGTTGGCAGCAATGAAGACACTCGGTGCTTTACCTCAACAGATTCCTTTTGCCGAACTTTATATGGCACTAAAAACGGGTGTAGTAGATGCTCAAGAAAATGGAGCCTTAGTAGTCATCTCCAATAGTCTTTATGAAGTACAGAATTACTATGTGAAGACTGATTATATTCGAGACATTGAAACCTTTTACATGGGGATGGATACCTGGAACAAGCTTTCTAAAGAAGATCAAGAATTGATCTATCAAGCAACAGAAGAAGCAGGAGATTATGAAACTATGCTTACCCAGGTGCAACTTAATTCTGCGTATAAAACCCTCAAAGAAAAGATGACCGTAATTATACCCGACGGTGAGTCTATCAGAGAAAAATTATTAGGTATTTTTGATGAGTGGGAAGGCGTAAAATGGCCAGAAGGTCTATTAGAAAAGATAAGGAATGTAAAATAAAAATTAACCAGAAAGGTAGGAGGTAATAATGGTATTATTGCTAATATCAGTACCTTCTACCTTTAATTTTAATAAGAAAGATTATAGATAGAGGAAAAAGGTATGATTATTTTACTTTTTATAATGTTATTTCTCTTGATTGGTATTGGTTTTAGTATCTGGTCAGCTATGGGAATCAGCGGTCTTATTTATATTTTAATTCGGGGGGAATTTTCCTTAAAGATATTAGCTTCTACTCTTGTTTCTGGAGTAGATTCTATGACATTGGTGTCGATTCCTTTTTTTATGCTTGCTGGAGAACTAATGAACGAAGCAGGAATAACTAAAAAGTTAGCAGAATTTGCGGAGTATTTTGTGGGGCGTTTTAAGGGAGGATTAGCTTATGTGGTTATAGTGGTGAATATAATTATGGCTGGAGTATCAGGTTCTGCTATTGCTGATGCTAGTGCCGTTTCTTCAGTGCTTTTACCCACTATGAAAGAAAGGGGTTATGATAAACCATTTGCCGCTTCTATAAATGCGGCTGCTGCAGTCATCGGACCGATAATTCCACCAAGTATCCCTATGGTTTTTATAGGAGTAATAAGTGGGATATCTATCGGGAAATTATTTCTCGGGGGAATTATTCCTGGGTTAATGATGGGGGTAGTCTTGTGTATAATGGTGGCAATAAATTGTAGAAAAAAAGATTATTCGGTGGTAAAAAAGACACTTACCGCAAAAACCTTATGGTGTCTTTTGAAGGATACTTTCTTGGCCATTATTGCTCCTTTAATTATTATCTTGGGTATAATTTTGGGAGTGGTTACTCTGGTCGAAGTTGCCGTCCTTTCCATATTGTATATTTTATTAATATCCATGTTGGTATATAAAAGCATTACCTTCGAAGATATTCCGAGGATCTTTGCTAAGGCAGGTATATTCTCAACTTCCATAATGATTATTTTTGCCGTGGTGGGTATTTACCAGTATATTGTCGCTTTTGAACAAGTAGGAGTACAGCTTGAAAATTTAATAGCTATATTGCATTTAGGTAAATTTGAGTTTTTAATATTAGCTAATTTGTTTTTCCTTTTTATGGGATGTATCCTTGATGCGGTGCCAGTGATGTTGATCTTTTTTCCGGTCCTACTTCCAGTAGCTTTACAATTAGGAATTGATGCAACCCATTTTGGGGTGATCGTGGTGATAAATTTAATGATTGGATTACTTACTCCACCTATTGGTGCACTTTTATTTTTAGAGGCCAAGATTGCTGACATTGAGTTTGAAAAGCTTGTCGGTTATATATGGCCTTATACCCTTTCTTTGATATTTGTACTTTTTTTATGTACTTTTGTACCACAGTTAGTAACCTGGGTTCCGAATTTATTTTTTAAATAAGGAGGAAGAAAAGAATGCGGAAAATTATAGATTATACTATAAAAAGAATAGGGCTGTTGGTAGGCGTTCTTTTCATCACCCTATTTCTATTAAATATTTTAAATATTTCCTTGCGCTATTTTTGGGGAATGAGTTGGCTCTGGATTCCAGATTTTTCCCGATTAATCTTTATCTGGGCTGTATTTTTAGGAGCCTCGATCTTATATGCTCGAAAAGAACATTTAGAAATGGATTTTTTTATAAATAAGATGAATGAATCAACCCGGGAAAAACTAAGTCTGTTTATTGATTTAGGTATGACCATATTTTTAGTTATCCTTATTTTTGAAGGATATAAAGTGAGTATAATAAGGATGAGAATCCCCTTTGATATGTGGGATATCCCCACTGGATATGCTTACGCTGCTGTACCGGTTTGCAGTATTATTATGTTGATAACAACTATAAATAAATTGATTAATGATTTTATTAAAAGGAGAAGGACATGAAAGATTTGGCTAATCTATATGAAAATACCATAATTGATATCTTAAATAAAATTTCCGGGGAAATTGAAATGATTCAAAAAGCTGCTAAAGTTGTAGCAGAATCTATAGCTCGTGAAGAACTTATACATGTTATAGGCCCGGGGGGGCATTCCAATATGGCGGCTGAAGAAGTCCTCTGGAGGGCTGGTGGTCTTGCTCCTATAAATGCAATACTTGATGCCGGGATAAATCTAATTCATGGTGCTAAGCGTTCCAATATCATCGAAA
>Ga0315293_10000768_pt1 | contig 30332 bp, 25 predicted proteins | sample YL17G13_20_MG_FD_203071 | JGI IMG/M metagenome (GOLD analysis project Ga0315293, IMG submission 203071) | Sediment microbial communities from Yellowstone Lake, YNP, Wyoming, USA - YL17G13_20 | ecosystem: Environmental > Aquatic > Freshwater > Lake > Sediment | place: USA: Wyoming | collected... | reverse complement strand
CAGTTCCTTGAAAAGGATCGGTGTATCGGTCGTTCTAAGCGGGCTTGACGGTAATCCTATTCGGCGTTCATTCCCCTGAGATCATATCACCGTCAGCTTAACACTTTCAATATACCCACATATACATCGATTGCAAGTGCAAATTTTGAACAGATGAGCAGATGGACATTTTCAAGGTAGGACACCAAAGCCATTAGCCCGTAACCGATTACACCGGGTTACCGGGAAGCACCGCGACACTATCCGAAACTGAAATGAGGTTCTTGGCACCCAAGTCTTATCTCTTATTCCTATCACCTTTTCTTTGATCTGGTTCTTCGGTTTTGTTTTTTCCCACAGAATAACTGCGGGGGATCCGCGGATCGCATTTATCCCACGAGTCGGAAAGGACCGCCCGGGCGTTGAGTATTGTCCTTCCACTAATCGGGGGGGTAGAAAAGAAAATGCAAAATGTACATTCTTTTTATGTCAAGCCATTGCGCGGCAGGGACCGGATTTTTCAAGTTGAACGCCATGGAGCTCATTATCTACTATTGTGCATAAGGCCGCGCAAAAAAATTAAATACCATTATTATTTTGCCGATAAAGTCTATATAACACGATCAAGGAGGTAGTATGAGACTTTCGAGGATGTTCGTAGTAGCCGTACTTGTCGCTGTGATGGCGGTTGGTGCGACGGCTTTCGACGGCCAGAGGAAGGGGTTCCTCCTGGGAGGTGGGCTTGGCGCGGGAATGATTACATACACCCAGACCCTGGAATATGGCGGACTGTCGATCACCAGCGACCGTGAGAACAAGGGCGCTTTCAATACCGATTTCAAGATCGGTTATGGTATCAACGAGAGGACCGAGGTCTATTACACGTCGAAGGTAACCTGGTTCGGCATGGACAACTCGGTTGGCGACGGCGTGACGATTGCCGACGGCCTTTATGGAATCGGTGTCTCGCACAGCCTCAAGAGTTGGATCCCGACCTGGTATCTGACCGGCGGACTGGCTTTGGCCACCTGGAGCGCCCCTTTCGAGGAAAATTCGGATACCTGGAGCGGGCTCGGATTCTACCTTGGCGCCGGATACGAATTCTCGAGGCATTACAGCTTCGAGGTTGACGTTATCTATGGCAACCCGGGCGATTCCGAAGCGGGCATAGAGGCCAGCACCAGATCGACCGCTTTCAGGGCCACCTTCAACGCCCTGGCCTACTAAATCGGCAAGGCGAATTTCACAAGCGCCGGGTCATCCTCGATCCGGCGTTTTTGCTTTGAGGCGCATTTGGCGCAGCAAGAACCGGTGGCGCTTTGCGGGGAGACGAGCTCCCCGCCTACCAGGACGAATCTTGTAGCTCAGAGCTTGCTCCCGACAGATACTTCCCCCTTGACCGGCCGCGCCGCAATTTATATCATACCTGCCCCGTAAGGGTGTTTGGGGCCAGGAGGAACAATAGCGCAATTATTTGCGTTGAAACAAATTCTGGCTGATTAACATGCTAATTCCGACTATGTCGGAAAAGGCATGCCACCCGATATCAAATTGATTACGAGGAGTAATTCATGGGAATATTTAGAGTGCCGACACCGAAAAATGAACCGATTCATAGTTACGCGCCGGGAAGCCCCGAGCGGGCCAAACTCGAGGCCGCCATCAAGCAACTCAAGAATGAAAAGCGTGATATCCCGATGTATATCGGCTCGCGCGAGGTGAAGACCAAGGACTCGATCGAGATCACCGCGCCGCACGATCATAATCTGGTGCTTGGCAAATATTACCGCGGCACGCGCGCCGAGGTCGAGGCCGCTGTCAAAGCCGCCATGGACGCCAAACCGGCATGGGAAAACATGCGCTGGGAGGACCGCGCCTCGATTTTCCTCAAGGCCGCCGACCTGCTGGCCGGCAAGTACCGCTACGAGATGAACGCCGCCACCATGCTCTCGCACGACAAGAACGCTTACCAGGCCGAGATTGATTGCGTCTGCGAGCTGGTCGATTTCTTCCGGTTCAATGTCTATTTCGCCGAGCAGATCATGCAGATCCAGCCGGAAAACTCGCCGTTGACCTGGAACCGTTTGGATTATCGTCCGCTGGAGGGGTTTGTGTTTGCGGTGACTCCGTTCAATTTCGTCTCGATCGCCGGCAACCTGCCCAGCGCGCCGGCTATTCTGGGGAACACGGTGGTCTGGAAACCGGCCTCCAGCGTGGTATACACGGCGCATGTCATCATGAAAATATTCCGCGAGGCGGGGCTGCCTGATGGCGTTATCAACATGATCACCGCGCGCGGCGCCGATGTCGGCGAAATCATTCTCAAAAATCGCGACCTGGCCGGGATCCATTTCACGGGTTCGACCGCCGTTTTTCAGAATATGTGGAAAGTGGTTGGCGAGAATATCAAGAACTACAAGAACTACCCGCGTATCGTGGGGGAGACCGGCGGCAAGGATTTCGTTTTCGTGCATTCGTCGGCGGACAAGGCGGCGGTGGTGACCGCCATCACGCGTGGCGCGTTTGAGTACCAGGGGCAGAAATGTTCGGCGGCCTCGCGAGCCTATATTCCGCAGTCGCTCTGGCCGGATATCCGCGACGGCCTCTGCCGCGATTCCCGCGAGATGAAGATGGGGTCGCCCGAGGATTTCACCAACTTCGTCAATGCCGTGATCGACGAGGAAGCGTTCAAATCGATCACCGCCTATATCGATTACGCCGAGAACTCCAAGGATGCCACAATCGTATTCGGCGGCAACTACGACCGTTCCAAGGGATGGTTTATTCAGCCAACACTGGTTGAGACGACCGATCCGCATTTCAAGCTGCTTGAAGAGGAGATATTCGGCCCGGTGATGACGGTGTATGTCTATGACGATGCCAGGTTCGAGGAGACGCTCCGGCTCTGCGATCAAACCTCGCCGTACGCCCTGACTGGCGCCATTTTCGCGCGCGATAAAGCGGTGATAGCCAGGGCCTCGCAGATTCTTCGTCACGCGGCCGGCAATTTCTATATCAACGACAAGCCGACCGGCGCGGTGGTGAGCCAGCAGCCGTTCGGCGGCGGCCGGGCCTCCGGCACGAATGACAAGGCCGGCAGCCTCCTGAACCTGATACGATGGACCTCGCCGCGCTCGATCAAGGAGAATTTTGCCCCGCCAACCGATTTCCGATATCCGTTTATGGGGTAAATTCGATGTAGAGGCACGGCATGCCGTGCTTTTATATAAATTTTCTATCATGTAGGGGCGGACCCATGTGTCCGCCCTTCCTATTATCGGAAAATCACAATTTGATTCCCTTGACATTCCCTCCAAAATTCCTTTTATCCCATACCGTTTATGAACGCGGCCCCGTCTGACGACCTGACCCCCAAGCAAATGCGAAAAGCGATATACGCGCTGGCGTTCCCTATTGTGGGAACCAACCTGCTCTTGCGCGGAGTCGGCATTGTAGATACGGCTATGGTGGGGCATATCACGGCCCAGGCCCAGGCGGCGGTCGGCATGTCGCAGTGGATCATCAATTTCATGATGTCGCTTATGCAAGGCGTGGCGCTCGGCGGCACGGTGGCTGTGGCCAATTTCACCGGCGCCGGCGACGAGAAAAATCGGATCGCCTCGGCCGACACGGCGCTCTACCTGGGGATCGCCTCGGCAATCTTCATCACGGTCATGGGCCTGATATTCGTTCGTCCGATCGCATACGCCATGGGGGCCAACGCCGACCTTTTCAGGCTGGTCAGTCCCTATATGCTGATTATGAACCTTTTCTTCATGAGCAAAGGGCTGATCCAGGTAGTCAGCGGCATCTTTCAAGGTTTTGGCGATACGCGAACCCCGTTCCGGGTCATCGTTGGTGTTAATATCGTCCATATCGTCATAGCATATCCGCTCACGTTCGGGGCATTCGGATTCCCGCGCTTAGAGATACTGGGCGTGGCCATGGCGACAGTGCTGTCCGAGACTTTGGGCGCTCTTTTTCTGATTTACATGGCCCGCCGCAAAGGCCTCCTCAAGTTCGGGCCGTATTCATCGGAGCTTCTGCGGCGAATCGTGCGGATCGGTACGCCGGTGTTCGGCGAACGAATACTGACCACGGTCATGCAGATGGTCTACACGCGCATGGTGCTGTTCACATCGCTATCTGCCTACGCCGCCCATACGGTGGGGATCATGATCGAGGCGATTTCATTTTTGCCGGGATTCGGATTCGCACAGGCGGCTACCACGCTGGTGGGTCAGCAGCTCGGCGCCAAGAGCCCGCATCGGGCCAGGCAATATGGCAACCAGGCGCTCCTAATCGGCCTGGCGGTCATGGGGGCGGTGGGAGTGACATTCTGGTTTTTCCCGCATCTTTGGATGAGGTTGTTCTCGAATGATCCCGAGGTTATCAGATACGGTATCACATTCTGCAAAATATCAGCCTTTATCCAGGTGCCGCTGGCTCTTACGATGGTGCTGGCCGGATCGCTTCGGGGGGCTGGGCAGACCCGATGGGTTATGTATGCCACGCTTGTCGGGGGATGGGTGTTCCGGATACCGTTCGCCTACCTGATGTCATCGGTGCTGCACCTGGATATTTTCTATATCTGGCTGGCCATGCCGATTGACTGGGTCGTGCGGGCGTTTCTGTTATTTCTCAAATATTCCGATGCCAGGTGGCACGAGGGGTAGATTTCGCCATTTTCCCGGCCAATCGGAATTTATTGATATAAAATAGAGATATGCTCACATCAAAGCCCGAATTTGGCTTACTATCCCACTTGCCTCCATGAGAGTCAGAGCTTGTCGCTTTGGACCCGTATGGGCTCTGACCGCAAAAGCTTCATTGCCACAATATATTAATTCACTCCAGTATTATGTAAATTCGCATTCCTATCTGCCGATACTATTCCTGGGAAGGATGGATTTATGCTGACCAGGAATATTTTAATTGTCGATGACAATCCCAATATGTCAACCCTGCTTTCGGATATCCTCGAGATATTTGAGTTCACAGGAAATTACGCCAGTGATGGCGATGAGGCCCTCGAGAAACTTCGTAAAGGCAGATACGACCTCGTTTTCACGGATCTTCGCATGCCGAGGATGGACGGAATGGATCTTCTCAAGGCGATCAAAAATGAGCATCCTGAAATGCCCGTGGTCGTGGTAACGGGTTATTCGGGGGCTGATACCCGCGATGAAGCTCTATCGGAGAAGGCCGACGGCTTCTTAAGCAAGCCGTTCAGGGTTAATGAGATACAGACACTGCTGACATCGCTGTTGGGCCAGCCGGAATAAAGAGAGAACAGACCTCGGTTAAAAAAAAGATTGACAACAAAAGGGTGCCGTCATAATTTTGATGGCGATTTGTAAAAAAATTATTGCAGTAATCTCGAAAGGAGACGTGAATTTATGACAGATAGAATTGAAATACGGGAAGAATTTTCACGCCTGCGGAGATGCTGATAGGATAACATTGGATGTCGCCCATTTGGGTGACCCGATAGATGTCGAAGTGATCAGCCCCGCATCGGCGAGGGCTTTTTTGTTGCCCCGCAATTCGGCTCCGCACTCGCCTTCGGCTCGGCAGGAGCAAGCAGGGGCATGCCCCGCACATCAGCAGGGGCAAGCCGCGGGCGTGATAAGCAAACCTCGCGGCGTTTTGCTTACCCTGAAGAGTAATCCGTCGTTGCATGAAGCCATATAAAGAAACGCAATGAAATCATCATTGTAACAGTGTGGTGATTTCGAAACACAAAGGATATTAGCGATGAATTTGATCGATATAGGCTGGAATTCGTTCTTCGAGGATAAATTCGGCCAATATAAACGTCTTGGGATGATCCCGGCCAGGATCAGCCAGCAACATAAGACAGTCTATCTTGCGCTCTGCGAATATGGGGAGATCACAGCCGAGGTCGCGGGCAGAATCCATCACGGCGCCGTTGGCCCCACCGATTATCCGACTGTCGGTGACTGGGTGGCGATATTGTACCTGCCTGACGAAAGGAAAGGTATCATTCAGGCTTTGCTTCCGCGCAATAGGGCATTCATGCGAAAGGTCGCCGGGGAGGAAACCGCTCAACAAGTGGTGGCATCGAACATCGATACAATATTCATAGTCAACGGGCTTGATGGCGATTTCAACCTCCGGCGTATCGAGCGTTACCTTGCCATGGCCTGGGAGAGCAACGCCGTGCCGGTGATAATCCTCAACAAGAGCGATTTGGTTGATAATGTCGACCAGATGGTATTCCAGGTCGAATCGCTGGCGTTAGGCGTGCCGGTCCACGCGGTCAGCGCCACCCGGGAGCAGGGGTTGGATATCATAAGGGGGTATCTATCACCAGGTACGACAGCGGCGCTATTGGGATCATCCGGCGTGGGGAAATCGAGCATCATTAACCATCTCTTGGGCGAGGAACGTTTACGGGTCAACGAGGTGCGCCAATGGGACAGCCGCGGGCGCCATACAACTACGTATCGTCAGATGATTCTCCTTCCCGAGGGCGGTATTATAATTGATACGCCCGGAATGCGCCTGGTGAAACTCTGGGGCGATGAGGATAGCGTCAGCCGCGCCTTCGAGGATATCGAGGAACTGGGGGCCTTATGCCGATTCCACGATTGCCAACATCAGAGCGAGCCCGCCTGCGCCGTGCAGGCGGCATTGGTTGATGGTTCATTGGATAGGAAACGATACGAAAGTTACCTCAAGCTCAAGAAGGAGCTTCGCTATCTCGAGGCGCGCCAGGCGATGAAGCCAAGCGCATTCGAGAAGTTGCGCTGGAAACAGATCGCGATATACCAGAAGCACATGAAGGGAAAGAGGTAGGGGCGGGCTGATTGTCCGCATGGAAATTGGGGCGCGGGGCTTATCGTTGCTTCGGCTTGCTGAAATACGTACATTGCTGATTGGGGTGCCGAATATTGGGATATCAAATTAGGTGATTGTTTCAAAATCTAATGTTGTTGTAATCGGCGGCGGGCCGGCGGGGATGATGGCCGCCGGGCAGGCGGTGCTCGAGGGCGCGCGGGTGACTCTCCTTGAAAAAAAAGATAGCCCGGCGCGGAAGCTTCGCCTTACCGGCAACGGGCGATGCAACCTCACCAACGCCGCGCCAATTGAGGAGTTCTTGGCGCGGTTCGGCCGCAACGGGAAATTCCTGCGCACGGCCTTTTCTCGGTTTTTCGCGTCGGAGTTGATGCGTTTTTTCGAAAGCCTCGGGATCAGGTTATACGTGGACGACCGAGGCCTGGTCTATCCTCGGAGCAACAACGCCGACGACGTGGCCGAAGCGCTGATGAACTGGGCGATTCGATGCGGGGTCAAGATCTTGTGCAAATCTCCCGTAACCAAAATCCTTGCGAGCGAGAATTGTGTATTAGGGGTTCAACTGACTAGGCAGCGGGCGGTGATGCCTGCCGATATCGTTATCCTCGCTACCGGCGGGGCTTCCTATCCGGGCACGGGGTCCACCGGCGATGGCTATGCCTTGGCCGAATCGTTGGGCCACACTATCGTTCCGATCCGGCCAGCGTCGGTGCCGCTTCTGACCGGACCTGATATTGCTCCGAAGCTTCAGGGCATGAGTTTGAACTCCGTTGCCATCGATATCAAGATCGGCGGCAAATCGACCCATCGGGCGGCCGGGGATCTGCTTTTTACCCATTACGGCCTTTCGGGGCCAGTGACGCTTTCGGCGAGCCGAGTCTGTGTCGACTCCTTGCGGAAAGGCAAGCGGCCCGTCATGTCGATTGACCTGTTGCCCAAGGATAGTGAGGATCACCTCGAAAAAATGATTCTAAGCTCTTTCCAGCAGCATGGCGGGAGGCAAGCCCAAGCTGTTTTGGGAGAATTTATTCCTAATAGGATGGCCACGGTGCTGCTCTCACTGATCGGGATTGAAGCGACCAAACTCTGCAGCCAGGTCACGGCTGAAGATCGCCGCAGGATAGTGCGGTGCCTGAAAGGGCTTGAGATTGAAATCACGGGTCATCGCCCGCTGGCAGAGGCGATGGTAACCGCCGGCGGGGTCAGCCTGAAGGTGATCGACCCGCGCACGATGGAATCGCGGCTGGTGAAGGGGCTTTATTTCGCGGGCGAGGTACTTGATTTCGACGCCGACACAGGCGGGTTCAATCTCCAAGCGGCATTTTCCACAGGCTGGCTGGCGGGACAGATGGGTGGGGCCAGGTAATTAGGTAGGGATGGCCAGACTTGCATTCCGGGTGGCATGCTCTGGGCGTCGATAAGACGCCCTGAGCATGTAGGCGAGACAGCATGCTTACCGCGTCTGCGACGCGGAAAGCATGCCACCCATGTTCACTCAATAAGCAGCATCTTATTGGTTTTGGAAAAATCCCCCGCCCTGATCCTGTAGAAGTAAACGCCCGAGGTCAACTCGCCGGCATCCCAGATTATCCGGTTGGTCCCTGCCGCGAACTCTCCATCCGCGGCGACCCCCACCGCCCGCCCGGCGAGGTCGAAGATATCGATCCTGACGCGCGCCGCTTGCGGCAGCGTAAATTCTATCGTAGTCCGGGCATTGAAGGGGTTGGGGTAGGGCGGGGAGAGGGAAGGGGAAGCAGGGATAGGGTCAGGGTCATCGTCAATGCCGATGGGGGCGAAGCTTAAGATCATAAGAGAATTCCAATCAGCTACATAAATATAAGAGCTTGAGACGAAAACGGAAACAGCACCGCCTGGCGTATCATAGCTTCCTACGCATGATGGATTGGCTGGGTCGCTGATATCGATAATCTGTAGCCCGGAAGTCCCATCGGCAATACAAGCATATGATCCGGATATAAAAACGCCATTAGCATTAGCTGGCGTATCATAGCTTCCTGCAAGCGACGGATTAGAGGGATTACTAATATTAATAATTTGAAGGCCCAGATCTAAATCAGCAATGTATGCGTAAATTCCGGAGACGAAAATATCAAATGCAGAGCCTGACATATTAAAACTACCTGCTAACGACGGGTTCGTGGGATCGCTAATATTGATAATCCGCAAATAGGGATAATTATCTAGCTCATAGGCATAGGAGCCGTAGACGAAAACATCCCAAGCGTAGCCCTGTGTATCATAACTTCCAGCCAATGACGGATTCGCGGGATCGCTGATATCGACAATCTGCAAGCCAGAATCCACATCAGCAAGATAAGCATAAGAGCCTGATACGAAAACGCCATAATAATTGCCTAGCGCATCAATGCTTCCCATCAATGATGGGTTAGCTGGATTGCCAATATTGATTATAAGGAGACTTGAATAGTCAATCAAATAAGCGTAAGATCCAGATATAAAAACGTCATGGGATTCCCCCGGTGTATCAAAGCTTCCTGCCAAATATGGATTGGATGGATTACCAGAAGCGATTATCAGCAGACCTGAATAGCCATTAGCCACATAAGCGTAATCGCCTGAAACGAAAATGCCCATGGCACCGTCTGGCAAATTGATGCTCCCCACATACTCAATCTCCTGCGCCGAAAGTGCGCTTGCAAGCAGGCATAGAATGCAAAAAATCGCAAATACCATTTTCATCACGCGCCTCCGTGGTTGAGGTCTTACAAAGATATTGCGCCGTGGATCAAACGCCGTAAATCATCTCAAATATAGAGCAATAGATAGGCATTAGTCAATAAATTAATGAAGTTACCTTATCCACCTGTCAATCGTCTAGACTTAAGGCCAAAAACCGTTTGCCTCTGCCACCCCCTTTTCTTATAATACCCTGCTAAAATGGGAGCGGGTCAAGTCGCTAAAAATCTTGAGGTTGTCAGGCGTAAGATAGAAAGCCGCTGCCTCAAAAACGGGGTCGATCCGGGCTCCGTAACCCTGGTTGGGATCACCAAGACTTTCCCGCCGCAGGTCGCCTCGGAGGCTGTGAAAGCGGGCCTGCGAGACCTGGGGGAAAACAAGGTTCAGGAAGCGGTTACGAAAATCCCACTGGTGGAGCCTCGACCGATTTGGCACATGGTGGGCCACCTGCAGAAGAACAAGGCCAAGAAGGCGGTCGAGATTTTCGATGTCATCCAGTCGGTCGATGATATCGAGCTGGCAAACATGATCTCCGAACACGCCGCCAGGCTCGGGAAAAGGCAGGCGGTTTATCTTCAGGTGAACTCGTCGTACGAGCTTCAAAAAAGTGGTTTTGACCCGGCCGAAATCCTGGAGGCTGTCGAGCACGTGAAAGACCTGCCCGGCCTCCGAATCGCGGGGCTGATGACGATAGGCCCGATGACCGATGAATTGAAGGCAATCGTCAAGAGCTTCTCCTTAACGAGGAATTTATTCGAGAGGATGCAGAAAATAATCGGCGCCGGGTTCGACAAGCTTTCGATGGGGATGTCGGGGGATTTCGAGCCGGCATTGGATCACGGCGCAAATGTTTTGAGAATCGGCACGGCCATCTTTGGCGAGAGGGGAAAGAATTGATCCCGCGCGCGGGACAAGTAGGAGCCTTCGATAATACTTAAGGCTCACAGGAGGAAATGATGAAGATCTCCCCGCTGGACATTAAGAAACAGGAATTTGCCACCAAGTTTCGGGGGTATTCGCCCGATGAGGTTCATTCGTATCTCGAGATGGTGGCAGAGGAATACGATGAGGTTTTGAGGAAAAGCCGCGACCTGGAGCAGAAGGTCTTAATGCTGGAAGAGCGTCTCGACCATTATAAGCGGATGGAGAATGTCCTGCAGGAGACCCTCATCACGACCCAGAAGACAGCCGAGGAGACCAAGTCCAATGCCGAGAAAAGGGCTCAGGCCGTGATCGGCGAGGCCAGGCTCGAGGCCAAGCGTATCACCAATGAGACCAGCGAGAAGCTGGCCAAGATTCATCGTGAGATCGCCGACCTGACTACTCAGCGTGATTCGTTCGCGGTCAGTTTCAGATCGCTATTGGACTCCCAGCTCTCGCTTCTCAACTTGATCGAAAAAAAGAGCGCCCAGATCCCCGATGAGGTCGTCCCCATCCGGCGCAAGGCCGATTTGAGCGACGAGGAGCTCGAGAAAATCGTGAGCGAGTTCGAAAGGAAGATCGGGATCGATGACAGCGACGCCAATAATGGCGGAAAAGACAAATAGGAGACCCCATGACAATCAGGGAACAGGTAAAGGAAACGGTAGAATATATCAGGACATGCACCAAGGCCACGCCGGCGGTTGGTATCATACTGGGTACTGGCCTGGGCGCGCTGGCCAACGAGATCAAGAAAGATACCGAAATATCGTATGAGAAGATTCCGCATTTTCCAGTGAGCACGGTCGAGTCTCACGCCGGGAGGCTTCTGTTCGGTAAGCTCGGGGGCAGGGACGTGATCGCCATGCAGGGACGGTTCCATTTTTACGAGGGATACACTTTTCAGCAGGTGACATTCCCGGTGCGCGTGATGAAGGAACTCGGGGTGAAGGTCCTTATAGTCTCCAACGCCTGTGGCGGCCTTAACCCGCAATTTGAGATCGGCGAGTTGGTGCTTATCACCGACCATGTCAATTTCCAGGGTGGCAATCCGCTGCTTGGCAAGAACGATGACACCCTCGGCCCGCGATTCCCCGATATGTCCAACGCGTATGATAAGGAACTTCGTGATTTGGCCATCGCAACCGCGCTCGATGTCAAAGTCCCGCTGCAAAAAGGCGTCTATATCGGTGTCACCGGGCCGAATCTCGAGACGGCCGCCGAGTATAGATTTCTTCGCATAATCGGCGGCGACATGGTCGGCATGTCTACCGTGCCGGAGGTGCTGGTGGCTCGACACCAGGGGACCAAAGTACTCGGCTTTTCGCTGGTGACCGACATGGGGCTTCCCGACCACATGGAGCCATGCAGTCACGAGAAGATTGTGGCCGCCGCCGGCAAGGCCGAGCCGAAGCTTACAAAATTGGTAAAGAGCATTGTCGAAAGGTTAGTTGTCTAAGGCAATATGTCAGATTTATACAGGAAAATCGAAAGCGAATTCAACTCCTCGGAGCGCGAGTCAGAGATAAACAAGTTCTGGGATGAGCACGCCATCTTCCATAAGTCGCTGGAGCTTCGCGCCAATTCCCCGAGGTTCATATTCTACGAGGGCCCGCCCACGGCCAACGGGATGCCGCATATCGGCCATGCGATAGCGCGGACTGTCAAAGATACCATCTGCCGCTTCAAGACCATGAAGGGGTACCTGGTGGAGCGTAAGGCCGGCTGGGATACGCATGGCCTGCCGGTCGAGCTGGAGGTCGAGAAAATGCTTGGCATCTCGACCAAGGACCAGATCGAGAAAATGGGGATCGAGAAGTTTAACGCCGAGTGTAAGAAGTCGGTGTTCAAGTACAAGGCCGAATGGGACGAGTATACCCGCAAGCTCGGTTACTGGCTCGATCTATCCAATCCCTATATCACCTACACTAACGATTATATCGAAACGGTCTGGTGGATACTCAAGAAGTTCTGGGAATCGAAACTACTATATAGAGGTTTTAAAATTCTGCCCTGGTGCCCGCGATGCGAGACAGCGCTGTCATCTCACGAGATGGCCCAGGGATACAAGGAGATCTCCGACCCGTCGATATATGTTACGATTAAGTTGGCCGCAACGACCGATACATATTTCCTGGTTTGGACTACCACGCCCTGGACACTGCTTTCCAATGTCGCTTTGGCCCTCAGCCCAAGCGAAAATTATGTAACGGTTCAATATGGCGATAGGAAGCTGATACTGGCCGAGCCGAGGCTTGGTGTTTTGCAGGGAAGTTACGAGATTCTTGATCGCAAGAAGGGGAGCGACTACCGCGGAACCAAATACGAGCCGCTTTATACCTTTATGACGATCGATAAGGGTCATTACGCCACCATGGCCGATTTCGTCACCATGGAAGATGGCTCGGGGATTGTGCATATCGCTCCGGCATTCGGCGCCGACGATTACGAGCTGGGCATGCAGGAAGGCTTGCCGCTGCTGCAGGCTGTCGATATCGAGGGGCATTTCGTCAAGGAAGTTACCCCCTGGGCAGGGTGGTTTGTCAAGAAGGCCGATCCCGAGATCATCAAGGACCTCGAGCGCCGCGGACTGCTATTCTTCTCGACCATCTATACTCATAACTATCCGTTTTGCTGGCGCTGCGACTCCCCCTTGCTTTATTACGCCCGCACATCGTGGTTTATCAAGACCACCGCCTTCAAGGATAAGATGATCGAGGAGAACAATAAGATCGCCTGGTACCCCGAGGAGGTTGGCAAGGGTCGGTTCGGCGAATGGCTGGAGAACAATATCGACTGGGCCCTCTCGCGCGAGCGCTACTGGGGCACGCCGCTGCCGGTATGGATCTGCGAGAAATGCGGAGCGGAGCATTGTATCGGCGCGATCAACGAGCTTCGCCAAATGGCGACCGATTTTCCGAATGTAGACGATCCTTATAAGGAATTCGATCTGCACCGCCCATTCATCGATAACATCCATCTGAAATGCTCCTCCTGCGGCGGCACGATGACTCGTGTCACGGAGGTCATCGATGCCTGGTTCGATTCCGGCTCGATGCCTTATGGCCAGGTGCATTATCCATTCGAGCATAAGGACGATTTTGAAAAGAGATTTTTCCCGGCCGAATTAATAGCCGAGGGGCTGGACCAGACGCGCGGCTGGTTCTATTCGATGCTGGCTATTTCGGTGTTCATCTCGGGCCGCTCGAGTTACAAGAGCTGCGTGGTTAACAACCTCATCCTCGATGCCGAAGGGCGCAAAATGTCCAAGCGCGTGGGGAACGTCATCGACCCCAAGAAGCTCCTTGCAGAGTATGGCGCCGATGCCGTTCGCTGGTACCTGATGAGCTCCTCGCAGGTATGGCTCCCCAAACGGTTCGACAACGATACCCTGGTAGAGGTCATCCGGCGTTTCTTCTCGACTTTGCAGAACAGTTATTCCTTCTATGCGCTTTACGCCAATATCGACGGCTTCCGCCCGATTGAAGGCGCTCCGCCTGTCAAGGAACGCCCTCAGATGGACCGTTGGATCCTCTCGCGGCTTCAATGGGTGATATCGGAGGCCGATTCCTCGTTCGCCGAGAATGATATCACCCGCTGTACAAGGGCAATTGCGGATTTCACCGTCGATGACCTCTCTAACTGGTATGTCCGCCGGAGCCGCCGCCGTTTCTGGGGCTCGCATGACGATCTTGATAAAAAGTCGGCTTATCAAACTTTATTCGAATGTTTGATCACAGCAATCAGGCTCATGGCGCCGGTTGCCCCCTTCCTCTCGGAGGACTTGCACCGTCGGCTGACCGAAAATCTCGGCGGTTACCGGGAATCAGTACACCTCAGCGATTTCCCCAAGGCCGATGAATCGTTGCGCGACAAGTCGCTCGAGGACGAGATGGAGATCGCCCGCAAGGTGGTCGAGCTTGGCCGTGCCGCCCGTAAGGATTCCAGGATGCGGGTCCGGCAGCCGCTTTCAAGGCTGGTGGCGCTGGGGTTGACAGATATCGAGTGGCGGATGCTGAAAAAGATGGAATCGATTGTTGCCGACGAGATTAACATCAAGAGGCTGGATTTCGACAAGAACGAGGCGGCTTATTTTTCCATGAAAGCCGAGCCCGATTTCAAAAACATCGGCCCTAAATTCGGTCCCCGCGTCAACGATATAGCCGGCAAGATAAGGTCCATGACACGCGACGAGATTTCGAAATTGACGGCCGATGAGCATTTCAGCTGGGTCGATGACGGCCATGTATCATCGATAGAGATTTCGGACGTGCGTATAAAGATTGTGCCTGAAAAAGGCTATTCAGTCAGCGCCGATGGCCGTATCAAGGTTGCGCTCGATCTGAAACTCGATGAAGACCTGGTCGCCGAGGGGAATGCCCGGGAATTGGTCAACAGAATTCAGAACCTGCGCAAAACCGCCGGCCTGGAAGTGACCGACCGGATCACGCTCGGTATTTCGCGGAACGCCGAAACCCAGAAAGCGCTGGGCAGGTTTTCTGAGTATATCAAAAGCGAGACACTGACGGAACAGCTTACTGATAAATGCGATCTCCGCCAATCTCAGGAATTCGAACTAAATGGAGTTAAAACAGTTATTGCGTTGGAGCGGATTTAGTTGTATAAAGCGCCTCGGAGGATGTAGCAGCTATGAAGAAGAAAGATCTCGAGAAGTATGAGAAGCTTCTCCTGGAAAAGCGGAACCAGCTCCTTCAGGAATTCGATCACCTGAAAAAATCCGCTATGGACAATACCATGAAGGAGAACGCCGGCGATCTCTCCTCGTATTCCTACCATATGGCCGATCAGGGCACTGATACCATGGAGCGCGAGAAGGCGTTCCTCTTTGCCTCCAAGCAGGGCCGGCTTCTCTATCACATCGACGAGGCGCTGCGCCGAATCCGCAACAATACTTATGGCAGCTGCGCCGAATGCGGCCAGCCGATCTCACCTGAGAGACTGACCGCCGTCCCACACGCCCGCATGTGCATAAAATGCAAGGAGGCGGAAGAGCAGAAGAAGGCCCGATAGGTAGCGCATGCGTCGGTCCAGGCTCTATTATTACCTTCTGATCGCCTTTTTTATCATAGCGCTCGACCAGGTAACGAAAATTCTGGTACTGAACAACCTGGTCGAAAATGAGTCGGTCTCTTTAATCGGGGACCTTCTTTATTTGAGATTGATTTTTAACGAGGGCGGCGCCATGGGAACCAGCTTCGGTCCGTCATGGCTATACACGATCTTGACCGTTGTCGCCCTGGTCTTGATAGTCCGTTACTTTATCACATCCAAATCCGACGGGGCTGTGATCAAATTCTCGCTGGCGCTGATTCTCGCTGGCGCCATCGGCAACCTGATTGACAGGATCGCTTATGGCAGGGTAATAGATTTTATCGATATGGATTTTCCCGATATATCCGCAATCGGCCTTTACAGGTGGTATACGTACAACGTCGCCGATACCGCCATCAGCGTTGGCCTGGTGCTTTTCGCAATAAGTATCTTCATCCCCAGGAAACACCCGACCGATTCATCCGAATTAAAGCCGGAGGTCGAAACTCCAGTCCAGACGGATCCGTCCGGAAGATGAAAGGTGAACCTTCATAAAATAAAACTCGTCGTTCCCGAGGAAATGGCAGGGGAACGGCTCGATATATTCTGCGCCCGCAAGGTAGCCGACCGGACGCGTAGCTATTTCACCAAGCTGGCCGCCGCCGGGCACATCACGGCCGACAATCGCCCGGCCAAGCCATCGCTTAAGGTAAAGCCGGGTATGCGGCTCGAAATCGAGCTTGTGGCGCCTCCGCCGCTGGAGGCCGCTCCCGAGGACATCCCGCTCGATATCATCTACGAGGACGACAGGATCATCGTGATCGATAAAAAACCGGGCATGGTGGTTCACCCAGCAGCCGGCAATTACGAGGGCACGCTGGTCAACGCTATCTTATTCCACCTCGGCGATACCACCAAGACCGAGCTCGATCCGGCTCGGCTGGGACTGGTTCACAGGCTCGACAAGGATACCTCGGGGCTTCTTGTGGTGGCCAAAGATGAGCGGGCGCTGGCGTTTCTGCAAAAACATCTCAAGGAGCGCGAGATCGGCCGTCGCTACATGGCTATCGTCTGGGGAAATATCGAGCCGACAAGGGGGACGATTGATCTGCCCATCGGACGCTCGGAGCGCGACCGCAAAATCATGGCGGTTAATGCCCGTCATGGACGAGCGGCAGTGACCCACTTTGAGCTTGTCGAGCGATTCCGCCTGGCCGACCTGTTATCGATCAAGCTGGAGACCGGCAGGACCCATCAGATCAGGGTGCACCTGGCATATTACGGACATCCCGTGATAGGGGACCCAACCTATGGAGGACGTTCGAAATATATCAAGCGCCTTTCCAAAAATGAGATATCCTATGCGGCGCCGCTATTGGGAATACTGGAGCGGCAGGCGCTCCACGCATGGAAATTGGAACTGCCGCACCCCGATGACGGCCGGCCGATGAATTTCGAATCCCCGTTACCGGAGGATTTCAGGGTGGCGCTGGATTACCTAAAGAATGAAAAGGCGAAAAAAATCTGATTATATCTGGCCTCCGGCCATATTCGTATTGGCGCTTGCGCTTCGTATCTGGAACGTAAGCGCTGTCGGAACCGCATTCTACGCCAACACGCTTTCCGACGCCTCCACATACCAGGTCTGGGCCTTCAAAATCGTCAACGGTCTTGCCTATGGCGAGCCGGTATTTCAGATGGGGCCGCTGTATCCGTATTTTCTGGCGCTTTCGTTTATAGTCGGCCTGAAAGCTTACTCGGTTCTTATCCTGCAATCGATCTTTGGGGCGCTGGTGGCGTTCATGATTTATATGATCGCCCGCCGCCTGTACGGCCGGATTGCGGGGATAATCTCAGGTTTCGCCGCTGCGCTCTACGCGCCGTTTATCTTTTATGACGGTTTGATCCTGTCCGAGTCGCTGCAGATTTTCCTGGTGTCAATTTCATTGTTGCTTTTAACATGGAAACCCAAGCGCGAAAAGTGGTGGCTGGCGCCAGTTGCGGGTATCCTGATTGGCCTGACGGCGCTGGGAAGGGCGACGATCCTCTTTTTCGCGGCGGGGCTTATGATCTACTGGCTTGTGATATATTGGGGTGAGCGACGGCGGAAACATCCATATCGACATCTGCGCATGGCGGCGCTTTTTGCGGCCGGTGTGCTGCTGGGAATTCTACCGGCGACCATTCACAATATGGCTCATGGCGATTTCGTATTGATATCATCGAACACCGGGATCAACTTCTATATCGGGAATAACGGCAACTCCAACGGCACATACGAGGAGCCGAAAGGCCTCGACCTGTTCACCGATTTCTCCGGTCGCCAGATTGCCGAAAAAAGGATGGGACGCGCACTCCAGAGCTCCGACGTATCATCGTTCTGGACCGGTGAGGCGTTCAAGGATATCAAGGCGAATCCCTTGAGATTCGCCTGGGGGCTGGCGATAAAGGCCTTGCTCTACCTCTGGCATTACGATATCGCGCAGGCAGAATCGATCCATATACAAAGCTACTTCTCGCCGCTTTTCAGGATGCCGCTTATCGGTTTCGGGGCGGTCTTCATTTTCGGTTTGGCGGGCTTGCTTTTCTACCGAGCCGATGACAAACGCTGGATCCTGATTCTCCTTCTGGTCTCTAATATATTCGGAGTTATCCTCTTTTTCGTCCTGGGGAGGTTCAAGCTCCTGGGGACTTTGCCGCTTCTGATCTCTTTCGGCGCAGGCGCCGCCCTGATTTGGGATATTATCCGGCAGCGTGACACGGCGCGCCTGGCATGGGCGTCGGTGGTCGCGCTGATTGGCCTTGCAATCCTGTTTTTACCCCGGCCGCTCGACAGAAACGCGAAAGATGCGTTGGTCTTCAACAATGTCGGGATCTACTATTATTTCAAGAACGATTATGACGGCGCCGAGAAATGGTATCGCATGGCGGCGGAAATATCCGACAACGGCTCGGAGAGCATGAACAATATCGGCACTGTCTTCTATGCCCGCGATATGATCGATTCGGCGGCGGCCTATTTCCAAAGGGCGCTGATGGCTGATCCGGCCTCCGACAAGACACTCCTGAACCTGGGCCGAATTTCCCTAATGCGCGGCCAGCCCGATTCGGCTCGATATTATTATCAGCGCGCCAGGGCGGTAGCGCCGTTCGGCACCTCGGCCGACGAGGCCCTGGCAGAGTTGGACCGGACGCTTTCAGCCGATTCCACCGGCAGGGCGGGCGTGGCAGGCGCATCGTTCCAAACGCTCTACGACCGGGCGCAGCGGTTCGCCGGCATGGGGCGGTACGACCAAGCCGAGGATATGTACCTGGCGGCGCTGAGGATCAAGAAAGATGATATCGCTGCGCTCAACAATCTCGGGTTTGCCTACCAGGCCCAGAAGAAGTACCCCCAGGCCGCCGAAATTTTCGAGTGGGTGCTGCGCCTCTCGCCCGACAACGGCGTGGCATATAACAACCTCGCCGGCACGCTTTACCAGATAGGCAAGATCGATTCGGCGATTGTGCTCTGGGAGAAAGCAATCAAGCTCGATCCCTCGAATAGCCAGTTTGCCAGGAATTTGGAGTTTGCCCGAAAAAAAGCCAATAGCCAATAGGCATTAGGCAATAGGGAGAATAGGCGGGGCTTTTCCGCCGCAGGCGGACCTTGAGGCAGCCCCGCAGAGAAGTAAGGTGCGCTGCGCGCAGTTGCTTTAATAGGCTTAGGCCACCAATGCCATCGCGAGCGACCCATTTTGGGAGCGTGGCGATCTCCTGGCATTCTACCGGCCCTATTAAAATGCGATGAGATTGCTTAGTCGTCCAGGTGGCCTCCTCGCAATGACGGTTGGAGTAGTTGCATGGAGAATCTGCCATGCCTTGACTATCCGTATATATCCTGCTATATATTGCATGCTTATTTATGCGGGGATAAAAGGAGTCACACATGAATTTTGAAGAATACTCAGTCTCGCTCCCCGAGGGGTGCAACGTTATCCTGGGGCAGACGCATTTCATCAAGACGGTCGAGGATCTCTACGAGGCGATTGTCTCCACCAGCGCCGCCGTCAAGTTCGGCCTGGCGTTCTCGGAGGCCTCCGGGCCGTGCCTGGTGCGTTCCGACGGCAACGACGCCGACCTCAAGAAAGCCGCCGAACAGGCTCTCATGGATATCGGCTGCGGCCACACCTTCATTATTTTCTTGAAAAACGCGTTCCCGATTTATTTCTTGGGAGCCATCAGGGGGGTCCCCGAGGTTTGCCACATCATGGCCGCAACCGCCAACCCCCTCAAGCTTGTAATCGCCAGAACAGAACAGGGCGGAGGCATCATGGGCGTAATCGATGGCTTCGCGCCCAGGGGGATCGAGACCGGCAAGGATGTTGAGACAAGGAAGAAGTTCCTGCGCGATATCGGTTACAAAAGGTAAATAAGCCAGAGGCTTATAAAGTTGCAGCTTAAGGACGGCATACGTTTCGGCGATCATTTCTCGATCGACCCGACCAGCAAAAGCGACCTGGCGGTGGTCAGCCACGCCCATTCCGACCATCTCAAGGCGCATGTCAAAATTTACGCCACGGCGCCGACTCTCGACCTGGCGCGTCTCAACTACAAGCGGTTCGAGGCCGCCCCGCTGGAATATCATCAGCCGCTTGATATCGGTCCTGCCACAGTGGAACTGGCGCCGGCCGGCCATATGCTCGGCTCGGCCCAGGTTATTGTCGACTGGCACGGCGAGCGAATTGTCTACACCGGCGATTTCAAGCTCGAGAACAATCTCACCTGCCCCAGGGCCGAGATTCATAAATGCGACATACTCCTTATCGACACCACCTATGGCCGTCCAAGATACAAGTTTCCCTCGATGGCCGAGTGCCGGGAGATGCTTCTGGATTTCGTCGATAAGCATCTCAAGGAAGGTGTCACGCCGATAGTGATGGCCTACTCGTTCGGGAAGGCCCAGGAGGCCATGAAAATGCTCGGCGACGAGGGATTCGAGATGGATGTCCATTCAAAGGCGTTCGATGCCGCGCAGATATATATCGCGCATGGGGTGGAGATAAAGAATATCAACCTGTTATGTGAAAAGCCGACTCCCGGTAGGGTAGTGCTTATGCCGCCGGGAGTACTGAAATATCAAAGCACGTACGGCTGGGGGCGTTTCAAGGTCTGCTTCTTGTCGGGCTGGACTCTCGACCGAGTCTACGGCGCCAATGGCGTCAATGGCTTCGGCATACCATTCTCCGATCACGCCGGTTTCGATGATATTATCCGCTATGTCGAGGAGGCCCGGCCGCGACGTATTTTCACGCTCTTCGGGCCGCCGGATATCGCCGAATTTCTCTGCCGGCTCGGTTTCAAGGCCGAGGCCGCCAATTTCAATTCGGGCCATCATCATATGTCCCGGGCCAATACCAATTTCGATCTATTCTCATGAATCCGATCATAACCGCCAGATCGCTGGTAAAAAAATACGATGGCCTGACCGCTGTCGATCATATCGATTTCACGATCCACGAGGGCGAGGTATTCGGATTCCTGGGCCCCAACGGCGCCGGCAAAACCACTACCATGAAGATTATCTACTGCTTCGTGCCGCCGACCTCGGGACAGCTTCTGGTAAATGGCCTCAATGTCGTCAAATCGCCGCGGGGTGTAAAGGCGCTCCTTGGCGTGGTGCCGCAGGAGGATTCGCTTGACCCCGATTTGACTGTCTATGGCAACCTCATCACTTACTCGCGGTATCACGAGGTGCCCAAGGTCGAGGCCAGGGAACGCGCCAATCGCCTGTTGGAAATGATGTCGCTTACCGAAAAACGGGATGTTATCATCGACAACCTTTCCGGCGGCATGAAAAGGAGGCTTCTGGTTGCGCGAGGCCTGATAAATAATCCGAAAATCATGATTTTGGATGAGCCGACGACCGGACTGGACCCCCAGGCCCGGCACTTGGTTTGGTCCAAACTTAAAGAGCTGAAAAATTCAGGAATCACTATACTTCTTACCACGCATTACATGGAGGAGGCTGACCGTCTCTGCGATAAGCTGGTTATGATGAATAACGGCAAGATTCTTGACAAGGGCTCACCGGCCGATCTTGTCAGAAGGCATATCGGCAAGGAGGTCCTGGAGGTCGACTATGGGGATGAGGAGCTGGTCGACAAGATCAAAGTCGCTCTCGGCGACCGCTACACGATAGACCACTACGGCGACCGCGTCTACATATTTACCGACTCGGCGCATGAGACGGCCTCGCGCCTGCAGCATCTCAACCTGAAAGCCGTATCGGAGCGCAAGGCCAGCCTGGAGGATGTGTTTCTCAAGCTTACGGGCAGGACGTTGGTGGATTGAAAAAATGTATCCAGAAAAATCGCAAATGGAATCGGATGTAATCTTTTATTTACATTGTAGGGGCGTTCAATTGAACGCCCCTACAAGAAACAATAATTATTATATCTTAAATAAGGGGTATACCCGCTTAAAAACAAAATTATGATTAATTTCAATCCCTATTCCGGCGTTTCCCACAGATCGTTCTATGTCTTCATGCGTCACTATGATGTTTTCATGAAGACGTTGTCGACTTCTCTAATACCGCCGTTTTTGGACCCGCTCTTCTACCTCCTCGGCATGGGTTACGGCCTGGGAAGCATGGTCAGCCCAATCAAGGGGATGACCTATGTCGAGTTCATCGCGCCGGCCCTGGTGGCCTCGGTTATCATGACTGCGCCCTTTTTCGAGTGCACGGTGGGCAGTTTCGTGCGCATGCATTTCCAGAAAACATACGACGCTATGATCGCCACCCCGGTTTCAATTGAGGATGTGGTCACCGGCGACATACTCTATGGGGCCGGCCGCGCTCTTCTGCAGGGGACCGCCATCTTCATCGTGATATTATTCTTTGGCCTGGTCAAATCGCCGCTGGCCATTCTCATCATTCCGTTGTGCTTCGTCTTGGCGTTGGCTTATGGGCCGATCGCCATGCTCTACACTTCGTTCATACCGGCCATCAACTATGTCGATTACTTTTTCACCCTGATTATCACGCCGATGTTTCTTTTCGCCGGTACTTTTTTCCCAATCGAACAGCTTCCCGCCTGGGCGCAGAAAGTGGCCTGGTTCATGCCGCTGTATCACACGGTCAATATCGCGCGCAGTCTGAATGTCGGGAATATTGCGGGTATCTGGGATGACATGCTCTGGGTGATTGTCTGCGGAATGCTCTTCTACGCCCTGGCGCTATGGCGCATGCGGAAAAGGATGCTGAAGTAAAAGGTATCGGATGGCATTACATATTCCCAAAGTGCTTAAAATCCTGCTGGGGCTTAGGGCAATTTGGCCGTATGTTTATTTCTCGGCGATTCAAATTGATGTTTTTTACACGCTAATATACCCAGGGCGGAGTGCGGATCTATCAATGGAATTAATAGATTACCTTGATGTGCCAACGATTTTCTTGGCGATGGCACTGTCGGCATATTTCATTTTTGATGTAATTACAAACCAAGTTGTCAGGCGAAAAGTTATTTGGATATGTCTAATCATAGTGGGGATAGTCGAAATGATGCCATTTTATATATTCATTCCAATATATTGGTATTTGCACATCTGGAGGCCGTCATGGCCCCGGCAAATTCCCGGAAATGCCGTCTCCTAGATCTCGGCCAAAATAATTCGACGGGAATAATTGACAACAAGTCTCATTTGACATATCTTTGGCTCGATTCCCACCAGTAATGGGGCTGGCATCTATCATCAACCGACGTGAGGATTTGTGAGCGATAAGTTACTGATTTCTGTATCGGGTGTTAGAGGGGTGGTCGGAAGCGCGCTGACTGCTGACGTGGCCTTGAGATTTGCCTCGGCCTTTGGCACCTTCCTCAAAGCCGGGAAGGTCGCCATCGGCGGCGACACCCGTCGCACAGGGCCGATGGTTCGCGCGGCGGCGGTCGCCGGCCTCATGGCCACTGGGCACGACGTGGTCGATATCGGCATTTGCCCGACCCCGACGGTGGAGTTGGCGGTACGCGACGGGGGTTTCGCCGGCGGGATAGCTGTGACTGCCAGCCACAATCCCGACCAGTACAACGCCTTGAAGTTAATTGGGAAAGGCGGTCTATTCCTCTCCGCTGTCGAGGCCGAAAAAGTCAACTCTCTTTATGAAGATGGCGAAGTAAAGAATGTCAAATGGCAAAAGGTCGGCAAGCTCGAAAGCGATTACAAGTGGATCGATCACCACATAGACAAGATTCTGGCGCTCGATATCATCTCACCAAACAAAATAAGCCAAAGGCGACTGAGGGTCGTGGTCGATTGCGTCGGGGCGACAGCATCGGTCATGGCCGCCAGGTTCTTCTCATGCCTGGGGGTAAAATATCATCTCATCAATTCCCAGACAGGGGATCAATTCCCGCATCCGCCGGAGCCGGTGCCCGAAAACCTCGGCGAGCTGAGTCGTGCTGTCAAGGATCTCGGGGCCGATATCGGACTGGCGTTCGATCCCGACTCCGATCGGTTGGCGATCGTTTCAGAGAAAGGGGAGCCGTTGGGCGAGGAGTACACCCTGGCTCTCGCCTGCCGATATATATTAACGCAAGTCAAGGGCCCTATCGCGGTTAACGTGTCCAGTTCTCTCCTCAATGATTTTGTGGCCCGCGAGGCTGGAACCAAAGTCTATCGCACCAGAGTTGGTGAGAGAAATGTCACCGAGAAGCTCATGAGAATCAAGGGGATTGCTGGTGGCGAGGGTAACGGCGGCCTAATTTACCCCAAGCTACATTGGGGGCGCGATGGTTTCCTGGCAGCAGCGGTGATAGTACAATACCTGGCCTCGACCGAAAAACGAATGAGCCAATTAGCCGCGGAACTCCCATCGTATGTCATGCTTAAAACAAAGATGCCGGGCACCAGGCGCGATGTCGAGATCAAGAAAGGAAAATTCAAACGAATTTTCCCCAAGGCTAAAATCGATGAGCTCGACGGCATCAAGATTTTCGATAATGATTGGTGGGTACAGATTCGGGCATCCAACACCGAACCGATCCTGCGCCTGATGGCCGAGGCTAAGAGCGGGGAGAAAGCCGGAAAGCTGATCTCGGCCGTCAAATCAGTCTTCAGCAATTAGGAGGTTTACAATATGTGCGGTATCGTGGGTTATGTCGGGCCGAGGAAAGCGTATCCTCTTTTAATGGAGGGTCTTCAGAGGCTCGAATATCGTGGGTACGATTCGGCAGGCGTGGCGCTGCTCGAGCAAGGCGGGATAGTTATTCAGAAAAGCGCCGGCAAGATCGCAACCCTGATCGAAAAATTGAAAGACTGCGATTTTTTCGGCACAACCGGAATCGCACATACGCGCTGGGCGACCCACGGCGAACCAAATGATATTAACGCCCATCCGCACACCGGCATGACCGGGAAAATCGCCGTTGTACACAATGGCATCATCGAAAATTTCGCGGCCCTCAAAGAGGTCCTGAAACGCCAGGGTCACATATTTAAGACCGAAACCGACACCGAGATACTGGCACACCTGATCGAGGAATATTACGAAGGTAACCTGCTTCAAGCCGTACGACGCGCTCTTACTCAAGTGGAAGGCACCTACGGCATCGCTGTCATTTCCACCGACAGCCCTGACGTAATGGTGGCCGCCCGTTCCGGTTCGCCATTAGTAGTTGGATGCGGCGAAGGTGAAAATTTCGTGGCCTCTGACGTGGCCGCGCTCCTGCGTCATACCAACCGTGTCGTTTACTTGCAGGATGGCGAGCTGGCCGAGATAACGCCCGGCGGCTTTTCCATAACTACCATTGATGATGTCGTGGTCTCACCGCATCTGCAGGAGATCTCCTGGAGCCTCGACATGATCGAAAAAGGCGGATTCGACCATTTCATGCTCAAGGAAATTTTCGAGCAGCCGGATACGCTGAAAAACGCCATGAGGGGCCGCCTTAATTTCGCCGACGCCACCACACGTCTTAACGGCTTGAATCTTCAGTATGACGAGCTTCGGCACATACGCCGCATTATCCTGACCGCCTGCGGCACCAGCTGGCACGCGGCTCTTATCGGCGAATATATCATTGAGGAATATGCCAGGATACCGGTCGAGGTCGAGTACGCCTCGGAGTTCCGCTATAGAAGCCCTATCATCCATCCCGGCACCGTGGTTTTCGTAATTTCGCAATCCGGCGAGACGGCCGATACCCTAGCCGCCATGAGGGAGGCCAAGCGCAAAGGCGCCACCTGCCTGGGAATTTGCAACGTGGTCGGCTCGACCATCGCCCGCGAATCCGATGGCGGAGTCTATATCCATGCCGGCCCGGAAATCGGTGTGGCCTCAACCAAGGCCTTTACTTCGCAGATAATGGTGCTCTCCCTAATTACAATCCTGCTTTCCCGTATGAGGAATATGTCATACGAGAAAGGGGAGGAGTTAATTAACGCCATAAACACCGTACCGGAACAAGTTAAGCAGGTGCTGGCCCTAAACGATGATATCAAGGCCATAGCCGAGAAATATCATCATAAGGACAACTTCCTTTACCTGGGGCGCGGGGTCAATTTTCCGGTAGCCCTGGAAGGAGCGCTCAAGCTCAAGGAGATAAGCTATATCCACGCCGAGGGGTACCCGGCGGCCGAGATGAAGCATGGGCCGATAGCTCTTATCGATGAGAACATGCCGGTGGTTGTGCTCGCACCTCAGGATTCCGTATATAGCAAGATCACCTCGAACCTGCAGGAGATTAAGGCCCGCAAAGGGCGGATCATTGCAGTGGCCACCGAGGGGGACGAGCGCATTCGCGACCTGGCCGACGAGGTCATCTATCTGCCCCGGGTTCACGAATTTATCGTGCCGATAGTAGCCACAATCCCGCTTCAGCTTATGGCCTACCATATGGCGGTGCTTCGAGCCTGCGATGTCGACCAGCCGCGCAACCTGGCTAAAAGCGTAACTGTTGAATAAGATATAATCTTGGCTGCATCCAGCCCCTTTCCTTTTAGGCACATTCCGTCAGCCATAAGCACGCCGTTTTTGGAATGAGATAATTCTTGCCTTTTTAATGGAATAGTCATACGCTTTTTGCAGGGATTATAGATTCGCCTGAAGGACGTTATGTTTTGCCCAAATTGTCATTATGAATATCAACCGGGGATTGTAGCCTGCCCCGATTGCGGGGCCGACCTGGTGGCCGAATTGCCCGCGATTCCACCCAGTCCTCCCACGGTCAAGAATTCCGATGAGTTGTCCCAGCTTGTGACTGTATTCGAAACTTATGTGCTGCCCGAGATCGTGATCGCCAAATCGATCCTCAAGGAGGCCGGCATCTATCACATCTCACGTGATCAGATGGCCGAATCCGCCTATTTCATGGACGGCCCGTCATCCATCATGGTGGCCCGCGAGGATGCCGAACGCGCCCACGAGCTGCTGGCCAACCTGGCGATGGATCGCATGCTCGATGAACAGATGGAAAAGATGTCATTTGAGGATGAAGCGGATCATTCGGATGAAAATCCTTAGCGGTTATAAATTTCCCTTTAGAGATTCATCATCGCTAATGGTGGGGATGCTGCCCCGTCTCGCCCGCCGAAATAACGGATTGAAATTCCCCCGAAAATTGTTATCCTGATTGTCAGCCGCCTGCATTTTGTTTGAAAAATAGAAAATAACCATGAGGAGACCCATTTGGGCATCGATCATCCAACGGCGTTCATCAAATCGACCGGATGCATATCGAATCTCCTTGACGGCACGGGGCTCGAAAAGGAGCTGGCGAATGCCGGCTTTCGTCTGGTGGATGATATGAGAAAAGCCGATTTCGTCATTATCAACACCTGCGCCTTCAACCAGGTCAAGGAGGATGAAGCCGCGGCCGCCATAGAGCTGGCCAAATCGCGCATGAGGGCAGGCGCCAGGCTGGTTGTCTGCGGATGTCTCCCCGAGATCAATGCCGGACGCCTGCGGGGAATTCACAGCGATATCTCATTCGGGCCGCGAAATAACGATGAACTTCTAACTTTCCTGTCTTCGCAATCCAGATCATGGGAGAGGCCGAATATCCATGATCAAACCGAATGGTCTGCTGACGCGCCGATCTCCTATAGTCAATACTCCCTGCTCAAGAAAACGATCTATCGTTCCAAGCAGGTTTTGGAATATATTCCCTGGGCGAAGAATATGCGACTGATCAGGCGGCTGTTGGGGCCTTTGTTCGTTTATGCCGGCGACGTCTTCTGCATGAAAGTCGGTTCGGGATGCTGGGGAGTATGCACATATTGCGCTATCCGCTTTGCCAAGGGACGAGCGGTCAGCCGACCTCTAAACAATATCGCCGCTGAACTCGAAAAGGCATTAGCTCGGGGATATAGGAAATTCGTTTTAGTGGGCGACGAGATCACCGCCTACGGCCGCGACTTGCCACCGAGCCAGGATATCCTCGACGTCATGGATATGTTTTTGAAGAATGAAAAAGTTGCGACCCTGTATTTGGAGTCTTTTGAACCGGGATTCATGATTTCCAACTTAGACAGAGTGCTGAAAGCGATATCATTCGGGAAAATAGATGTGCTTGGCTCATCGGTTCAAAGCGGCTCCGATAAGATTTTGGGGCTGATGAAACGACAATACACTGCAGAAGATTTTATTCGGAGTATTGAAAATATCAGGAATAGATACCCGGAGGCGCTTCTGCGAAGCGAGATCATAGTCGGTTTCCCCGGAGAGACAGGCGATGATTTCCAGCAGTCTCTGGAGCTCGTGAGAAGATTGAATTTCGATTTTCTCGATGTCTATGAATATGAGGATCGCCCCAATACGGCGGCATCGAGAATGCCGGATAAAATACCCCCCGATATAAAAAAAGAGCGAAGGCGGAAAATTCTGAGGCAGCACTACAAAAGCCTTATATTCGGAGGCAAAAAAAGAACGTTACCGTCATTGAATATGTGAGGCCAACGAATTCAGGCTAATCTCGTAATCGCTGAAATGCTTTTTCATTAGCCGCACTCCAGCCATCTTCTCCACGCCCGCATCTTTTCCCCTTGCCTTACGTATAAGTCGATATTAGATTTGCACTACGAAAAAGCCTCCGGATAGACCCAGCAAGGAGCATCCATAGGGGCGAACGCGTTTTGCGTCAAATGTTGCGATGATACGGTAATTTCGACCTGAAAAAGAGCGATTTCGATGAATATAACGGTTTTAAAATCAAAAATACATCGCGCCACTGTCACCGGCGCAAACTTGGATTATGAGGGCTCCATCTCGATCGACAAAAGCCTCATGAAAGTGGCTAATATCCTACCCTATGAGTTGGTGCACGTTGTTAATATCAACAATGGGGCTCGGTTTGAGACCTATGCAATCGAGGATAAGGCCGGCGAAGGCGGGATTTGCCTTAATGGAGCAGCGGCCCGCCTGGGGCAACCTGGTGATCTGATCATCATTCTCAGCTACTGCTCTCTTCCCTATGAGGAGGCGGCAATGATCAGGCCAACCGTGGTTACGGTTGATTCGAAAAACAAGCAAGTCTAATTCATCTCCTGTTTTCGGAAGAGACGTTTAATATACGATCAAGAGGGGACATGAATTGAATAGCAGACGCGATAAGGTCGCGATCATATTGGCGGCTGGCCAGGGGAAACGGATGAAATCCGATATCCCCAAGGTGCTGCATAAAATAAATGGAAGATACATAGTCGATTACGTCATTGATGAGGCTCGCGAGGCGGGGCTGGATCGCCAGATTATGGTTATCGGTCACAAGGCCAAGATGGTGGAGTCGGCCCTGGCTGGCCGCAAAGTGGAGTATGTGCTTCAGGCCAGGCAACTTGGCACCGGCCATGCAATCATGATGGCAGCGCCACTTTTGCATGATTTCCATGGCGATTTATTGGTCTTATGTGGTGACATGCCGCTTGTCAAGGCTCGCACCATTGAACGCTTAGTCGCTGAACGTCAAGAGCTTGGGGCCGCCGCCGTGGTCCTGACCGCGGTCTTGGACGACCCTGGCACCTATGGGCGTATAGTTCGAGACTCCAGGGGGCTAATCAAGGCTATAGTTGAATATCGGGATGCCGATGAAAAGACAAGGGCGGTAAAAGAGGTCAATACCGGCGCCTATTGTTTCGACTGGGATCAGCTTCGGCCGGTTTTGGATCAGCTTAGCGACAATAACGACCAGGGGGAATATTACCTGACCGACACTGTATCTATTTTCGTGAGGCAGGGCAAGCCGGTGGGGGCGATAATCGCCGGGGACCCGAACGAAGGGTGTGGAATCAATTCGCTCGAAGATCTCGAAATGGTTGAGGAATTGATTAAACATGGAACCGGTTCTGGTGTCTAATTGTAATATAAATAGATTGACAATTCTGGTCCTTGAAAATATAATTTGGGGGAAATGATGAAAAGAGCCGCAATATTGACAGTCCTGCTGATTGTGCCGGCTATTGTCGTGGCACAGCAGTTGACAGATTTGAAGGATCGCGCCTTTACAAACAAGAGCTCTTTTTCCCTGTTCGACCCATCGCGCCTGAAAATGAACCAAAGCTACACATTTGGATATTATTCGGGCCGCGGGGGCCGCGGGGGCAGCGGGACGGTGGGGTACTACCTCAATTCGATCGAATACACATTTTCCAATCCGCTTAAAGTGCGATTCGATCTCGGGTTTTTGCATAACCCGTCGAGCCTGGTATCGCGCAATTCCTCGGTTTCGAAATCTGGTGTATTTGTGCCGGGGTTCTCGCTGGATTGGAGCCCGGCCAGCTATTTCCATTTCAGGCTTGATTACAGGCAGGTTCCGTCATATAACTACGGTGGCCAAAACGGTTATTGGGGCCCCGGTTTTTGGGAG
>Ga0315293_10000767_pt1 | contig 30377 bp, 27 predicted proteins | sample YL17G13_20_MG_FD_203071 | JGI IMG/M metagenome (GOLD analysis project Ga0315293, IMG submission 203071) | Sediment microbial communities from Yellowstone Lake, YNP, Wyoming, USA - YL17G13_20 | ecosystem: Environmental > Aquatic > Freshwater > Lake > Sediment | place: USA: Wyoming | collected... | reverse complement strand
CCTTCTATCCCAATAAGCAGATAACGACCGGCGAAGGAGGGATGATTCTTACTGACGATGACAAATTAGCCAACATGTGTGCTTCATTGCGAAATCAGGGCAGAGGTACAGGTGGTGGCTGGCTAAATCACGAACGGCTGGGTTACAACTATCGACTAAGCGACATCAACTGCGCTTTAGGGATAGTTCAACTATCGAGAATCGACGAAATCAAGGCAAAACGTAAACAGGTTGCAAGGTGGTATCAGGAGATACTCGCAGGTGATGACAGGTTTATAGTGCCGACCGAGCCGGCCGGCTGTGATATAGACTGGTTTGTATTCGTCGTCCGGCTCGCTGAACAGTCTGCTTACCGTCAGCGAGACCAGATTCTGCAGGCAATGAAAGCTGAGGGCATTCAGGTCAGCAATTACTTTCCGCCCGTGCACCTGCAGCCGTTTATGGCCAAGCAGTTCGGATATAAAGAGGGTGATTTCCCCATCACCGAATCCGTTTGCAAAAGCACTATCGCACTGCCGTTTTACAATAACCTGACCAAAAACGAGGTGGCGATTGTCTGCGGTACCCTGAAAAAGGCACTGGATAAAATGGCGTAGGTAATTTGGCCACCCCCCAGTTTTATATTATATTTGTTATGGACGGGCAGCGAAAAGTACGGGGGCCGCTGTGACCGATAAAACATCTAATAATGGGGGAGAAACTTGTATGAGGGGTTGGAAAGCCAAATTTGTGTTCCTGCTGATGGTTTACTTTGCCGGTTTCGCAACTGCAATTTATTGTCTGTTGCCGGCGCCCGAAGCCCAGATGGGCGAAGAAAGCTCCGAGCATTCAGCCGCAAGAGCAGGGCAGTTCGCACAATCTTTCAACGTCGGAATGCATAAATGCCTCGATGTGGCAAAGGATATCTCGGTGGAGGTAAGCCGTCTCATAAAGCAGAAGCTTGACCAAAGAGCAGAAAGGCAGGCGAACAGCCACACTGAAACGCAGGAGTCTCATACAGAGGACTATTAACCGCTAACACAAACTTATATGCAGGCCGGAGGAGGCTTGCATAAACAAACTGGCCGTGGGTGCCGCCGACCCACGGCCAATTTTTTGCGTCAAAACCACTGCCAAATCTTCAACTTTATACGCCTCTGGCGTATTAAGTTATTGCAAATCCACAAACCAAACCTCAGTAAGCTTTTTTTCGATAATCGCACGGGCCAGATTGACCCAGCTTTTGCAGCGGTCCAGCACGGCACTATCGCTACTGGCCACAACCATATCGGTCCTGGCTAATTCGGCATCCGGACTAATTAAAAGTTTAATCTCCCAGTTCCAGTTGTTCTTTTGCGCCAGCTCACCAATCAGCGTTTTTAATCGCCCGCTGTTACTGACGGGGCTGTCGAGCAGCCACAGGGCTTCTGTAACACCAATCTCGGCGAGAAACCCGCCTATAAGCTCCACAGCCGGTATCGTTTCGGTAACCTTGCGGTACGTTCCGTGTATGCTTGCCAAATCTCGCAGGCAGCCGTCCCGGCCCTTGAAAATCACGCCTCCGCTCATCGCCGCCTCAACAGTTATCAAGACATTGTAGCCATCGATGGCAATCGGCCTGCCGGCAAGCCCGTCAAGCTCCACCTGCCGCTGCTTTCGGGACATTCGCTGCTGGTCGGAGCAGGCACTTCGCATAACCGCCAGCCTTTGTCTTTCCGTAAGAGAAAACCTGTCACAAACCAGCTTGAGCGAACTTTTTTCAGCGTAACCTTTTGTCAATAGCAGTGAAAAATCCGCCAGAGCCAACTTTAGACTCTCAATTGCAGCCGGTGCAAACAATTTGGCATCAGCGGGATGGGGACCCCTGTGTGTTCGCTTGTCAGGCATATTTGATTGACTATTTACTATTAACTATTTACCATTGACTCCAATGTCCAATTTATTTTCCAATTGTCAATAGTCAGGTCCTAAATGCCAAGTCATAACTTAGCAAAAGTCAAAATAGACGATTTGGAAATCATCGGCTATTCCATCGCCGGCGAGGAAACGGTGGTCGCCGTGCCGCAGTTGGACGTCTGCTTCGATATCGGCAAGGCTCCCGACCAGATTATTCCGATAAACCATGTTTTGCTGACACACGGCCATATGGACCACGCTGCGGGCATTGTGTATTACCTGTCGCATCGCAATTTTTGCGGCCAGTCACCCGGCACAATTCTGGCTCCCGCCAATCTGATTGCCCCTATAAAGCAGGTGGTTGACGCATGGGCCGGCCTGGACGGCAACAAAATACCCGCCAATCTGGTCGGCGTAAAACCGGGCGACGAATATCAGATAAAGCCAAATTTATTTACGAGGGTATTCCCGACAAAGCACAGTAAAGGATCGGTCGGTTACACCATAATCGAAAAACGAAAAAAGCTTAAATCCGAGTATGCGGGTCTGACCGGCCCTCAGATAGTCGAATTAAAAAAACAGGGCGTGCAAATTGATTACCCCCTCGAAATTCCGATTGTTACCTACCTGGGCGATACGAAGTACGTCGATTTTTCACAATTGAAATACATCGCGGAAAGCAAAATTTTAATCGCCGAATGTACTTTCTATGAAGTCGAGCATACCGAAAGAGCCGAAGCAGGCAGACATATGCACCTCGATGAATTTGTAATTCTGCTTGAGAAGCTCCAAAACGACCACATCGTCATCACACATACGACGCAGCGGACCCCAATGCGAGAAATCCGCAGGACATTAAAAGAAGCTCTGCCGCCGGAAAAATACAAAAAGACTATCCTGCTTATGGATGGAAGGCAAAGATAACCAACCCCTTATGTCGTTTCCGCGCAAGCAGAAACCCCTACTTCTTGTGATAGGGTAGGTCTGATTTATAAAGACCAAGTCGTTCCTGAATCTCCTTAGCTAAGTCTTTTTCATTGGCGTCCTCGGCTAATTTGAGAGCCTCTTCAGCAGTCTTAACCGCCTCGGGAAAATTACCAGCGGCAGCATAAGCAACAGCTAAAGTGTCCAAAAAAGCAGGCTGATTAGGTTCAGCCATTTCACAAGCCCTCTGGGCGTATTTAACAGCGTCTGTTGGATTCCGAAGCTTTGTATCTTCCGTGGTAGCCAAGACCCAGGCTAAATTGTTAAGACTGTCGGCTAAATTAGGGTCTAATTCAACGCTCCTGGTCAAGTTGGCGATAGCCAAGTTATTCTTACCAAGACGTGCATAAGCCAGCCCTATACCGCCGTAGGCCCTTGAATATTGCGGATTGATTCGCAGAGCCTCATTAAAGCATTCGATGGCTTCGTCGAGTTTGCCCAGCTGACCAAGTACGATGCCAAGGGCGTTGAGCACACTCGGGTCATCAGGCATTATCTGAAGTAACTTTCGATATTCCCTGACCGCCTCGTCAAATCTGCCCTGCTGAGCAAACAAATCGCCGAGACTCCTGCGCGCATTAGCCAACTTTTCCCTGGCACTTTCACGCACTACCAGAGCAAGCATATTCTCAACAGGGGCATAGTCATCTGTTAATACGACACCACCGGATCTTTCTTTTAAGTAATTTTTATCAGATTCGTTTAAACACCGTAGCTTAAGATTTTTGTCATACCTTGAAAGGATACTCTCCGGATCAAAATAACTTTTGGCAGCGACAAGCACGTAGGTCCCTCGAATTGAGGGCAGGGTAACGTAATCTACAACCACATGAACGTAAGGAAATGTCTCTTCGAGCGTATTGATCACCGCACCGAGGAATTGACCGCTGTCAAATATGTCTATGATGTTCATCATATATACGCCGTCGTCAGTCAGGATTTTTGCGATTTTATCATTGAATTCTTTAGTTACGAGCTGAAACGGCACAGAATAATCATTAAATGCGTCTTCGTAGATGAAATTATATCGTGGTATTTCCTCACCGTTGCGCTGTTTGTTCAGCAGCTCATCAACGTAATTGCGGGCGTCCATAGTAATTGTGTTAATTGAGCTGTTTCTATCAAGCCCGAAAGCCTGTATGGCAGCTTCGGTTACAGCGGGGTCGATTTCAATGACGTCTATACGGCTGCCGGGCCAGCGTTTTTCAACGTATCGGGGATAAACGTATCCTCCGCCGCCGATAGCCATTACGGAAAACTTGTCCCTGGTAAGTCCCTCGGTCAGGCCAGCGTAAATCTTCAAATAAAAATACTGCAGGTTTAATACATCATTCATTATAACTTCGCTGTGTACGAGTTTATCCTCTATAAATTTGCGCCTATCCGGGTTTTTGGATATCTGTTGCACAGCAATATAGCAGTACTGGCTTTCGTCTTCATAGAGAATGCTCAGGTCGGGCTGTTCTCTCAACGCAAGAGACGAGCCGAGACTTTCGGCCCATTCGGAAGGTGCTGCCGCCATAGTCATTAGTACAACGAAGATAGCCGCCCATACGTACAGCACCCGGAGTCCGGCCCAGTACAGAACGGCCATCAACAACAAAACAGCCGCGACAATCCAGATAATAGTGATGGTTCCCAGCGCAGCTATCAGGTAGAACCCTGTAAGAAACGTGCCAACAATGCTGCCTGCAGCACTACAGGCATATATGTCTCCAACGGTTCTGCCCGTTGGCAATCCTTTATCAAGAGCCGTTTTCGCAACCACGGGACTTATCGTTCCCAATAGTGTTGATGGCAGTATGAAAACCAAAGATACATGGATAAATATATGCACCGGCCAGCTTAACTTCCATAACCACAGCCACTCTCCCACAAGATTATTCAAGATGATAACCACCACACATGTCACTGAGGAAATCCCCAAAAGCACAGATAATGCCTTTCTTGCAGGGAGGCGGTCTGCGATACGGCCGCCCAGATAATTGCCTATGGTAATACCTGCCAAAACTACGCCTATGACCGATGTCCATGTGTACAGCGATGACCCAAGATGACGGGCGATTATGCGGCCTGCAACCAATTCCAGCACCATTATACAGGCACTCGAGATAAACACGGTAACGCAGGGAATGAGAATTGGGGAAAAACCTCTGGATTTGCTCATCTTTATCTTTCCTTCTTTTATGCCAGAAAAAAGTATAATGCACCTGTCTTCTGACAGCAAATGAATTTTTCAAGAGCAGAAAAGTGAAAGCATCACCATCCGGCGTCAAAAACAAATTGACATCACCGCATGCCCTCTCTACCATTAAGAAAGTGGAAACCATAGAAATTGAAATGCAAAGACAACAAATTCCACGGTTTTAACTTTTTGATTCTTAAGTCTTAATTTTCTAATATGCCGAGCCATAACTTAGCAAAAGTCGAGATAGACAATTTGGAAATCATCGGCTATTCGGTCGCCGGCGAGGAAACGGTGGTTGCAGTGCTGCAGTTGGACGTTTGCTTCGATATCGGCAAGGCTCCCGACCGATTATTCCGATAAACCATGTTTTGCTGACACACGGCCATATGGACCACGCTGCGGGCATCGTATATTACCTGTCGCATCGCAATTTTTGCGGCCAGTCGCCCGGCACGATTCTGGCACCGGCTAACTTAATTGACCCTATAAAGCAGGTGGTTGACGCATGGGCCGGCCTGGATGGCAACAAAATACCCGCCAATCTGGTCGGCGTAAGAACGGGTGACGAATACCAGATAAAGCCGAATTTGTTCACGAGGGTATTCCCGACAAAGCACAGTAAAGGCTCGGTCGGCTACAGCATAATCGAAAAACGAAAAAAGCTTAAATCCGAGTATGCGGGTCTGACCGGCCCCCAGATAGTCGAATTAAAAAAACAGGGCGTGCAAATTGATTACCCCCTCGAAATTCCGATTGTTACCTACCTGGGCGATACGAAGTACGTCGATTTTTCACAATTGAAATACATCGCGGAAAGCAAAATTTTAATCGCCGAATGTACTTTCTATGAAGTCGAACATACCGAAAGAGCTGAAGCAAGCAGACATATGCACCTCGATGAATTTGTAATTCTGCTTGAGAAGCTCCAAAACGACCACATCGTCATCACACATACGACACAGCGGACACCAATGCGGGAAATCTGCAGGACATTAAAAGAAGCCCTACCGCCGGAAAAATATAAAAAGACCATCCTGCTTATGGACAAAAGGCGCAGCCAGCCAAGCCGATACTAATATCTTCAATGTAGCTAACTTCACCTTATTATACTACTCAACAGGTTTTGTTCCCCGATGGTAGGGCCGACCAGCTTTATACAGTTGCAGCCGGTCACGAATTTTCTCAGCTATCTGTTTTTTGCCAGCAGCTTCGGCCAGATTTATCGCCTTCTCAGCCGTCTCTATCGCATTACTGAATCTATCCGCCGCAGCATAAGCAGCGGCCAACGTATCCAACAAATCCACCTGCTTATACCCACTTAGTTCACAGGCCCGCCGGGCAAATTTAACAGCCTCGGAGGAATTTTGAAGCCTCATATCGTCTGTAGTCGCTAAAATCCAGGCCAAGCGGTTTAGCACCCCAAGATTATCTGGTTCAAGTTGCAATATCTTGTGGTATTGCTCAATGGCCGACTGAGTTCGGCCCAATTCAAGCAAAGTATACGCCAGACTGATCCTTGCTGTCAGATAATCAGGTTTTAACCGCAGCGCTTCAACACACTGCTCAACTGCTAATTCGAGTTTGCCCTGCCGAACGTAAACACCACCGAGGTTATAGTGTGCCTCGGCCCAACCCGGCTGTATCTGCAAAGCATCGATAAGGTGCCTGACAGCATCATCATATTTTCCCTGCTCGGCCATAGCTACACCCAAATTGTAATGGGCCTTGGCATAGTCAGGCTTCAGCTGGAGTGCCTTTTGCCATTGTTTAATAGCTTCATCGATTTTGCCATCCTTTTTCAGGGCTAAGCCAAGATTGCTCATAGCTTTGACGTAATCCGGTTTAAGCATTAGAGCCTCATTATAGTTTTCAATAGCCGCACCAATTTCACCTTTTTGCGCATAAGCTAAACCTAAATTATTGTACATTTCATGCGGCTTCTCACCGGCTTTCAGCACCTCGGTAAAAATTGCGATAGCTTCGTCGGATTTCCCCATGCCCAGAAACGCCTCACCTTTATTGTTAAAGGCTTCCAAATATTGCGGATTGATACGTAGCGCTTCGTCAAAGTGCATAACAGCCTCATCAAACCGTTCTTCCTTGAGTAATTCGCCTCCAAAGTTATTGTGCATAATTGAATTGTTTTCTGTCACTGCAAGAGCATGTCCAAACAGGGTAAAGCTATTTTGCCAGTAGTGTGCCTGTATACGAGTACAAATCAACAGCACGGTCAGCATTATGCTTGCTGTTATTCCGAGCCCTATTCTTCGATATCGCCATTTGGCGCCAAAGTCAGCGGCGCCCCAGGCAACGATAATAAAAATTCCGATTGATGGCAGATATGTATAGCGGTCGGCCATGGCCTGTGAACCTGCCTGTACTATACCGATGACGGGGACGAGCGTTCCAAGATACCACAACCAACCTACCAGCAGGTACTTGTGCTTTTGTGCGAGGCGAACAACACAGATAGACACAGCCAGCAGCAACAGAGCAGAAATCACAGCCTGCCACATCGGTACCTTATCAGCAGAATGCGGATAGAATACCGCCAACTGGCGAGGCCAGAACATTTTCCCTATGTATCTTATGTAGGAAATAGAAGCATTAGCAATGCGGACTGTGGCAGGAAGTTTATCTATTGGCGCCACCGCTCCGCTGCTTCGCTGAACCAGAAAAGTGATAACACCTGAGACTGCTGAAAGGATAAAAAAAGGGAGCTTTTCCCGAACCAGACGATAAAAAACAGGCCATTGAAAGCAGGTACTTGTGGCTTGACGGCCTCTGCGATTAACATTTTCACCGGCACGTCCGAGCTGAAAACGGCCGAGCGGCCAATAGTCTAATAAAAGCAGCACAAAGGGCAGTGTCACCAGCATCGGCTTAGCCATCAGCCCCAGGCAAAGAGCTAAAACTACCAGCAGATACCTTCCAATGCCCGGCCGCTTTGCATATCGCAAATAAGCAGCCATCGTTAGCATCCAGAAAAAGCCACTCAAGACATCTTTACGCTCAGCTACCCACGCTACGGATTCAACATGCAAAGGATGTAGAGCAAAAGCCGCCGCTACAAAGGCACTGGGCCAAACCGCACCACTCATCATCTTCAAAACCAAAAATAGCAACAGAGTGTTGACTATATGGAACAGCAAACTAGTCAAATGATGCCAGGGAGGATTAAGACCAAACAGTTCGCAATCCAGCATGTGACTGAGCCAGGTCAGCGGATGCCAGTTGCCTGCATGTGGTCTGGTGAACGCCCATATAATAGACTCACACCTTAAACCATTAGTAACATGTGGATTCTCAGTTACGTATATGTCATCATCATATTCGACAAATCCATTGTGGCGCACCGGCTCGTAAGCAATAAAAGTGCTCACCGCCAGAGTCAAATAAATCAGGAAAACATACGACTTGCTACATGCTCGCTCTGCCATCGAGTCTCTTTCCCGGCTACGGCTCGGCGCTTCGCCGAGACGAGTTTGTGCGTCCAGTAATCCAGCTTGCTTCTAAGCTCTTGCCATTATCACATTGGCGGTCTGAAATCAGTCAGGCAAAACTTGACAAGTTTACTTTGCGGTTTTCCGCACCTGCTCTTTTATCCGCTGGATATGTCCTCTGCCCAAAGCCTTCACTTCACAGCCAAGCTCGAAGTACCGCCGGATTCTATCATCGTCGAGTATGCCAAAGCAGTCAATCACCGCCAGCGGTGCACCTGCCCATTCAACTATTTTGTCAGGGCCGAGTTCCAGATAAGGTGTATGCGGCACAGCCAATATAATCGCCTGAGCGCCGACAAGTGCCTCAGCGAGGTTACCCTGAACGCGAATATTGACCAGACCTTGCTGATTGCGGAAGAACCGTGCCCAAGAGTGACCTGGTGCCGGGTATGTATCCTGCTTCTCAAGCTCATACCAGTGCTCCAGATATGGGTCGTGCACACGCATCTCAGCGCCCATTTCGGTTAGTTTCCTGACCACTATTTCCGAGCCGCTGTAGCGAGTGTCAGCGACATCCTGCCGATAGCTGGCACCGCAAAGCAACAGCGGCGCCCCTGCTATTTGCCTGCCCATATTGCGAAGTGCATCCCTCGTCAGTGCCGCAACGTGAAGCCCACGAGTGTCGTTAATGTCGATTGCCGTCGTCGTTATTTTGAAAATATCATCGTTAAAGCCGAGTATATGTTTATACGCCCAGTAACCCAGTCCTCCATCCTTGGGCAGACAGTAGCCGCCAACGCCAGGCCCTGGGAATATGATATTGCTGTGCGTTGGCCGAACCTTGATTGCCTTGATGACCTTAATCAGGTCAACGCCGTTGCGCTCGGCGAACAAGCTCCACTCGTCAAGAAACGCCAGTATCGTTGCCCGATAGGAATTTTCGACAATCTTTGTGGTCTCCGATTCAATGGGCCTGTCCATAACCGTCAGCGGATATTTTTCGGTGTTCAGCACCTCCTGCAAAAACTTCTCGACACGGTCTTTCGCTTGTGCATTACAGCCGGAACAGACCCGCCAAAAATCCCGTATCGATGCGACATACTGTTTGCCTGGCATAACCCGCTCGAAGCTGTGCGCTAACAACGGCTCTGTTTCAATGCCGCGTGCCGCAAAGGCTTTTTTCATAATCGGCCAAGCCACAAACTCTGTCGTACCGGGTGCTACTGTCGTCTCGATTAGCGTCAAACATCTCGGCGGAATCTTCTCACCAATCGCTCTCATTGTAGCCTCCAGTGCGCTCATCTCCGCCCTGCCGGTTCGCACATCACCGAGGCTCTCTTTTGTATAATCGCACTGGACATCCACCACCACACAGTCAGCTAATTTCAGACAGTCGTCATTGTAGGTGGCTACAAGTGTCTTTTTCTCGAGCACACAACGGACGAACATCGGCTCGACCTCGGGGTCCTCAGCTTTTACCGGTGACTGCCCACGGTTAAGCAAAGGAATCTTCCAGAAACTTCGAGTGCTGGGCCGCTGACAGCCGATGACGAACTTCGAGGTTTTACCGGTTTTTTTGTCGACGGTATCAGCGATAATGGCCGCCATAACCGCACCGACAAAACCGACACCCATCACTACAACAACTTCCCTGCCCTGCTGGCGAGCTGCTTCAACAAGCGACTCAATACGGTTAAATTCCGCCTCATACTCACCCTTTCGGGGAATAGCGAATTTCTCTCCTGCTGGACTTACCGAATACTCAGGCATTTTCGTTACCCCTTTGAATAGCTTTCATTGTCATAAATTATAAGCCACCCACCCGGCTAACCGCTCGATTCATATTTTCCAAATCACACAAACGCTAAAATATACCCCATCCAACACTTCAACTGCCAAAATGTGCGGAGAGTTTACCCAACAATTTCATTTATAGCAAGCTTTTTCACTACCAGGCTGGTTTACCTGCGGTGGATATTTTTTGGCTTAAGTGCTGCCTCTACAAGGCAAAATTGCAGGGGGAACTGCGCCGCTGATGCTGCAAAAACAGACTCACATTAACGATGAAACTATTTTACAGCCTCGGGTTGTCTCTCTTTTTTCCTGAATTGCTCGAGCGATTGAGGTTCAGCGACCTTCCGGTAGCCCAGCGCCTTTATCACTTCGAGAACTTCGGTCCATGTTGGAAAAGGTCTGGCGTTTTTCTTCTTGTACTCGTCGATAGCCATAAGGAACTCAAATTGCTCGTCTGACATCTGGCCTTCTTCGGCGGATTTGCGCTCATCGCTTCTGCGTCTTCCCGGTCCCCGCTGACGGTCCAGCCCAAGACGTCTGTCCACGACGCTCGCCCTTCTGTCACTACCAGAACGACGTTCTTTAAAATATTTTTCGCCCATTTTGTTTGTCCTTATTTTTCTCTTCGGGTCTCCGACAATCTAAACAATTAACATCGCAGCAATTATCCCCATCTGTTTAACTCTGATAACCTGCCTCAATAGACCAAAAAGCTCGGCATACAAATCCGCCGGAAGCTAAAACTCTTCGTCAAGTAGATCGCTGTCGAACTCGCTCTCGTCCGTATCCTCTAATGCCAAATCATAAAAATCGTCGTAAGCGTCCTGAGATTCGATAACCACATTCGCCTCATCGAGAAAATCTTCAGGAACCATCACCGCGATAACTTTGCCATTTTCTTCCTGTTCGTCCCGCTCTTTGATTGTAACGGGGATATCGTTGCTTTTCAGAATAGCTTCATAGTCTTTGGCCTGCTCCGGGTTATCAGCAAAAACGACCGTCACCAACTCCTGTACCTTCGTCCGTGATTTTCGACCTTTTTGGGAGCGCTTTGCCATTTTATCTCTCCACACTAAGTCACGTTAAATTCCCGCTAGTTCCCGAGAAAGCTTTCTCGTTTTGCTATTTTCGACAAAATCAGCCCCACCAATTATTTAAATTGTCAAGAATTACCGCCTGGCAAAAACAGGTTGTCTGCCGGTCTTCGCCGGCCCCTTCGGCGTACGACCGGTAAAATTTGCTGATTGACACATTTTTTTGTTGCAAATTCGGCTGATGACGTGTAAATAAAAACGTCGGTGGACCTCCGTATCGCTGTTTATTGGACGTAGGGGTCAACTTGTTTTTGTATCGAGACGTTATAAAGCTGAGCCTACTGAGGTATGTCAGCCTCAGAGATAATAACACTGGACTATCAAAACTTAATTTCTTTTAACATGGAGGATTTTTAGCAATGGCAAAAAAAAGAGAGTCTCTAATTGTAGCCAGCAAGGTCAAGGCTTACGTCAAGGGCAAAGGGATGATGACCTCGTCCGATGCGCTAGTGGCAATCAGTGACAGGGTTTATTGTATGCTCGATAAGGCCCTTGAACGAACTCAGGCTAATCGTCGCAGCACACTCAAACCACAGGACCTGTAAGAGGATTTTCTTCCTCGCCGGCTTGCCTTTTCCGGAAAGTTGCATATCCGCCCCCGTGCTTTCTTGCGAAAGCAAGAACGGGGACACCGAACGCGGCAGGCCGTGGCTTAATGGCCTTTGATTGTACATTTTTTACTCCTGAGGCGACGTTATTGAGGGATAACTGTCCCGTACTACTTTGGCTTGCGTCTACGCCGTAAGCAGACGGGACAGCTTTCCCTTGGACACCCAACGCTGCCCGACCACTTTGGGCACAGGCACTGGCAGTATACAAGTTATCAGTCCTTCTTGTTCCTCGTTACTAATTGGTCAACAAAAACCAGCAATTACAACAGCTGGCATACAACCGGTTTGCGGCAATTCTACCCCTCACATAGACCAGTAAAATACTGATTTTTAATCCGAAAGCCCCAACCACTCAAAAATTCACCGTACCCCCCTTCCTCAACTCTCAGATTTACATACAAGACCGAGGGTAATCATACTGTTTTTTTGCCCATCGTCGATTAAGGTTCCCTCGCTTCCTGCCGATTACGCCACTAATAACAGGCAGCGAGCCCGCAATTCGGTCTCTGCCCCGGGGCTGACAGCCCTTGATACTGGACGCAATAGGAGAGCTAACCATAGCTTCTAATCAATGGGAGATTACATAACCAACATGGTGAGGGTGATATGAGGGTCTTTATGTTAGGTTGGGAGTTTCCGCCGTTCATCAGCGGCGGACTTGGCACAGCCTGCTACGGGCTAACAAAAGCAATGGATCAGCTTAACATAGAGGTAATCTTCTGTTTGCCCACGACGGCAGAAAGCGACTATGCCACTCATGTAAAGCTGCTGAGCCCGTCCTCAAGGCTGTCTGCGTCCGGTAAATTCAGAAATGTGGCCTTTCGTACAATTCCCTCGCTTTTGCGGCCGTATTCGACCTCACAGAGCTATCAGCAACGCCTCAAGGACGCCGCAGAGCAAAAACGCAGAGCACGGTCTCGGAGCATCTGCCCCGGCCCAATGGACTACTCCGGTGATATGTACAGCGAGGTTTACCGGTATGCAGCCGTTGCCGCTGAGTTGGCCGAAGATGAGGAGTTCGACGTCGTGCATGCCCACGACTGGATGACATATCCCGCCGGAATCGCCGTGGCAGCAATCAGCGGCAAACCCCTCGTTGTGCACATCCATTCCACCGAATTCGACCGAAGCGGCGAGCACGTCAACCAGATGATTTATGACATCGAGCGAAAAGGAATGCACGCAGCGGATAAGGTAATTGCCGTCAGCAACTTCACGCGGAACATCATAATCAATCGCTACGGCGTCAGCGGCGAAAAAGTCGAAGTGGTGTATAACGGCATCGAATACAATGGCAGCGGCAATATGTATTTTGGCAAAGCGCAAATCGGCAAAAATGAAAAAATCGTCCTATTCCTCGGCCGAATAACCATGCAAAAAGGCCCTGAATATTTCCTGATGGCAGCCAAAAAAGTTCTCGAAGTAATGGATAACATCAAGTTCATCATGGCCGGGGCCGGCGATTTAATGCAACTCGCAGTTGAAATGGCAGCAGGACTTGGAATCGGCCACAAGGTCTTATTCACAGGCTTCTTACGCGGCGAAGATGTGGAGAGAATATACAGGATGGCTGACCTGTTTGTAATGCCTTCCGTCTCGGAGCCTTTCGGGCTGGTGCCGCTCGAGGCGCTCGGAAATGACATACCTGTAATAATCAGTAAGCAAAGCGGTGTTTCGGAAGTTCTGAATCACGCCCTCAAGGTGGACTTCTGGGACATCAACGAAATGGCTAACAAAATCATTGCCGTTCTGAAATATCCCCCGCTTGGAGCAACGCTGCGGGACAACGGACGATATGAGGCCGGAAAACTCCGGTGGCAAGACGCAGCTCAAAGGTGTGCGCAAATTTACGAAGAGCTGCTTGTTACGGTTTGATAAAACCCTGCGTTGAAAAAAGGAAATTATGGCCTCCGTATGTTTTTATTTTCAGGTACATCAGCCTATAAGATTAAGGCACTACACCGTATTTGACACCAACAACCGGTACTTCGACGACCATAAAAATGCCGCCATTTGCACCAAAGTCGCGAACAAATGTTATCTGCCGACAAATCGTCTGCTGCTGGACCTGATAAAAAGATACGACGGCAGATTCAGAATAGCCTACAGTCTCACAGGGGTTCTGCTCGAGCAGCTCCAGCAGTACAGCCCGGAAGTTTTAAGCACCTTTGACGCCCTGGCCCAGACCGGCTGCGTGGAATTCCTCGCTGAAACCTATTATCACAGTTTGAGTTTCCTGTATTCACGCGATGAATTCCTCGAACAGGTTAATAAACACATGGAAACCATTGAACGTTTTTTCGGCCAAAAGCCGCGAGTCTTCAGAAATACCGAACTCATATACAATAATGATTTGGCCGCTCTTATCGAATCAACCGGAGAATTCGACGCGATAGTGTCTGAGGGGGCAGACCACATCCTCGGCTTCAGAAGCCCAAACTTTGTCTACCGCCCCAAAGGCTGCAACAAACTTAAACTGCTGCTGAAAAACTACGCCCTCAGTGATGACATCGCCTTTAGGTTTTCCGACCGCAACTGGTCGCAGTGGCCTCTGACCGCAGACAAGTTTGCACAGTGGGTTTCCGCCACGAACGGAAACGGCAATGTCGTCAACCTGTTTATGGACTACGAGACATTCGGTGAACACCAGTGGGAAGATACCGGCATATTTAATTTTATGAGTTATCTGCCGCAGGAGATTCTGAAGCACCCCGACAACGATTTCAAAACCCCCAGCGAAGTCGTCCGCTCTTATGAGCCGGTCGGCGTAATCGATGTGCCGCATCTGATAAGCTGGGCCGACATCGAAAGAGACATCTCCGCCTGGCTCGGAAACGCAATGCAGTCAAATGCCGTTCACGAGCTTTATCGGCTCGAAAAGAAAATCAAAAACAGCGGCGACAAAAATCTCATCTCAGACTGGCGGAAGCTACAAATATCCGACCACTTCTACTATATGTGTACCAAGTACTTTGCCGACGGCGATGTCCACAAATATTTTAACCCATATGACTCACCTTATGACTCTTACATCAATTTTATGAACATTCTGAACCATCTTGGCAGCCGTTGCTCTACTCAGACCGTCGAAGCCGTGTTATGACAATACTTTAAGGGCAAATTCGTGCTGACACTGCAAAAAACAAGAAATTCCGAAATCATTTCTGTGCCGATATTCGACAGACCCATTAAGGATTTATTGAGCAAAGAGTGGCTGCTGACCAACAATCGCGGCGGCTACGCATCTTCAACAATCATCGGCTGCAACACCAGAAGGTATCACGGCCTGCTTATCGGCTCGCTCACCCCGCCTGTTAACAGAATAATGGCTCTGGCAAACTGCCTCGAAATGGTCATAATCAATGGAAACATATTTAATCTTTCAACATTTGAATTTTACGACAAATTGACACCTGAAGGTTTCACCTTCTTGAAGCAGTTCCGCCAAGATACAGGTGTGCATTTTGATTATGTAGTGGGCGGCCTGGAACTGACCAAGTCCGTATATTTGCTCCGCGACAGCAACACCGCCGCCATCACCTATGACTTTACAACCGTTGCTGAACCAACAGAGTTTGTTTTAAGACCTTTTATTGGTCTGCGGGATTTCCACACACTCCAGAAGTCTTACGCCCGTTTGTGTTCACAACGGCTCGACAACAGCCTGATAATTCGCCACGACATCGCAGACAGTTGCGAATTATTCCTGGGCTGCCCTTCTATGAATTTCGAAGAAGACCACCAATGGTGGTTCAACTTTATATATCGCAACGACAGAGAAAGAGGCCAGGATTTCGCCGAAGATTTGTGGACCCCCGGCTTTTTCAAGTGCCGGATTGATTCACCAACCAAAATCACTTTCCATTGCACCCTCCAGGCAAGCCACTCTACCTCACCAGCAGGCGAATCTGATATCCATCAATCAATCAAAGACCTGCTCACGCATCAGAGGACTGTAATTGCCGCTGCAAGAACGAGGGACAGGAAATTTAGAACTCTTTGTCTCGCAGCCGACCAGTTTATCGCAACGCGCGACATACAGAAAGGACAACAGAGCCCCGAACGTAAGCGAGGGGTTGAAAAAATGCACGAGCGACAAACGACTATCTTGGCCGGTTTCCCGTGGTTCGCAGACTGGGGTAGGGACGCCTTTATAGCACTGCCGGGTCTGCTGCTTGAAACAGGAAGGTTCGATGAGGCAAAATCGGTTTTGACCACCTTCGCCCAAGCAGCAGATGACGGTATGATTCCAAATCGCTTTGATGATTACACCAATACTGCTCACTTCAACAGTGCCGATGCATCCCTTTGGTTTATCAATGCCGCATTCCGGTACTTAGATGCCACCGGCGACCTGAAAACCTTCGAACAGAAATTTCTGCCGACCATCCGTTCTATCGTAGACTCTTACCACAAAGGCACATGCTTCGGCATCTGTGCCGACGCCGACGGGCTTATAACCGCCGGCGATAGTGAAACCCAGTTAACCTGGATGGACACAAAATATAACGGCGTTGCCTTTACCCCCAGATATGGAAAAGCCGTTGAAATCAACGCACTATGGTATAACAGCCTCTCTTTGCTTGCCCAATTCTATTTGTCGCACCATAAGAAAAAGAGTACGCAATACGCAATACGACATACGCAATACGAAAATATGGCTGACAAAGTCAGAGACAGTTTCCGTCGGCTGTTCTGGAACGAAAGTGCAGGCTGCCTGAATGACTGCATTTTGTCCGCCTTTAGCCCGGCCTCGCCGAGGCGAGTCGAGGCGGGCGAGACCTCGCCCTTCGGTGGGCCGGATGGCACAATTGACGCGACGCTTCGGCCGAACCAGATATTCGCCGTGTCGCTGCCGTTCTCGCCGCTGACACCACAGCAGCAGGTGTCGGTAGTGGATACTATCCAGCAAAACCTGCTGACACCCTATGGCCTGCGGACGTTAGCGCCGAGCGACAGCCGCTACAAAGGCAGCTACGGCGGCCCACAGCAACAGCGGGACCAAGCCTATCATCAGGGTACGGTTTGGCCGTACCTGATTGGACCGTTCGTGGAGGCGTATCTGAAAGTCAATGGCTTCAGTAGAAAAAGTAAAGGCCAGGCTGCCGATTTTATCGAGCCATTGATGCAGCACCTTACCAATGAAGGCTGTCTTGGACAAATCTGTGAGATATTCGATGGCGACCCGCCCCATAAACCTAAAGGCTGTATCGCCCAGGCCTGGAGCGTAGCAGAACTGATAAGGGCCTACAGATTGATACGACACAGGGCGACTTCAACTAACCATTCCATTTAACAGGTCCTTTGCGATCGAACTTAACTGCTGCCTCATCCCCAGCGTCAGTCTTTCTTTTATTGCGGTTATAGTACAGATTTACGCAGAGGTAAACCCTTTAACAAAAGCTAAGGAGATTTTTTTATATTTATTTCCTTTACAATAAGAAGGAAATAAAGAAAATGAAACAACAAAATGACCCTTGGACTCGCTATCTTCTTAACGAGACGGTTTGGCTATAAATTAAGGCATGAAATATTTGATGGTTCTTATTTATTGGCATAAAAGCGATTTATTATTCAAAGATTTGATTAAGGAAATGTCATTCGTGGCTGTCCCCAGTTATTGAGGAATGGAGGAATGAAAACATGGGAGATCAATCAAAAAATACGGCGTGGGGTTTATGGAACGTAATCCTTGATCATTTTGAGGCACTTGTCGGACAAAAAGGGTCTTCATTAGTCGTATACCCTACGCTTTTTATGTTTGGGGTACTTTTCCCTGTAATTGTTGCCTGCGCCCAGACGGGGTATTGGCAAATGAGATCGAGAGGATTTGATCTTTTAGGTCCGGGGCTGCGCCACATATTGGGCAATAGGTCTGGGGACAACTCTCAGGTTGAAAGCTTTCAAAATGAACGGTCGGAGGCAGAATGGAGTTTCTTTTCGAAGCCACGCTCCTTCAAAGACGCGATAATAGGAGCTTGCAGTACTAAACTAAACTACTATATCGGTGTTGGTATGTGGTTTCTCTTGGGGCCAATTGGGGTAAAAAGAAACACCAAGAAAATCTTGGAATAACCTATGAACGAAATGAATGACTTTGAACGATGTAGTTCCAATATAAACCCGGATTTGCTCAGTTTGGCGCAAACAAACCTCTCCCTGGAGACTCGGATATCTGCATTTCCTGAAAATCTATTTGGCAAAGTTCCCTGAAATTGGTTTTCCCTATCCTAGCTGACTAAGGACTCACCATTTGCTTATTTGTTTATTTCTTTGCAGCAACATGATAGTGTCGATATGCCGAATCATTTTGGCGACATAATGGCATATGCATCCTGAGCCGGATTATTGGTCAGATTAGTCTGGTTGCTACCATCAAGATTCATCACGTACACCTCTCCATTACCATCTCTATCAGAAAGAAATAGTATTTTTCCAGTCGGCGTCCAAGTAGGAAAATCGTCTAAGGAGCCGTTATTAGTCAAACGAGTCTGCTCTGTCCCATCCTGTTTCATAATGTATATTTCCTTATTGCCATCGCGGTCGGACGCGAAAACAATATAAAGCCCGTCTGCAGACCAAGAAGGGTATCCATCGTTTGACGGATTTCTTGTTAAATTAATCTGATTATCACCGTTAGGATCCATTACATAGACCTCACCATTACCGTCTCTATAGGTTGTGAAAGCGATTTTTTTACTATCCGGAGACCAAGTACAGGATACATCAACTGCAGGATTCTTAGTTAAACGCTGAGGATTCGACCCATCAGCGTTCATCACATAGATCTCCATATTGCTATCTCTATTTGAAGTAAATGCAATGCGTCTTCCATCTGGTGACCAACAAGGAAGGCCATCTAATGCCGGATTTTTAGTCAAGTTCTTCTGATTCAAACCTTGTGCATCCATCACGTAGACCTCTCCATTCCCGTCTCGATCAGAGAAAAACGCAATCTGTTTTCCATCCGGCGACCATGACGAGTACCATTCTTTTGCCTTGTTTTGGGACAGATTCATCTGATTCTTCCCACTCACGTCCATGATGTATATCTCATTATTTCCATCCCTGTCCGAAGTAAAAGCTATTCTATAACTGGGCGAGCTCATGGCTCGGGATGAATATGAACTTATTAGCACAACCACACCCGCGACAACGAAAGAACCATATGACATTAAGGAAATCAATCGCGTAGTCTTTTTCATTTGACTTTCTCCTTTCTTTCTCAACTTGACTAAACAAATAGGGACGGTCCCGAATGGCGGTTCCTTAGGCAAATCGGTGAATAATAAATCGCGTTCTTTTCGCCGAAAAACCACTATCTGACTGGCCAAAAATCTCTTAAGGCACCCCTATTCGGGACGATTGACTATTTTTGTGCTCATTTTATCACCGCATAAGCTTTGGCTCATTCAGGTTATGCTCGTTATGCTTTTTGTTTTTGGGCCTTGATAATTTGGGCCAGGGATCTTAATGCCTTATTTACCGAAGTTGGTGTCCTAAATACCGTGGCCACATCCGGGTCCAGCAGAACGATATTGGTTCCTGTCTTGTATTTTCTGGCATATTTGCCCCTGATGCCTTTGCTAAAATCGTATTCTTTTCTCATAATTTTCTCCAGACAAAAAGAGTTGATTAACCTTGCTCATATTGTCTTTTCTCGTTTCCGGTGGCATTACGAGCGCTGATAATACGTATGGTATCATCACGCTCTGTATGCACAACCACAATAAACCTGCCATTGGCAGATGTCCCAATGGTGATAAATCTATCTTCCCCGATTGAATGGGCAGGGTCATGAATAGTAATCGATAAGGGGTCACCAAAAATTGTAGATGCTTCCTCAAACGTTATTCCATGTTTTCTCTTGTTTAATTGGGCTTTCTTGCTATCCCATTCAAATTGTAGTGCCATTTTTTAGGTCCTTTAATTTCTATAGTATAACATTATGTTGAACAGATTCCACAGTTTTAGCACGTAGGACAAAATCTGCCAACCATTTATTACAGTGGGTATAACCTCCCTATACTTGGCCGTTTAACAACTCAGTTATAACTGAAACTACCTGCTGGCTGGATCCGATTTCTTTTAGCTGCTTCAAGAGATTTTCCTGCCGACGGGTGAAACAAACGCCGCTGGAAACGTCAAACTCAGCCACGCCCCCGCTGCCCCGACTTGCGTCGGGAGACGCAGGGGCCAGCAAAAGCTGCTGCATTTTTTCGATTAACCCATCAATTCCCGTACCTAACTTTGCACTTATTTTGACTGTGCTGGCTAAAATTTTCGGCAGTTTGTCTGCATCAAACCTGGTGGGCAAATCGGATTTATTTAAAACCGTTAAGACCTTTTTGCCTGCGATTTTCTCAATCAGCCGTCCCCCGAGCTGCTCCGCCATCTGGCTGCCGTCCAGAACAAGCAACACAAGGTCAGCTTCTTCCAAAAGTTGAACGGCTTTTTCCTGAGATGCTTTTTCGATAATGCCGGCTTTTGCGCCGAACTCCTCATCCAGACCAGCGGTGTCAATCAGCTCGACTGAAAGTGGGCCGATTCGGCACTGGGCACTGACCCAGTCGCGGGTTGTGCCTTTAATATCGGTAACGATTGCCTTTTGTCGGCCGGCAAGGCAATTTAATAACGTGCTCTTTCCGGAATTCTGCGGCCCTGCTATAACCGCCCTCGCTCCGTAGATAATCAGTTTCGCCGCCCTGCTTCTTTCGAGAATCTCTTGTGCCTGCGATTTAATCTCGTCGAGCGACATCGCATCGATACTCTCCAGCCAGTGGCGTGCTTTTTCACTTAAGCCGCCTCGAATTTGACTTGCGATTATTTTGGCACCGGCGAGTGTCTTAGCCTTTAGCTGGGCCAGTTTGGCCTCGATTTCTATCGCGGTGGCGCCCTGCCGGCTCGACAAGATTTTGGCTAAAAGCTCCTCGGCATCCAGCGGTGTTACCCCCTGCCGGCTGAGCAGCCGCATAATATCTGCGACGATAAGCGGATTGCCGTGACAATTTATTGCGTAGATATTTTTGTCTTCGCAGCCGACTATAACCTGGTCGATGGTCTCGGCTCCGTCAACAATTGTGCCAAGCAGAATCTTACCGGTCTTGAATTCTGCCGGTCCTTTCCCAACAGGAATGAATATCTTTTTCAGGAGTTTCTCTGCTGATTCGCTGAAGATTTGAATGGTTGCTATTGCGCCGACGCCCTTGCCGGTCATTACCGCTGCGAACGTATTCATAGCAGGCCGGCTTACCCCCTTCCACTCTCGACAAATTTTTGATACGCCAAAGCAATGCCCTTGATGACAAGGTTCGGCACATACGAATCGATAAAATCGCAATCGTCCTTTATGATTTTCGCACCCGCACCGGTAATAACAGTCTGGGGCCAAGTACCAATCTTTTCAGCATAACGTCTGATTACCTCCTGCAGAGCACTGACCGCCGAATAGTACAGGCCGCAATTTATGGCATCGGCGGTATTTTTGCCGAACGGCAGCGTCGGCTTGCTGACCTCGACTTTCGGCAGCTGTGCCGTATCGTTATGCAGGGCGTTTGAGCTCATCTCAAAGCCTGGAAAAATCACCCCGCCGCAAAACACTCCCCTGTCGTCTACGAGGTCGATTGTAACAGCGGTACCGAAATCAGCCACCACAACAGCTTTTTCGACAACTGCATAAGCTGCTGCCGCCGCGACCACCCGGTCTGTGCCTATCTTGCACGATTCTTCCACCGACAAATTGATAGGAAACGGTATGTCTTTGCCGACCAGCAGTATCCTCTCGCCGAGGGTGTCTTTTACGATTTCTGCGACACGCTCAGCCCAGGCCGGCTTCACACTGCTGACGACAATGGCGCCGTTTCGTTTTTTCTCTTTTGAGCTTTTTAGAACTGGAATTCGCTCCCAGGCCGTCTTGAAGCAATCTCTCAGCTTGGCCTGCGAGTCGCCCGGGATGGATTCAACGAATTGCTCTTCGCCTTTTAAGTAAAGGGCGATTGTGATATTCGTATTACCAATATCTACCGCGATTAAGTTCATAATTCGTCGCCCGCCTAACCGGCTAAAGCCTTCCGAGGTGATGTAGTATTAAAAAGTCAGGAAACGGTTTGACAGGCTCACCGTCCTGAGCGAAGTCGAAGGAATGGGGGCAACTAACCTGTCGCCAACATGTTGCAGGTCTGCTGAATTACAGAGTTAGAGTTTTTAAGAACGGATTCCTAAGCGTCTTCTTCTTCCTCACCTTCATCATCAGATTCTTCATCTCCTTCTTGTTCGTCGGTTTGGCTTTCGTCTTCATCCTCCTTGGGTTCATCATCCAGCCAGTCCTCTCCTTTGCGTTTCTTACCCATTTCTTTTATCCTCCCGCAAATTAAATAAAACCGATTATATCTAATGATTCTATAACCTATTTTACGCCGGCACTATACTGAAGCTGTCGCAGATTAGCAAAACAAAAATCCCCGAAACGTGGTAGAAACGAAAAAAGCACAGAAATTTTGTTTACACGGCTATTTTTTTCTGGTATAGTTAATTGTATGGGCAAGTTCGGCTTTCCAAAGGTACGAAAAGATGTTTTCACAATAACATCGGTTTTTGACTCATCGGATGAGAAATTATATTGGCTCTCCAAAACCCCTTACGAACGCCTTAAAGCCCTTGAGCTGATGCGGCAAATTATCTATGGCTACGACCCGTCTGCCAGCCGACTTCAAAGAGTTCTTGAAGTTACTGGCCGCTCATAAAGTTGAGTATTTGCTAATCGGCGGATATGCCGTTGGCTATTATGGTTATCCGCGCGCCACCGCCGATATGGATATCTGGATTGCAATGAATCCGGCCAACGCAGACAGGGTTGTTACCGTACTGAAAGAGTTTGGTTTTAAGTCTCCCGAATTGCCGCCAGAGCTTTTCCTTAAAGAATGGCAAATTATTCGCCTGGGTGTGCCACCTGTCAGGATAGAACTTGCTACGACGATTTCCGGAGTCGATTTCAGTGAGTGTTACGCTCAACGGGTAGTGGATGTGCTGGATGGCGTGAAAGTCAATCTGATTAGCTTAAAGCACCTCAAGGCCAATAAAAAGGCCTCTGCCAGACACCAAGACTTGGCTGACCTCGAAAACCTTCCGTGAATCCCGTCCTTAATTTGTGTCTGTTCACTTTTCTACCTTCGCTTCTTTAACCTTTTGCCACAGAAGCTCTGTCAGTTCTCTTACCCCTTTTCCGGTAACCGCTGAGATTGGGTAAATCATTTTCCCGAGCCTATTTTTTAAATCTTCCACTATTTTTCCATCGGGGTCGAGGTCTATCTTGTTGGCGACGATAAATTCGCACTTTTCAGCCAAGGCCTTGCTGTACTGCTCCAGCTCGCGACGGATTACGTAATAGTTTTCCGCCGGGTCGGAGCCATCCACAGGCATTATGTCAAGAATGTGGGCCAGAACTGTAGTTCTTTCTATATGCCTCAAAAACTCAATGCCAAGCCCCACCCCATTATGCGAACCTTCGATTAAGCCGGGGATATCAGCCATAACAAACCTGCGAAAGTCACTTAATTCCACAATTCCGAGCACCGGCTCAGTCGTCGTGAACGGATACGCGGCGATTTTCGGCCTCGCAGCCGAACACCGTGAGATGAGCGTACTCTTTCCTGCGTTTGGCATACCGACTATGCCGACATCGGCGATGAGTTTAAGCTCAAGTCTTATATTTCTTTCCTGCCCTTTTTTGCCGGGTTCGGTATAGCGCGGCGCCTGGTTCGTCGGGGTCGCAAAGGCCTTATTGCCTCTGCCACCTCTTCCGCCTCGGCAAACGCAGACCTTCATTCCAGCTTCGCTGAGGTCCTTCAGAAGCACCTTCAAATCGTTATCGTAAATAAGCGTTCCGGGCGGAATTTGTATTATAAGGTCGCTGCCGTCTGCGCCGTGCTTATTACTGCCTGAGCCGCCGCTTCCGTTTTCAGCATACCAGTGATGTTTGCCGGCGAAATCCATAAGGGTATTGAGATTCTCGACCGCCTGGAAATAGACATCTCCACCCTTTCCGCCGTCTCCGCCGTCCGGGCCGCCTTTGGGAACGTACTTTTCCCTGCGGAAACTCAGACACCCATTGCCACCGTCACCCGCCTTAATGTAGATTTCTGCCTCGTCAATAAACATCAAACAATCCACACTCCAAAATGCCATTAACTTCAAAGCTAATATAAAAAAAAACGTGCTGATTCACCAGCTTTTTTAATACCTCTCTAACCTTTGACGCTGCCCCCGGTATTGACCGCAGCAAGTTTCACAAGTAGACTACCCTCATGGCTGAACCACGGCAAAGCAAAAAAAACATCAGAAAAAGCAGACACATACTAAAACGCAGCGATACACTTCCAAACCATAAAAAATCAACCGAGCCCGAAATCGCACAGACATCACCACGTCGCATTTTATATGTATCCTTGCTCATTTTTTCAGTCGCCCTTTTCGTACGCCTTTTATATCTCTACGAAAGCTCAGATAACCCAACGTTCGAAGCCCCTATCGTGGATGCACAAGGTTACGACCAGTTGGCAAGGTTGTTGGTTGGGTCAAAGGTAATGCCGAAAGAATTCTTCTGGCGGGGCTTCTTCTATCCATTTTTCTTGTCGGGGGTCTATCTTTTCAGCGGCTCGTCGATTGTCTTTGCGAAAATTGTGCAAGTTATACTTGGCTCATTTACATGTGTGCTGGTTTATAAGGTCGGAGAGAAAATTTTCGGCTACAAAACAGGTATGCTGGCGGGGGCTATAGCCGCCTTTTATGGTCCATTGATTTTTTATGATGGGGAGCTGCTGTCAACTGGTTGGGAGGCGTTTTGGTCAGTTGCCCTGGTGCTGCTTTTCCTTAAGGCCGCCAGTGTAAAGGGGCAGTGGTTTTATTTTGTGCTTGGTTTGTGTGGCGGCTTAAGTGCTATTACACGCATTGTTTTCCTGCCCTTTCTGATTGTAGGCTGTCTGTGGCTGGTCATTGTTCTGCGCCGAAGTGCGGTCGGCTGGCGTTTCATCAACGGAGCTGTGCTAATCACTACGGCAGGTTTTAGTATTATCACAGGACCGGTTGCCATACAAAATTTTCGGGTGACTGGGATGTTCAGTATCCAGCCATCAAACGGCTCTCTTAATCTTTATCTGGGGAATAATCCGGATACATGTGCTACGCTGACCGCTCGGCCAGGTCCGGACTACTCCGCTATTATGAATCTTCCCAAACAGCATGGTATAGAAGACATTCGAGGACAGCAAAAATTCTTCTACGACAAAGTTATTTCATACGCCCTCGCTCAACCACTGAGCTTTCTTAAAGGCCTGGCTTATAAAACGCTCCAATTCACAAATTCCAGAGAAATCCCGAACACTTACAAGCTTTATACGTTTCGCAAATGGTCTTTGGTGCTTCGCGTGCTCACCTGGAAAATCGGGAAATTTGGTTTTCCCTTCGGGTTACTTTTGCCCCTTGGGGTTTTTGGTCTTGTCCTGAACCGCTGGCAACAGGTCGTACCGTTAGCGGCTTTTTTGCTGCTTTACTCGCTGTCCATTATCTTAGTTCACGTCAACGACCGCTACCGTTTGCCGATAATTCCAGGGATGTGTGTTCTGGGTGCCTGCGGTCTGCTCACGACAATCAAGACACTTCGGCTAAAGCAGTGGCGTCGGTTGATAGTTATACTTGCCGCTTCCGCAGCAACGGTCTTAGCGGCGACTCTGCCGGGGCCTTTTTGCCTGGAAAAACTAAACTACGAACCTGAGTTGTATTATGGTGTAGGAAATTACCGGCAGATGCAAGGGCGAACCGATGAGGCCATTGCCAATTATTTCAAGGCCCTCGAACTTAAGAACGATTATTCGGAGGCACACAACAATTTGGCTGCCACTTTTCTGCAGCAGGGTAAGACTGACAAAGCAATTGCACACTATGTCGAAGCCGTGCGACTTAAGCCCTCCTGTGGACAGTGGCACAAGAATCTTGCTGATGCGATGCTTCAGCAGGAAAATATTGCTGAGGCTTCTAAAGAATATGAGCGGGCGATTCAACTCAATCCAAGCCTTGCGGGCGCACATAAAAACCTTGGGGACATTCTGATTCGCCAAGGTAAAATTAGCCAGGCTATTAAACATTATCGCCGGGCACTTCAGATAGAACCTGATACACCTGCACTGCTCAACAATCTGGCTTGGATACTGTCAACAAGTAAAAACGAAACAATTCGTAATGCTGACGAAGCGGTTTTGCTTGCTGAACGAGCGTGCGAACTTGTCGACTATAAAAAGGCCCCAATGTTGGACACTTTGGCAGCAGCCTATGCCGCAGCCGGAAGATTCCCTGAAGCGGTTACCACCGGTCAAAAAGCGCTCGAATTAGCCCTCTTGTCGGGCCAAAAGGAAGTGGCCGAGAATATCCGTTCCAATTTGGAGTTGTATAAAGCTAATCGGGCCATCCATACAGGACCATAGTACAGCACCTTGTAAAAGCAACAAGGTATTAAGGCTGATATGTTTGCCGCTTATTAAGATGAGATAGAGACAACAAGCAGCGAAATACGGATAATAAAAAACAGGGATGGTATTTGCTACCATCCCGTGTTTTGTGATTTATTTTTGTTAATCAGACAACGTGGACTTTTCGTCCCCGAAACCGCACGAGTCCATCCGCCGTCGCAAACAGTGTATAGTCCTTACCCATTCCCACGTTTGAACCCGGGAAAAACTTCGTACCGCACTGGCGAACGATTATTGAGCCGGCCGTAACCTCCTGGCCGCCGAACAGCTTCACACCCCTGTACTGGGCGTTGCTGTCTCTGCCGTTTCGCGTAGACCCTTGTCCCTTTTTATGTGCCATAATCAATTACCCCTGTTTTTTAGCACGATAAGTTGCTGACTCACAAAAACTTAATTCTAACAGCCATACCTGACGTTGTCCAGCAAATTTTTGAGATTCGGTGAAAACAAACGTTTTTCTGACTATTCAGCCTGTAATATGGCCTTGATTTCACCTAATGAGAGCAGGCCTTCGGTCGCCAGCTTTATTTTGCCCTGCTTGTCGATAAAAAAGGCGGAGGGAAAGCCGGCTATCCGGCTAAAAGGGGACGGCATTGCGCCCATATCAGTGGAAAAGACCGTATAGTTAATCCTGTTTCGTTTTACAAAGTTCTTGACCTTTTCAGAGGTTTCCCGCGGGAATGTGCTTATATAAGATATTGCCAGTATTGCCAGCTCATCCTCGCTGATCAGGTTTCGTAAGGCGATTAGATGTGGCACTTCTATTCTGCAGGGACCGCACCAGGTCGCCCAGAAGGTAATCATAACATCTTTGCCGCGGTAATCGCTTAATCTGTGCTGCCTGTCGTTGATATCAGTCAGCGTAAAATCCGGCGCCATCCTGCCATACCACGAACCATAAGCTGGATTCCAGTTTCTTCTGGCCCTGATGACGTCGCCTAACCTTATTTTGGCACCGCCAGCAGATTTAACATCTGTCTCGGCAGTTTTACGAGTGTTTTCAATTGGCGATTCAACGAGCGGGGGTTCGTGGTGATGCACAACGTCGATATCTTCATCGGATTGACGGCCTATTGTCGCCAACATCACTGCCGCCGCAATCGCAATTGCAGAAATGCAGATTGCCACCCAAATGATAATTCGTTCCTTTTGCGCCAGCATCTTATGCTTCTCCTGCGATTGCGTACTAATAATATCACTATACACCAAGTCAACCTCTAAATAAAGACTAATTCACCAACCTTTCACATAGGCAGAATTCGTTTGACAAGTCGAATTTTGGAATTAGCATAGGAGTTCTTACACCAAGTGCAGACCCTGTATCTTTGATGGTAAGAGGTCTGATATAGATAAATTTGCGACAAAAAATAATCAGCCCGAAAACAACATGAACTCAGACAAAAAACCCGTTTCTATCAGTGTTTTTTTCCCCTGCTATAACGAGCAGGGCAATATCGCACGCACCGCTCAGTGGGCAATCGATGTTCTGCAAAAGCTCGGCGCCGACTACGAAGTGATTATCGTCGATGACGGCAGTTCGGACGCCACAGCCAAAATCGCCGATGAAATCGCCAGCCAAAATAACCGGGTAAAGGTGGTGCATCATCCGACCAACCTCGGCTATGGTGCCGCCCTGCAGTCAGGCTTTAAGGCAGCCACCAAAGAGCTTGTGTTTTATACCGATGGCGACGGCCAGTTCGATATCAACGAGCTGCCTCCATTGCTGCCTCTGATAAAACAATACGACATCGTAAGCTGTTATCGACTGAATCGTCAGGATAACCTCATCCGCAAACTCAACGGCTGGGCCTGGACAAAGCTGGTCTGCTTCTTATTCAATATGAAGGCCCGTGACATCGACTGTGCCTTCAAACTGTACAAAAGAGAAATCTTCGACAATATCCGAATGTCAAGCCGCGGCGCCCTGATAAGCGCTGAAATTCTCGCGCGTGCGGTCCGCAAAGGTTACACTATCGCCCAGAGGCCGGTGCACCATTATCCAAGAACGGCCGGCGTACAAACCGGCGCAAAACTACGCGTAATCCTCCGTGCATTCAGAGAGCTATTCAAACTGGCCTACGAAATAAAACAAAGTGAAAAAACAAACAATCAATCATAACACGCAAAAACTCCAGCCCAAGTGCAAGAAGAGCAAACTCAGACACCCGTTCAACACGGCCGAAGCTATTGCCTAACCACCCCTGGATTGGTATCATCACAATATGAGCAATACCAAAGTCAATCTGTTCGTCTACGGCTCATTGCGGGAACCCGGAATATTCAAGTCGGTTAGCGGCCTGGGTTTCACCATCGACAGGTCACGAACTAACGAAAAGAACCTCCTGGCTGAGCCCGCTCTGCTGCCGCACTATCGAAGAGTAACGCCAGACAACGTCTATTTCTACGCCGTGCCAAGTTCGTCTTCAAGGATTGAAGGTTTCGTCATCTACGACGTCCCTCCCTCGGTAATGACCGAAATCGACAGATACGAAGGCAAACGCTACTACAGGGAAACCGTTCGTGTCAACACCGCAAACGGATTTGTCGAAGCCCAGGCGTACCTGGCCACACGCGAGTCAATGAAAAAGCACTTCGGCGACAGGTTCCACGTCAACCTGATACACGAACTATGGCTGCGAAAACGGATTGAACAGTTTATAAAAAAGCACACCCGCCCCGACGAGGAAACCGCCGATGCCGAGCTCGAACGCCGGGCGGAAAGAGAACTGCTGGCGACCACCGAACGCGATTTGGTCATAAGCCACTACCGCAGCGACGCCGTCAGCGACTATTATCTCGAGCACGAGCTTGACCGCCCCAGACCAAGCATAAAACACCTCAGCGATGACTCCAGCGTTAAACCCTTTATCAATAACTACTTAGGGCTGGTCATAAAACAGGTTCTGCTCAATCAGTTAGACGACAAGATTCAGTCTCAATACCGCTTTGAGCTTGAGCATATGCGTACTTCCGAAAGGTACTTCAAACGCTCAGTCAGTCTTCTTATCGCCCTGCAGATGATAAACGCCGCCGGCGCCGTCGAAATGATTGTCGATAGGGCAATCAAGGCAATACCTTATCCAAAATATGACCTTATCGACTACGTCAAATATGCCGTCCACGCTGCCGACAGCATATTTGATTTGCGGGTGGCTCACTCACATCTTGAGCACATCCGTGCCAGCTTCCACCCCGGCCTTATACCGCTCGGAGCAGAGATTGAATTGAGCAACCTGGGCCCTGCCGCTGTCGAGCCGCAGAGAAGTGACCGGAAAAAACTCGACCCGATATACGATGGCTTCAGATATTTCCACGATTTCTATCTGGATGTTTTGTCCTGGAAACTCGGCGGATATATTGACGACCACTCCGGCTCGACAGAACGCACCCGCCGGCAGGGTTTTCTCGAACTGGCGCCGGGCAGACTAAACATCACCAGCGAACTCTCTCGACCCGCTACCGCCGACCCCTGGCTTCTCAATCAGTTGATACACGAAATCGCTGACTTCTATAAGGTAGCACCACACAGCCTGCATCTTTCTTTCCAGCTTCGCAAAGACCAAATCGGCCACCAAAAAACCCTGCCTCTGGGTTTCGTCAAGTGTCTGCTTGCGCTCGGCGGCGGCCCACAAAAGAAAAAAACCGGCAAAATATGGATTTCAAGAATTGGCTACGACGAAATAACACAGCGCACTTATGGCGAAGAGCTTATCTTCGCCAGAACCAGTAAACGCAGATGGTACCTCGGCGAAGACGAAGTCGCCGACAAACCTCCCTCTCAGGCCACCACACACACCCAGCAGTATAAATTTATTCGTCTGGATAATGAGGCCAACTATGAGCCTTTAATCCTCTGCCTTAAAGGCCTG
>Ga0315293_10000766_pt1 | contig 30378 bp, 18 predicted proteins | sample YL17G13_20_MG_FD_203071 | JGI IMG/M metagenome (GOLD analysis project Ga0315293, IMG submission 203071) | Sediment microbial communities from Yellowstone Lake, YNP, Wyoming, USA - YL17G13_20 | ecosystem: Environmental > Aquatic > Freshwater > Lake > Sediment | place: USA: Wyoming | collected... | reverse complement strand
ACCTCGCACCAGCCCTGGAAATCATAATTGGAGTATCTGCCTTCCTCGAAAGAGACCACCTCGGCAAGCTGGCGAAACAGAAGTGAGAAGGCGCGTCTGGCCCCTACTATGCGGATGGCCATATAGTGCTTGTTGAGCACAAGCACGTTGCAGTCAAGAGCCGATTGATACTGACCGGTAATCATATATGGTCATTCTATCCTGGGAACCTGCGTTGTGCAACAGCAAAGGCCCCTCGTGGAAGATTAGCGTGTCAGGCGACACACACAACCTGATGCCGCTACCTTGCTACTCCTTTGTTGAGAAAAAAAATCAGGCAATAAGCAAATGCGAAAAGCCGGATTTACCAACGGCTGCTCCCGGGGCAGGAGATTAGAATGCAGTTTACAATTCCACCGTGTCTTTTGGCGCGGACTGCTGTACTACGTTCTCGGCCCTCGGACCCTTTTCACCATCGACAATATCAAAGCTGACCGGGTCGCCTTCGGCGAGAGTTTTATATCCCTTGCCTGTAATACTTGAGTAGTGGACGAAGACATCGCGGCCATCGGCAGTCGCGATGAATCCATAGCCCTTTTTGGGGTTGAACCACTTGACCCTACCGTCTGACATACAACGCTCCTTTGGACAACTACTAATACGACCGATACGACTGACTATTCTCACAGCGGTCACAACGTTCCAAAGGCGGAGGCTGCGAAGCTGCCGGGTTGTGTGCTGCTGTTTTTAGTTGAAAAGAGCTATTTAGTTTCGGCCGATTTTGCGGCGGCGGCAAAGAGGCTTTCTCTCATCAGCCGGCCCATCTTGAATTTGACCGTTCTCTTTATCGGGACTTCAACGCGTTCGAGGGTCTTGGGGTTCTGCGCGGTCCTTGCGGCCCTTATTCTGGTCTCAAACACACCGAAGTCGCGAAACTCCAAACGATTATTTTTTTCACACAGCTCCCTTACTATTTCGTCGAGGAATGATTGAATGATGCGTTTTACTACTACTCTTTTTGCCTGTGTGCGTTCTGAGATTCGGTCGATAAGTTCTTTCTTTGTGACTGTTGCCATAAGATACCTCATTCCAAAAAGAGTCCGCCGGACCGGCGGAGGAACCGGATTTTGCTCATGCAAAAAAGTTAATAAAAAAAGCTGCCTCCCTACAGACCAATCAACAGCTTGTTACGGTCATTAAGAAGCTTCTCACTAAAAAAACTCGAAAACACTGCAACTTACTATACAGTAAAGACTTCTAACAAGCAAGAAATTTTTGGCCAAAATTTTTGAGATTATGTAACAATCTAACCTGCTGAATAAGCGTTTGAAAGAAAGCACTTGCAGCCGCGGGCCGATTTTTTTCGAGAAACTACTTCTAAAAACGGTTCAGCAAAAGGCTGCAGGCCGGTAACGGGCGGGGGGCAAAGAAACAAGTGTCGCGTATAACTTCTTTTGTGACAAGATGTTAAGCAAGAGTCTGCCTTTGTTTAATTTTACAGACTATGGAGAAAAAGTCGGTCTCCATACCACTATTGGCATAGGCCGCTTTGCCTGAAGGGCATAAAAATCATACGTCAGCGTTTTTGTTGTCCTTCTGAAAATCACTTGAGATGCAGCACCAGGCGTCGGCTTTTGTCACCGGCTATCAGAAGCGGTATCGGCTGAAGAATAGTTTATTGACCGGCCGGCAGTTTCTCTGCATAATTACGATTTTCAGAAATGCCCGGTCCGCTTCAGAGCAAGGTTGCAGAGCGTGCTTCGGACTATTTTGCCGTTGGAAATTGTCAGAGATGCCCCGGTTGAAGTTTTTGACGCAGCGGGGCAAAATTTGTCTTACGAGGGGCGAGACGTTTATGCCGGTTGACAAGACAGAAAAGGCCGATTCCGGAACGAGAAAAGACAGGGCCGCTGAGGTTGCGAACATTTTTGAATGGCTGATAACGGCCTTTATACTGGCTTTTGTCTTCCGTGCATTTGTGATGGAGGCATTCCGCATACCGACCGGCAGTATGGCCGACACGCTGATGGGCGCTCACTTTCGGCTGAGGTGCAAACAGTGCGGATACAAATATGAGTTCGGCTTTCTTCCCCTTAACTACAGACTTGGCGAGGATACGGTTCCCGGGTACAGCATCCAGATGAAGGAGCCCTCGCGATGTCCGAGCTGCGGTCATTATTATTTGCCGGGCACGGAGCAGCGGGTTTCGAACGGCGACCGCATACTCGTGCTCAAGTGTATTTATCAGTTCCGGGAACCAAAGCAATGGGACGTGATCGTCTTCAGGAATCCGCTCGACCCCAAGATAAACTTCATAAAAAGATTGGTGGGCCGGCCGGGCGAGAAGCTGGAGATAATAGATGGTGACGTCTATATCAACGGACATATCAGCCGAAAGCCGCCAAGGGTGCAGGAGGAGCTGTGGATGCCGGTGTATGATAACGACTATCAGCCCATCAATCCCGATGAGCCGTTATTTAACGGCCACAAGTGGCGGCAGCCGTTCAATACGGCGAATTCCGGATGGAAAGCGGACAAAGCCAGCCCCACATTGTTTTTGCTGGACAGTCCCGCGGACCAAATCAATGCGATGAGCTACGATACCTCGCTCGGCAACGATGTCAATGCCACTTACGCTTACGATGATATCAGAAAGTATAAATTTATGCCGTATTGCAGCGACCTGATGGTGCGATTCTGTGTTGATGGTCTGCACTCGCAGGGACTTGCAGGCACAGAGATAAGCAAATACGGCATACATTATAAGGGGTGGGTCGATTTCACAGACGCTTCCGGCAAGATAAGTATGAATATAGCGAGGGTCCTGGGCGACAAGGAGGAACTGCTGGCGGGAAAATCCATCAAGGCGGCGCAGGGCAGCAGGAAAGCGGCATTGGTCAAATTTGCCAATGTTGACCATCAATTGATTTTTCAGTTTGGCAGCGACAAATTAACTTATGATTTGGGGCACGGTCCGGAAGATGCCGGGCGGATAACGCAGGGTATCAGGCCGCAGATAAAGATTTTCGGTGCGGGCAAACTGACTCTGTCACACGCAGCAATCCTGCGGGATGTTCATTATACGGCAGAACCGGGCTGGGCAACGCAGGGTAATCCTTTTACACTTGCAGAAGATGAGTTCTTCGTGCTCGGCGACAATAGCCCGAACAGCGGGGACAGCAGGTTGTGGAACATGCCCGGCAGGGGAAATTGGGGCCTATTCTATCGCGAGGGCATCGTCCCGCGCGACTACCTGGTGGGTAAGGCACTATTTGTCTATTGGCCCGGCGGTTTCAGGCCGTTTGCCGCGTCTCGATTCGCCGTCATTCCCAACGTCGGGCAGATGCGGTTTATTTACGGCGGTGCAAACGAAGACTGACGACTGCCTGTTTGTCGTTTCGGCAGTCGCTTATCCGCAGCAAGGGAGTGGTGTGAGTCTGCAAATAAGGAGGTCAATAAAATGAGGTACTTTGTGACAATTCTACTGGCCGGTGTGATGGCGGTGTTGAGCGGCTGCGCTGCGCTAAGGGATAGTGACATCACAGCGAAGGAGCTGCGATGCGAATACCGCACTAATCCTCAGGGTATAGACATCGTCAAGCCCCGACTGATCTGGATTACCGAATCCGCAAGGCGAGGCCGGATGCAAAGCGCGTATCGTGTGCTCGTGGCCAGCAGCGAAGATAATTTAAAGCAAAATAAAGCCGACCTCTGGGACAGCGGCAAGGTCCGTTCGAATGCGAGCAACCAGGTGGCGTACGAGGGCAAGCCCCTGAAGTCGCGGATGCAATGCTACTGGAAGGTTCGGGTGTGGGACAAGGAAGGGAAAGGCTCGGCGTGGAGCGAGCCGGCTGCGTGGACTATGGGGCTGGTTACTCCGCAGGACAAACAGGCCAAATGGATAGGCCACGATGCGCCGGCGCCGGCCTCCTATAAAGGAGAGAAAACCGACCCGCTTAATCTTGAAGGGTGTAAGTGGGTGTGGTTCCCCGAAGGCGAGCCGCAGAAAAACGCTCCCGTGGGAACGCGATTCTTCAGGCGCAAAATCGACATTCCATCGGACAGGAAAATCAAGCAGGCAAGGTCCAAGCTGGTCGTTGACAATGAAGGGACGCTTTTTGTCAACGGCCAGGAGGTGCAGAAGTTTTCAGGCTGGACGTCTCCATCCACGCTCAATATTGCTGAGCGGCTGACGGCGGGCGCGAATTGCCTGGCGATTGCCACAGCCAACGTGGGCGACAAGGACAACCCGGCCGGTCTCGCGGGAAGGGTAATGATTGAGTTTGAGACAGGCGAGCCGATAGTCGTCCGGATTGACCACGCCTGGAAGACCTCCAATGTCGAGCAGGGCGACTGGAAGGCGGCTGCTTTCGATGATAACGCGTGGGCCAATGCCAAAGAACTCGTCGCCTGCGGCGAGGGACCGTGGGGGGCCGTGGAGGCAGCAGGGCTGGTTCTGCCTCCGCCGCCTTATCTGCGTAAAACGTTTTCGGCTGAAAGAGCCGTCAAGCGGGCGACCGTTTATGCCTCTGCGCTGGGGCTTTATGAACTGCATATAAACGGCAATCGCGTTGGTGAGGACTATTTTACGCCCGGCTGGACCGATTATATGACGCGGGTCTATTACCAGACATACGATGTCACCGGCATGATTAAACCGGGTGGCAATGCAATCGGGGCGATTCTCGCCGATGGCTGGTATGCCGGCTACATAGGATTCGGCAAGAAAAGGGAACATTACGGCAGCGAGCCGCGTGTGTTTATCCAGCTTGAGGTCGAATACGCCGACGGCGGGATGCAGACGGTCGTTACCGACGGTTCGTGGAAGGCAGCTTATGGGCCGCACCTCGAAGCCGATTTCCTGATGGGCGAGACTTATGATGCCCGCAAGGAAATGGTCGGCTGGGCCACCTACGGCTTTGATGATACGAGATGGTCCGCCGTCACCGTCACCGAAAAGGCGCCGGGCCAGCTTCAGTCATACCCTGGCGCGCCGGTGCAGAAGATTATGGAAATCAAGCCCGGGAAAATTACCGAGCCACAAAAGGGCGTGTATGTTTTTGATATGGGGCAGAATTTTGCCGGCTGGGTCCGGCTGAAGGTCAAGGCGGATTCCGGAACGAAGGTCGTGCTGCGATTTGCGGAGATGCTCAATCCCGATGGCACTATTTACACCACGAACCTCCGCGAGGCGCGCTGCACCGACACGTATGTGGCGGCGGGTAAGGGCGAGGAAATCTGGGAGCCGCGGTTCACGTATCACGGGTTCCGTTACGTGGAGCTGACGGGCTGTCCAGGCCGGCCGACGCTCGATGCGATTACGGGAGTCGTGGTGTACTCGAACACGCCGAAGGCCGGGAGCTTTGAATGCTCCAACGCGATGGTCAATCAGCTCTACAAAAATATTGTGTGGGGCCAGCGCGGCAACTTTATTGAGGTGCCGACCGACTGTCCGCAGCGGGATGAGCGGTTGGGCTGGACGGGCGATGCGCAGATTTTCATCCGCACGGCGACATACAATATGGACGTGGCGGCGTTCTTCACCAAGTGGCTGGTGGACCTCGAAGACGCCCAGACCAAAGAGGGGGCGTTTCCGGATGTCGCTCCGCACAAGGTCGCTATGGGAAGCGGCGTGCCGGCCTGGGGCGATGCGGGCGTTATATGCCCGTGGACGGTTTACCAGGTTTATGGCGATAAGCGTGTCATCGAAAAGCACTATGAGTCGATGAAAAAGTGGATTGTCTATTTACAGAAAAACAGCGAGAACCTGCTGCGGCCGGCGTATGGATATGGCGACTGGGTCGCAATCGGCTCCGACACGCCCAAGGATGTGATTGCGACGGCATATTTCGCATACAGCACTCGCTTCGTGGCGAAAATGGCTGCCGCTATCGGCAGGACGGAAGATGCGAAAAAATACGAGCAGCTTTTCGAGCAGATAAAACAGGCGTTCAACAAAGCTTATGTTGCGCAGGATGCGCGAATAAAAGGCGACACGCAGACCTGCTATTGTATGGGGCTGCATTTTGATTTGCTGCCGGCGGAGAAACGCGAACTCGCAGCCAGGCATCTCGTTGAGGACCTCAAGAAAAGGGACTGGCATCTATCGACCGGGTTTGTGGGGCTGAGTTATCTATTGCCGGCGCTTACCGAGACCGGAAATCTGGATATTGCGTATCGACTTCTTACTGCGGACACGTTCCCGAGCTGGGGCTACAGTATTAAGAACGGCGCCACTACTATCTGGGAGCGGTGGGACGGCTGGACACAGGACAAGGGCTTCCAGGACCCGGGTATGAACTCATTTAACCATTATGCCTTCGGCTCGGTGGGCCGGTGGCTCTTCGGGACGGTCGCAGGTATTGATACGGACGGTCCGGGCTACAAGCAGATACGTATTGAGCCGAAGCCGGGCGGCGGGTTCAATTATGCCAAGGCGAGCTACAAATCCATCTACGGCGAGATTGTCAGCGACTGGAGAATCAAGGGAGATTCGTTTGAGATGGATGTAACGATTCCGGCCAACACTACTGCAACAGTGTGTGTGCCGGCAAAAGATGCTGAAAGCGTTACCGAAGGCGGTGTACCGGCGGCAAAGGCAGAAGGCGTGCAATTCATCCGAATGGACAATGGCAAAGCGGTATTTGCCGTGGGTTCAGGAAGCTATCGATTTGTGTCGACCTTGCCTGCCGGCAGGCAGGAACTGCCGCGGTAAAAGGTAAAACAGCCCCCGAATGTTGCTGTCGGGAGTCCCATAATTTTCTTGACTTTTTTGGACCTGCCTGGTATCCTTTAATCTGTGAATAGGAGCTTATGGCGGCGTTTTCCCCCCGCAGCTTCTTGCGAAGCAAGAGCGGGGGCAAGCTCTTATAAAATGGCCCCCGAATGTTTCTGTCGGGGGAAGGAAACGCGGCCTTAATAATCGTCCGTATCGTGCTTCTCGAAAACGGGTAGAGAGGCGGGAGGTGAAAATGAAAAGGACAGCAATCCTGCTCGTTGCGGCGTTTTCGGCGGGCTTCTGTAAGCCGGCCGGCGCGGCCTTAATGGTAATATGGGATTTCGGGTCAAGCTCGGCCTACTATACTGAGAACCCTACGACGGAAAATGTAAATGGCATACCTACTCTGGTTCTTTCGGGCGGGGAGAAAGATATAAATGGCAAGAACGGAATAGCCTACGTTGATGCAGCGGGCGTCCATCACGATGCGGGCCAGGCGGGGGCGTGGGACGATATCAGAGTTACCGGTCCGGATGCCGAGTGGGTTTTGACGATTGATACTACAGGGTGGATGGATATGTCAATCAGGTGGAATTACAGGAGCGAGGAAACACCGAGTTTCGACTTGCATTACAGAGTCGGTGGAGTGGTGGACTGGGAGGATATATTGAGCGACCAGCCGATAATCGCCGATGATGCGTGGCATAGTTTTAGCTGCAATATGTCATACTTGGCAGCGATTGAGAACCAGCCGATTGTCGAGTTTCGCGTGGAGGATATGGAACTTGCGGGAAACGGCAGATTCATATTTGACAATCTTGAGCTGACCGGCATTCCCGAGCCGTGCTCCCTTGTCCTTCTGGCTTTGGGCGGTCTGGCCTTGATCAGAAAACACAGGGCGTGATTCGTGGTTCGTGAATCGTCGTTCGTCCTTCGCACTTTGCTCTTCTTACTTCGTCCTTCTTACTTTTAGCCATCATTTAATATTCCCTCCCCATTCCAAAAGTCCCATAATTCTTACATTTTTCTCTTGACTTTTCCTTTATGAAAGAGGTATACTCTTTGATGTTCAAGGAGGAGTGGTAAGAAAGCTCCCCTATTTCACGCTGGGCTTTCATCCACAGAAACTGCTTTAACCCAAACACGGATGGAAAAGGATTAGTTTGCACGTCCATATCACAAGGATTTGGACGAAAATCGCAGTTTGTTCCGAAGCATTAACATTTTTTTAAGAGGAGAGATGAAAATGACAAATGCAAAGACAGTTTGGGTGATAGCAGTATTGCTATCTCTCACCAGTTCGCCAGTACTGAGTGTGGTTCAATTTAAGGATGGCCAAATTCACGATATCAACTACGAAATCAAAGACAATGTATGGGTCGATTATGAAAGCCCGGGGATGCAAACCCAGGTTAATCTTCTTCCCGGCGGAGTTATAACGGATTACTATGACCTGCGTGCATACAGTGATAGTCATGTAAATATCCTCGGGGGGTGGATAGGAAATAACCTACGTGCCTGTGACAATAGCTTGGTACAAATCTTCAGTGGGTTTATAGGACGTAACCTAATCGTCGTCGACAACAGCCGTGCAGACATATCCGGCGGGTCGATGGATTTGCTGTGGGCCGCCGGTAACAGCTATATAGAAATCTCCAGTGGGTCGATAAACTTTGACCTACAGGCCATAAACAAAAGCCGCGTATATATCTCGGGCGGTTCGATAGGAACCGAGGTATTTGTTTATGAGAATAGCCAGGTACAAATCTCGGGCGGGTCGATAGGTGGCGCCTTGATTCCAAACAATTGGTCCATTTTAACAATACAGGGTTCAGATTTTACAGTAGATGGGCAGCCCTTTGGTTACGGTGAACTTATGAGTATATATGGTGGTACTTGGCAGCTTGAACCTACCAGACATCTTACCGGTACGCTTGTCAGCGGCGAGATGATCGATAATTATTTTTTTATTGGCTACGATGCCTCAATCGTCCTTGTTCCTGAACCGGCGATGATTTTATTGCTGGCTTTGGGCGGCCTGGCGGTGATAAGAAGACGCAGAGCATAGCAGAATACAGGAGGCAGGAGACAGAATACAGAATTCGGAAGGGGCTGTGGGTGTGGCGCTCGCGGCCTTTTTTATTGGTTTTAGACATCATTTAATGTTCTCCATTTCTTGACTTTTTGCCGGTTTGGGGGTAATCTATTCGCACGCAGACCTGCCTGCCGGCAGGCAGGATTCCTTTTTATTATGGTAGAAAGCTTATGAAAGAAATTGAGAGGCCGCAGGAGCGAATCGAGGACATACGAATCCTCGATGAGCTGAAGAATTCATACCTGAATTACGCGATGAGCGTGATTGTTTCGCGTGCGCTGCCGGACGTCCGCGACGGCCTGAAGCCGTCGCAGAGGCGGATATTAGTTGCGATGAATGATTTGAATCTTGGGCCGCGAAGCAAACATCGCAAGTGCGCAAAAATCGTCGGCGATACCGGCGGCAACTATCATCCGCACGGCGACCAGGCGACATACGGGACGTTAGTGCGGCTGGGCCAGGACTGGAACATGCGATATACGCTGATTGACCCGCAGGGGAATTTCGGCAGCATCGATGCCGACCCGCCGGCGGCGATGCGATATACCGAGGCGAGAATGGCGGCGCCGGCGACGGCGATGCTGGAAGATATTGAGTACGAGACGGTCGATTTTGTGCCGAACTACGATGAGACGCGGACGGAGCCGACGGTGCTGCCCTCGAAGTTTCCGAACCTGCTCGTCAACGGCTCAACTGGTATTGCGGTGGGGATGGCCACGAATATTTCGCCGCACAATATCGGCGAGATATGCGATGCGCTGCTGCTTGTCATTGACGACCCCAACTGCGGGTTCAAGGACATTATGAAGGTCCTGCCCGGGCCGGACTTTCCGACCGGCGGAGTTATCTGCGGCAGAAAAGGAATCGTCGATGCCTACACAACCGGCAAGGGACATCTGGTGCTTCGGGGCAGAGCGGACATCGAGGAGGTCAGGAAGGGCAAGACCAGAATCATCATCACCGAGATACCCTATATGGTCATCAAATCCGCGCTTGTCGCCAAGATTGCGGAGTGCGTGCATAACGATACGCTTGCGGAGATTGCGGACGTTCGGGACGAGTCGGACAGGGAGGGACTTCGAATCGTAGTGGAGCTAAAAAAGGATGCGGATGTGGATATTGCGCTCAATAAGCTCTACCGTTACAGTCCTCTGGAGACGACGTTTGCCATCGCCAATATTGCGCTCGTTAACAATCGGCCTGAGACGCTGAATATCAGGCAGATGCTCGATTGTCACATAGAGCATCGCAAGACCGTGATACGCAGGCGAAGCACGTTCCTGCTGCGAAAGTGCAGAAACAGGGCGCATATACTCGAAGGCCTTATCCTGGCGGTCAGTGACATCGATGAGATTATCGAACTGATAAAGAAGTCGCCCGATGCTGGAGCGGCGAAATGGAACCTGATGCAAAAGCCGCTGAAGCTGGCGGAATCGGCGGCAATTCGCAAGCTCTTGCCGAAGGCGTTTATACGTGAGAAAAGCAAATCCAAGCACTACCTGACCGGTCCGCAGGCGGATGCGATTTTGACGATGCAGTTGCAGAGATTGACGGGTCTTGAGATTGAGAAGCTCGCCAGGGAGTATGCCGAGGTCACCGAGCAAATAGAGGGCTATGAGGCGATATTGGCCAGCGAGCGGGTTTTGCTGGACGTGATTCGCGAGGACATCCACGAGATAAAGGAAAAATACGCCGACAAGAGGCGGACGGAAATCACCGCCAGGGCCGAGCAGCTCGACGTCGAGGACCTGATTGCCGAGGAAGAAGTCATCGTTACGATAAGTCACGATGGGTACGTCAAGCGGATGCCGATTGATACATACCGCAGGCAGGCAAGGGGCGGCGTCGGCGTCATCGGCTCGGACACGAAAGAGGGGGACTTTATAGAGCATCTTTTCATCGCCTCTACGCACGATTATCTGCTTATATTCACCAACCGAGGCAGGTGCTACTGGCTGAAGGTCTATGATGTGCCGAGTATGTCACGCCAGAGCAGGGGCAGAAACATCGTCAACCTGTGCAAGCTCGGCGACCAGAAGATTGCATCCGTAATCAATGTGTGCAAGTTCGACGAGGGGGCCGCTGCGGAAAACGAGCAGCAGCTTGTTATGGCGACGAAAAACGGCCTGGTGAAAAAGACCCGGCTCTCCGCTTACAGCAATCCTCGCTCGACCGGCGTAATTGCAATCAACCTTGACCCCAACGACGATTTAATCGGCGTGACCCTGACGAGCGGCAAAAACCATATCGTGCTGGGCACTCGCGATGGTATGATGATACGGTTTGCCGAGAGCCAGGTCCGCTCGATGGGCCGTGCGTCGAGGGGCGTGAAGGGGATTAAGCTGCGGTCCGGCGATATCGTGGTCGGAATGGTGATTGTGGAGGAAAAGGCGGCGCTGCTTACGGTGTGCGAAAACGGATACGGCAAGCGCACGGGCTTTGAAAGCTACAGGCCGCAAAGCAGAGGCGGAATAGGTCTGAAAAACATAAAGACAAACGAACGAAACGGCAAGGTAGTCTCGCTCACGGCCGTTCAGAGCAAGGATGACCTAATGCTGATAACGGCCAACGGAATGGTCATTCGCACATCCTTAAGTGAGATTCGCTCCATCGGACGAAATACGCAGGGCGTGCGGTTAATCAAATTGAGAGCAGACGACAAGCTCGTGGCCGCCGAAAAGATTGCCGCAGAAGAGGCACAAGAAGACGGCGAGGCACGAAATTCAAAATCCGAAAATCGAAACGCAAACCACAAGATACAGGATGAGGAGTCGGGAACAGAATAGTTTTCGCCATACGGAACGTTCCACCAAAGCCTGCCACTGACAGCGACATTCGGGGGCGGCGGACTTCGCTCCGTTGTCAGCGTGACAAACCAGTCAGTGTTAGTCAGTGCCAAAAAAATCCGTATCAAGCGGGTCGAGATGGGTAAAGGCAATACCAAATCAGCAAAGAAGCAGCGCCGGCCGATTTATGTAATCGCCGGCAAAGAAGAAACTATAGTCAATCTGGAGTGCAAAGGCCTTTTAGAGGAGCTTCTGGAGCCGGCGCAGAGGGCGGTGGCGTTTTTTGAGGCGGATGCGGAGACGGCGACAATTTCGGAGGTGCTGGATGAGCTGCGGACGGCACCGTTTCTGACGGACAAGCGGGTCGTTGCCATAAGAAATGCGGATGATTTTGTTTCTGCGAACCGGCAGCTTCTTGAGAAGTATTTCGACAATCCTTCGCCGAGCGGCGTGCTTATTTTGACTGTGAGCAGCTGGCACAGTAATACCAAGCTGGCAAAGCAGTTGTCCAGGGTCGGCGAACTTATTACCGTGACGCAGCCGAAGCCGGGGCAACTGCCGCAGCGGCTGTGTCAGTATGCAAAGGAGACGTACGATAAAGAGATTGAGAAAGATGCGGCTGAACTTGTGGTCGAGCTGACGGGGGACGATTTGGGGCGATTGTACAGTGAGGTTGATAAGCTGGCCACTTTTGCCCACAAAGAAAAAAGTATAACGACCGGTCATGTGGAACTGCTGATTGGGCACAATCGTCTGTTCAATGCGTTTGCAGTGATTGACGCAATAACTGCCGGCGACGTGCAGGGGGCGGTGGAGCGGCTGCGGAGGATGTTTGCGGAGGACAAAAACACCGAATATACGGTTGTCGGCGCATTTGCGTTTCATTTTAGAAGGATGTTTGGCGCGAAAGTCCTGTTGGAAAAAGGCCAGCGATATGACCATGTCGCCGGCAAAGTCAAGATATGGAGTAACAAGGACGCTTTTTTCGCACAGGTCCGCAAATTGTCGTTAAGGCAAATAGGCCGATATTTGCAGAAGCTTGGTGAAATAGACCATTCCATAAAGACCGGCCGGACAAAAGCACATGTTGCGATGGAGCAATTGGTCCTCGGATTGGTTGCCGGCTCTGCTTAGCCCCGTCAGAAAAGAAAGTCATTTTCCGTTTTGGCGTTTTGAAGCTCTGCGAGAAATCTGTCTGATTGGGGTTTGGCGTAACCTAAGAAATCACTTCGTCTATCGTGGTTTTTGAAGGCCTGGTAAGCAGTGGGCTTGTTTGCATTTGCGTAGCAATAAATGCAGCCGTGCGGGCAGGTATCGTAGGTGCCTATATCTATGCTTTCGGTGCAGCCGCATTCTTTTCTTGTGGGCTTTTCTGCGCAGGCGAGTCCCTCAGGAAAGAACAGGCTCTCAATAATACCGCCATCTATGCAATGAGCTTTTTTGATTTTTTCGCCGATTAAGTAATCGCCGCAGCAGGAAAACATTTCGATGCCATACCGCCGGGCGATATTTGCCAGCTCGTTTGCCAATTCGATTTTGAAATCAATGATGGCGTCAATAAGCTTTATGCGGTGTGCTCTTTCAAGTTTGGCGAAGTTGCGTTTCACCTTTTCGTATTCTGTCACGAAGCTGAAATAACATCGCTCGACCAGGCCGGTAAATTGTGAGGCGAGGTCTTCAAAGGCGTTTAGCCAGAACTTACGGTCGCAGGCATTTGAGATAATGATTGGGTCGAACCGCCAGTTTATATGTCGCGGCGAATACATTCGGCTTAGCTGCTTTAGAGTTTCGAGCGCAATCTGTTTTTCGACATTGGTTTCATAGATGCCCGGCAGGCCGGTAACGGTATAGTTAAAATAGAATTTGTAACCCAGAGATTCGATGGTTTTAAGGTTTTCCAGAAAGGGCGAAAAATTTTTCGACCAGAATACAAAGCAGGTGACATCTTCGGGTTTTAGAGATACGATGTATTTTTGTCCCCCGAATGGATTGACCACGCCGACGAAGCCCTCTTTAAGCCGGCCCATAAACCAATCGCCGTAGAAGGCTGGTATGTCGGTTCTGCGTGATACGGAGATAATCCTTTTCATTACTGTCTGACCGGCGTCCCTCAAAAAAACCTGCATGCAAATATTATATTTTGCTACACCATAAAAGATGGATGTATGGAAGGCAAGGGTTTGTTTGTCGATGGGACTTAAAAATATCGCAGGGGACGATTGCAATTGACATAGTGAAATCGATTAAAGAGAATGGCTTTTGTCTGATATGTTGTTAAACGTCTTCTTGCTGGGAGCAAAATGTAATTAGAGCAAAAAGATGGACATAGTCGATAATAGGTCGGTGTGTGTTATGAAACTGATTATAGTTTCAGCGATTATGCTGGTGTCTGCGCAAGCTGGCAGGGCGGATGCGTCCGAGGCTGGCAAGGTTTGGACGCCGGAGATTGCGGACTTTCGCTGTGAGCAGATTCGCTCGAAGAAACATCCGTTTCTTTTTTACAGACAAAGTGACATCAAGGATGCAAGAAAGAGGGCTAAGAGCGCAAAATACCGGCAAGCACTTGAGACGCTAAATATTGAAGCGGAAAAGGCAAGAGAAATTGTTCTTGAGTCGATTGACAGGTCGTGGTGGGACGAGGTCAAAACGAAAAGCTGGTCGGATACGTATCCTGTCATATATGAGAAGACCTGCATAGTGCCGCTGCGAATGGCGCAGCCAGCGTATTATGCGGCACTTCGATTTGCCGTCAGGGGAGACGCTAAAGATGTGGAGGCGGCCAAGAAGATACTTTTGCATCTTAGCGATTACAGCTTTGAGTTTGAGCATTATGACGTCGGGATGAACTATTCAGTGTGGGGGCATCTGGTGTTGAATGCCTGCGATATTCTTTTTGAGAGATTTACGGATGCGGAACGGGCGAAGCTCGATGCGTTCTTTACGCGGATGGGACACGCGGTGATGAAAAACGATATTTACTGGGTCAAGAATAATATCGGCGGCGGGATAAATAACCACTTGGCGTGGCATAAAATGATGCTCGGGTGCCTGGGGTTATTTTACGGGCAGGATGAGCTTGTGGAATATGCGCTCAACGGGCCGTGGGGGATTCTGCCGCTGCTTGAGCTGGGCCTGGTCGATGACGGGCTGTGGTGCGAGAGCAGTCTCAATTACCATTTCACGGCCATTGTGCCGATGGTTTATTTGGCTGAGGCGATGCGGAATGTAAATTACCCAAAAGACTTATACACCATTACCACGGCCAACGGACGGGGTATGAAACAGGCGTTTGATGCGATGTTCGGCGTCCTTTTCCCCGACGGCAGCATCCCTCCTGTAGGCGACTGCTATGGCCGGCAGAGGCGGCTGTCGGATGAATTTTCCTATACGTATGCGTACAGGGCCTATGGAGACGGCCGGTATGCGTGGCTGCTGGAAGAGACGCCAAAAAGCAAACCAGAGATTCTATTTGTCGGTCTCGATGTAAAAGATGCGCAGTCGCCCGATATTGCCAGCCGGCTTTATCCTGAGCATGGATATGTATTCCTTCGAAGCTGCTCCGGCAGAGATTATTGGGGGAGCGATGGTTGGTGTGCCTTTGTCAATTTCGATAAAAGTGGGGTGCACTGTCACCAGGATAAACTTTCGCTGATGCTCTTTGGGTGCGGGAAAATGCTTATCCGCGACGTGGAGGCGCGGGCGACGGCGCCTCACGCTTTTTCATCGCGTATCCAGCAGGAGCTGAACCGCTCGGCTTTGAGCCAGAATACGGTAATGATGGATTACCGCGACCAGAAGGGATCTGCGGAGAAACTTTGGCTTGAGGAATATCGCGACTTACCGCAAGAGAAGGTCGTTACGGTTATGGACAGAACAGGTCTTCTTTATGACGGTGTCAGGCAGTCACGGACGATTTGCGTAAGGCCGGAGTATGTCCTGGATGTGTTTCAAATTGTCTCGAATGCACACCATAACTTCGGCTGGATAATTCATACGACAGGAAAAACAGGGTCAGAAAAGTCTTCGCTTATTTTTGAACCGGCGGAAGCTAAGATTGCGGGGCCGAGCAGGTATCTCAGTGATTTTCGCGCAGGTCAAACCGATGACCAATTTCGAATCGAGTGGACTGATGCTGCCTCTGTGCGATTTGCAATGACAATGGCTGCGGAAGCGGGGACGAAGGTCATTCTGTGCGGATATCCGCAGAGCGATGAGCCGAACTGCGCGACGGTTCCAATGGCGATTGTCGAACGCCACGCGGCAAATACCACTTTTGCCGTCGTGTATCAGGCGGCGAAAGGCCCGATTCCACAGGTTGAGATAAGAGCGCTTGAGAATGTGGATGGAAGAGCGGCTTATCAAGTGAAGGGACTATGGGGAACCCGGCGGCACCTGATTCCACATTTGCAATAAGCAGCTTTCGGCAAAGCTCATCGAGATAGCTGAAGCAGATTGTTGCACTCGGAGAGTTCCTTGACTTTGTTATCGGGGTCGAGGGTGATTTTGACGATTTGGCCGGCAAGTGAAGCGGCCGGAGTTCAGTCCCTGATTAAGTGGAATCCCTTATAATCTTAGGGAATGACCCGCCAAGCTGGCCCCCGACAGAAACATTCGGGGGTGGCGGACTTGACGGGTGTGAGGAATTAAAGTAAAGTCTGCTCAAAAGATTTTGCGTAACAGAAGTTACACGGAAGACAACTTGTATTGGTGAAAGGAGTCGATATGGCCAAGTCTGATTTGCGATTTTCAATTTGTGATTTTCGATTTGTTGCCCTGATTCTTTTGATGCTGGGCGGCGTGTCGTGCCATCGCGGGGTAAATGTGATAGCGAAGCCGTATCTGTTGGATACGGGACTTACCTCTCGCTCGATTTCATTTGAGAATACAACAGGGTCGCCGGGTGAGGCCGGCAAGGCAGCCAGCAACCTCGGCGCGGGACGCAAAGGGGCGCCGGCGATAACATTAAAGGCCGGTCAGAATGTGCAGCTTTGCGATATCAAAGGGCCGGGGACGATTCGACATATCTGGATGACGACCGCCAACGACCCGAACAATCTGCGAAGTCTTGTGATACGCACCTGGTGGGACGGGCAGGAGCATCCGAGCATTGAGTGCCCAATCGGCGATTTTATGGGTTTTGCGCACGGCAAGGTAATGGGGTATTCTTCAGCGGTTCATTCGCCGGGCAGAAATGCCGGTATGAATATCTGGCTGCCGATGCCGTTTGTGAAGCAGGCGAAAATCACGCTTACCAACGAAGGCCCCAAAGACGTCCCGCTCTTTTATCAGATTGATTACACGGTCGGCGACAGGCATCCGCGCGACGTCGGAAGGCTGCATACATTATTCCGCAGGGAAAATCCGACGACTTTGAAGCAGGATTTTGTTTTGCTGCCGCAGCGAAAGAATAAAGGCCGATATATCGGCGCGGTCATCGGCATCCGCAATATGCATCCCGGGCAATGGTGGGGCGAGGGAGAGATAAAAGTTTATATGGATGGCGACACGGAGTATCCGACCATTTGCGGCACGGGCAGCGAGGATTACATCTGCCTTTCTTATGGAATGCAGCAGACGCCGTATTTGTATAACGGGTGCAGTCTCACAGAGAAGGATTTTGTGTCGATGTATCGCTGGCATCTGCCTGACCCGATTTTCTGGCGGAAAGAGTGCCGCATCACGATACAGCAGATTGCGTGGAAGCAGGGCCTGGCGGAGACGCAGGACGACTGGTCGTGCGCGACGTTCTGGTATGAGCCGACCCCGAGTGCGCCGCTTCCTGCGATGCCGGATGTGAAGGCGCGGACGGCGGATATATGGCGGAATTGAGCAAGGCCGGGACACTTCCAAGAGTTTGTAGTTCATAGTTTGCGGTTTTGAGTTTGTAGAGCTGCGATTTTGAATTTTGCGATTTGCATTGCTGTTTTGTCAGCAGCTGCCTGCACGGCATTTTCTGCCCCCGCTCTTGCTTCGCAAGAAACTGCGGGGGCGGAAATGGTATTGGTGCCGGCCGGGCCTTTCATAATGGGGACCGAAGAGGGGGAGGTCGAGGCGTCGCCGCCGCATCAGGTTGACTTACCTGCGTTTTATATCGACCGCGATGAAGTGACAAACGCCCGGTATGCAAAATTTGTCGCAGCCACCAGCACAGCGGCACCATTAAACTGGGGCGGGCCGGCACCGCCTGCGGGGATAGAGAACCTTCCTGTTACGGAAGTTACCTGGTTTGATGCGATGCGGTATGCTGTCTGGGCGGGCAAACGCCTGCCGACGGAGGCGGAGTGGGAAAAGGCGGCTCGCGGCACGGACGGCCGGCAGCACCCGTGGGGCAATAGCGATGATGAGACTCGACGCAACAAAGACAGCAGCAAGCTTGTCCCCGCAGGCGGGTATCCACAGGGACTGTCACCTTATGGCGCTGCCGATATGAGCGGCAATGCCTGGGAGTGGACTGCCGATTGGTATGATGCGTATCCCCCCGCAGCTTCTTGCGAAGCAAGAGCGGGGGCAGCGAAATCTATACATTTTGGGCGAAAGTATAAGGTGGTGCGCGGAGGCGGCGGCGAATATCTTTACGGCATAGCGAATACGGGAAATGTCACCCAGAGGGCGAGGCTTACCCCTTACGGCAGTCACGATTTTGTCGGCTTTCGCTGCGCAAAAAGTGCACGCCCCGCAGAGGAGCCATACAAACCAAACAAGCTATTAAAGGAAGTTCTGTCGCTGCTCAATGTATCGCCCGGCGAACAGACGTCTCTTTCTTACGAGGCGGAATTTGCCGGTTATCTGCGCGAAGGAAAATTTCCCTTGAACGTAGTCGGGCGAGAGGGACAGGCAGGATATGTGCGGACAGGCGTGCCTTTTCCCGAAGGTTTGCTGAATAATATAGAGCGGATTTGTGTTGTTGGCCCCGAAGGGATGCGGCGTGCCGCGCAGGTGAAGGCGCTTTCACAATGGAAAGACGGTTCGGCGAGGTGGGTTCTTGTGGATTTTCCGGCGAGAGCCGGTGAGAGATACTACCTGGACTTTCGCGGCAGGGGCGCAAGTGCAGGGTCAGACTTCGGCGAGCTCAGTCGAGCCGCGGCATCGGTCGCACCGCTCAGTGTCACCGAGGACGGCAACAACATCACAATCGACACAGGGGCGATATTCGCGGAGATTACGCGGGATGAGTTGATAAAGCAGGTGCGGCACAAAGATGGGGCGAGTATTTTTGGGCCTATGCAGTTTCGGCTTGAGACCGAGACCGATGGGCGTGCAGCAACGCTTGCTGCGCAACCTGCCGAGAAGATAAAGGTCGAGGAGAAAGGGCCGCTTCACATTGCGGTAGTTTTGAGCGGCAAGTTTGCTGCCGGAAGCGAAGTATCGGGATTTTGTTACGATTTGCGTGTTCACGCGTTTGCCGGGTCGCAAAAATTAGAAATGGTTATTACTATCACCCATAAGGCGAAGCGTGAGGTCAGCGTTACCATTAAGGATGCATCCGTAAATTTCCTCCTTCATCAGTCGCCGGATGAAGTTGTGATTGGAAAGGACCGTGAGGTCGAGACGATAGTCGATTGTAATTCGATAGCTGCATCGCAGTTTGATGACCTTCACTACGAAATCACGGGCGATGGAAAGAAGATTGCACAAGGCACGAGACTGCCGGGATGGCTGGCCAGCCGTAATGGCAAAAGCTGGGTCATTTTGGGCGTTCGCCATTTCTGGCAGAACCATCCGAAGGCGTTGTTTGCAACGCCTAAATCTATTGGCGTTCATTTGTGGACCACTGGTTCGGGCGTCAGTGGATTTGAATGGGAAGGAGGGTTGGCGAAGACCCACGAAATTATCGTTGGCTTCAGTGAAAACAGGCCTCAAAGTTACGAGCTTTCGCCTCTGCGAGCAGTGATGCCGCCGGCGTGGGCGTGCGGGACGCAGGCGCTCGGGGGGCCGATGCTACCCAGATGCAGAGAGTCACTGGAGAAGTTTGCCTACTGGGAGCTGATGCGCCAGGCGAGTATGCAGCAGTGGGTGCGTGCGATGCCGAGCGGCTTTCGGGATTATGGCGATGCTTACCTTGGCGGGCCATATAAAGGCAAGAATGCGTACTCGAATCTGGAATATGATGTACCCTACAATTTTCTGATGGCGTTTTTGCGGACGGGGCAGGTCTGGTATCTTGAGGCGGCGGAGGCAATGGCGCGGCACCAGGCGGATATCGATACCGACAATTATTCCGGGCGGGCCTGGAAACACAGCCCTATGCACACGACAACCGAGGCGGAGTTCGGGCACGCATTTGTCCGCGGATTGCTTTTGTATCATTTATTGACCGGCGACCATCGCTCGCTGGAGGCGGCCAGGCATATCGGCGATTATGCAGCGGGCCAACTGCAGGCGGGTTCCGGAATTGGAAATGAGCGGCAAATCGGCTGGTCGCTTTATGCTTTGACCGGATTATATGATGTCACGCGCGAAGAGCGTTATCTCCGCGCGGCGGAGGCACTGTGCGACAGACTTATTGCGGGGCAGGCTTCTACCGGCCGATTCAAGATTCGCTGGGACAATCGCATTGCGTTCTTCAACGGTATTGCGATGAACGGTATGCTGAGCGTGTATCAGCACAACGGCAGCGAGGCGTTGGCGGAGGCGATAATGAAGGTGGGCCGGCGGACGCTCGGGATGTATCCGGAATATGCCTGCAGGACGCTAAACGGCTTCTGCTGGATGGCGCAGCGGACAAAGGACCCGCGATACGTGGACATCCTCGAAAAGACCTGGGAAAGCTCGATGAGCTATCTGATGTCACGCAGTCCGGCTGCGGAGGAGACGCACGCGTGGCAATTCACGCATTTTGCAGCAAAGTATCCCGCCCCCGCTTCCGTCTTCGACAGAAGACGCGGGGAGGGGCTTTCGCTGTTTGAACATAAGCCGAAGGTTTTGCCTGACCCTGCTGCCTGGAAGGGAACGCGGCTTGAAGGCGGATACATCGAGGCGTATGTTAAAGGTCGCAAAAACGCCCCTGTAATGATAATTATGGAAGGGATGACCACAGGCCGGGCCAATCTATTTAACACATCGGGCATACGCGTGCAGGGCTTTGAGCTTACAAATGATGGGCGATTGTTCCAGGCCGTTATATTTTTGCTGCCGGAACAGGGCCGGATATTCCGCCTTACGCTCGATGCCTCCGGCGCAAACGCCTGGCAGGTGCACTATGACGGCGATACCCAGGTGACATTTTATGACCCGACCAGGCGGCACCTGCCGAATCTTTTCCCGCGGGCATTCGGCTTTGTTCGAGAAGGGGCTTCGCAGGTGAAAATATCACTTGAAGCGATTGGCGAAGGGTTCCACACGGCGTCTCTTTACAATATCGACGGGGACATTGCCGCGACGGTGCGGCATTTTGTGGACCGTGATGATAAGGGACGATATGAGCTGCCGCTCGCAGCATCGACCGAGGGACAGGCGGGCAAGTGGAGCGTCGAGGTAAGTAAGGCCAGGGTCATTGCAACGGAAGGGTTCCTGCCGTACTGGGCGACTACGGCAGAAGAGCTTTTTAATCCGGAAGAAGCGCTTTCAGCAAAGTGATAAGTATCAATCGGCGTCCGTGTTGTATGGGATTGCCGGCCCCGCCCCCACCGCTGTCTTGTGACAGCAAGACGTGGGGGCGAGACTGCAAGATGGGGCGCATTTATTGGGCCGTCTGAACAGCAAGGTGCGGCTGGAGCTGCATATTTCTGTCATACTCCATTGTGTAGCTATATTTGACAATAGTCGCTTTTTCATCAATGGTCTTCGGCGATAGCTTGAGGTCCCAGCGGAGGATGCCTTTCTTGCGGGCGGTCCGCAGGTACTCGGCATCCCGGCTCGCCTGCGGCTCGGTCTTCGCAAGCTCAATCTTGACTGAGGCATCATCGGTATAAGGCAGGCGGTCCAGCAGCCGAAGCTCGACTTCGGTATTTTTGTAGTTGCTGACGGCCACGCGATAGTTATAAGTGTCGATGCGGTTTCCGCCCTGGATTCGCGTTTGCTTGTCTTCAAGCTCGTGGGCCACCCGGACCTGCGAATCTATGCCGAAGCCGGCGGTGAATTTTTCGCCGATGGTGACCTGGGGCAGTTGACTTTTGCCGACAAACTCGCCGTCGCGAAACATACTGGCCTGTCCGGGCAATAAAATGGTGCTGCTTTCATTAAGCACGTCTGCCTGCAGGTAAACGTAATCGGTCAGCAAGGGAGCTGCAACGAGAGTGAAGTCGGCCTTTGCGGTAATTGCGGCAATCGTGACGAGCTGCTGGTCGCTTCGGCTGGGAAGCGTGAGCCTGCCGGGCAGGTCATACGTTACGCTAATGCCCTCGACGCGGGAGATTTCAGCCATTTTCTGCTGGAATTCCTCTAATTGTTTGCCCCCTGCTACATTGAAGACAAAGGCCTGGCTGCGCAGCGCCAGCACGTTTAGCTCCTCATTCGCGGCAATGCCTTTCTTGATGTAGTCTTTTCGCGACTGCCTGTACTGCCGAAGCTCGTCCTCCCACGGGACAGGCTGCCCGGCCTGCTGCGTTTGCGCAGGAAGAGAAAGGGCCACGAGCATAGGCGTGAGCGTGGGGGCCGCTGCGACCATAGTGGGTTCGGCGGTAGAAAGACTTATGGCAACGCCGTTCCAATCTTCACCGCTGGTCTGATTGACGACGGCGTTGTATTCAATCAGGACGGTTGACTTTTTAGGATTGGCGCGGAGGTTATATTGCTGCTGCCAGCTGGCCCCGTTTACGAGGTAATTTAACTCGATGGAGGCCTTCCTGGCGCTCTCTGTGCTTGTAAACAGGACGGCCTCGTGTTCCGTGCGGGAACGCCCCGCCGTCAGCTCATTACGCTTGCGTTCGAGCAGCTCCTGCTGTTTTTTCAATTCGGCTATCTGGTCTTCAAGCTCCAGCCGGTGCTTGTGATATTCCAGACCTTTTTGCTCGATAAATGTGGCCAGATTCTGGACAGGTTCGAAGGCCAACAGCCCCCTGTTGAGGTCGCTCTGGGCCGCGGTGATTGAGAACTCTTTGAGTTTTTCGAACATCTGCCATTGCTGATTAAAGTGCGTAAGCTCGCTTTCGGCGTATTTGAGCTTGTGTTTTACTTCCTCAATCCGGGCGTCGAGCTGCTTGACCTCTTCGCGAGTGTCTTCCATGACCGGTCTTTCGCGGTATCTTACGCTGAGCACCTTAATGGTGTCGGGGCTTTGTGCGTAGATACTTTCCGGGACCACCTGTGCCGGCAGGCCTTCGACGATTAGCTCGGAAGAACCCGCAGCGAGGTCGGCGTTGATTGTTCGTGTCACGAGCGCCTGGCCGCGGTAAACCGTCACTTTTGAAATCGTGCCGGCCGTCGTCGCCCCCGCACCTTCTTGCGAAGCAAGAGCGGGGGAGGCGACCGAGGCCAGAAGGCCAACCACCGTCAGTGCGACTGCGAGTGTTTGTGCGAAACGTTTCATTTTTCGACCCTTTCAAAAAAATCCTGCAACACATTCTCAAAAAAGCTGATAATCTGTACTTGCCTGACGGCAGTCAAGGATCAGGCACTTAATCCATTATGCAAAACCGTCGGCTGGGCACAAAGTAAAATGCCTGTAAAACAGGACTTGCGTTTTTTACAAAACATTTACAAACTCCTGCTTCAATTCTGCTTATAATATAATATGGAAGAAGGTGCAGTTATGGAACCAAAGGCATCGATACTTGTAATCGAAGACGAGGAGAAAATCCTCGGGGCACTGAAGGACTTCCTGGAGTTTCACGGTTTTAGCGTCACCGAGGCCGCGGATGGTCTTGAGGCCGAGAGAATTGCGGCGCAGAAGCAGTTTGATTTGATTCTGCTTGATTTGATGCTGCCAAAGATAAGCGGCGAGGAGCTGTGCCGGAGGTGGCGGCAGGAGGCGATGCAGACGCCTATTATTATGCTCACGGCAAAAGGGCAGGAGAAGGAGCGGGTGGCGGGACTCAATCTCGGCGCCGATGATTATATTACCAAGCCGTTTTCACTGGAGGAGCTGTTGGCGCGGATAAACGCGGTGCTGCGGCGGATGGACCCTGCCAGAGCGGTCGGGCAGACCTTTAAGTTCGGCGATTTGGATGTCGATATTGCGGTGCTTAAAGTAAAGCGCAAAGGCAAAGAAATAGAAATCAGCAGGCGTGAGGCAGGAATCATACAGTATTTTGCCGCAAACCCGAACCGGATTATCAGCAGAGAAGAACTCTACAAGGAAGTCTGGCACGATACGATGACCGACCTGGGGACGCGGACGACAGATATGCACATAGCGAAGCTGCGAAGTAAAATTGAGCGGAACGTTGACAACCCGCAGATTATCAAGACCGTGCGCGGCGCGGGATACAAATACGAGACTTCGCCGGAAAAGGGCGGATAAAGACAAATGTACGGGCGGCTTATCATTTTGTCGGGGATAATTCTCGCAGCCCTGTGCGGGCTGGTCTGGCTGGGACACCACTCCATCCAGATATGGGCACAGGGTATGGAGGGCGCTCGGCTGGGCGAGTTCGCGGCGGTTGCAGAACAAATCAGGCAGGACGTCAAAAGCAAGCTCGACGAGTTCATACAGAAGGAACGAGGCCGGCCTTATACCGATTATCTGTATTACTATGTCCCGGAAAATGTTGTGGCCGGCCGGCAGCAAATAACGGTGCTGCGTTCGCCGCTGAACGGTCTGCTGGAGAACGGGCTTGCATACGGCAACTTTCAGATTGAGCCTGACGGCAAGATTGTAACGCCGAATGACGACCTCGGACAAACCCAATCCTCAGCCGATTCTAACGACGACTTCTATGTCAGGGTGCAGGCAAACAGGCTGAACATAGAGAATAATCTGCTGCCTGCGTTAGCCGGAGCGGCGCCCGGTGCGCTCAACATAGAGGTTGTTGCCGGGGCTGAAAGTCCGCAAATGGCGGCGATGAAAGAACTTGACGCGCTGGAGCTGACAAAGAATAAAAGTCTCACGCAAAAGGGCAAGAAAGACCTTGCATTTCAAAGCGCCAGAGGAAAGAGTTACCCTATCGAGAGCCTGCAAAAGGGGGGCCAGAAGGCACAGGTTATGGAGCAGAGGCGTTCGGTTTATGAGTTCAACATCGCTTCAAATACAGCCTCGCCCCAGCAGGCAGCAGCGGACCAGCAGAGGCAAGAGCTCCAGCTGCCGGAACGCTCCCCGACCCCGCAGGCGACCGGAAGAGAACAGAGCGATAGCAATAGCAGCCAACAGGCGCGAGGAACGCAGCCCCGGCGGGCCGGGATACAACAACCGCCGCCTCCCCCTGCTCCTGTCTTCCGACAGGAAGACGCAGGGGCAAGTGAAGCGAACCGGTCTTCTATCGGAACACAGGTAGTCCAACAGCAGCGAGCACAAGGCGTCGGCGGAGCACAACCACCGCCGGCACAGGATGAACAGGCAGCGGGGCAATATGCCGGGCAGTCCGATTTCGCCGGGATGAGTCAGGGAAAGCCGGCTGAGACGGTGCAGATATGGATTGAGCCGTTTGTGCCGTTAGTGGTTCCGCGCGCGGACGATGAGTCCGCCAAAGGCGGAATATTCGGCGGGCAGGTGTTTCTATTGAGGCACGTTCAGATTGAGAACAAGCACTTCCTGCAGGGCTTTCAACTGAACGAAAAGAACCTGGTCAAAGAGGTTGAGCAGTCCGCGCGGCGGTTTGTGCGAGAGGGTATGAGTTTTGAGCTGTCGCAGGCAAAGAACGGCGGCCTGACGGAGAACGCAGCTTACATGGCGGTATTGGATTTCGGTTTTGGGGAGCTGGCGCTGAACCTCAAAGAAATTGACCCTGCGCGAATAAGCAAGCAGATAAGACAAATGCAGGATTGGTATTTAGGCATCATTACCATTGTGCTTCTGGCGGTGACGCTCGGGCTGGCAAGTCTGTGGCTCAATGCGAGGGCGCAGATTAAGCTGGCGCAGAAAAAGGATGATTTCATATCGGCGGTTTCGCACGAGCTGCGGACGCCCCTGACCTCGATACGAATGTATGCGGAGATGCTGGATAAAAACTGGGTCATATCGAAGGAAAAAATAACCGAATATTACAAAAATATGCGACAGGAAAGCGAGAGGCTCAGCAGACTGATAGAGAACGTGCTGGACTTCTCGCGCATCCAGAGAAAACAGAAAAAATACGCATTCAGGATAGGCGAGGTAAATAAGTGCATCAGCGACGTTATAGAAATGATGAGGCCTTACGCCGGGCAGAACGGATTTTCAATCCGGACCGAATTTGAGCAGGTCGGCCAGGCCGCTTTTGACAACGATGCGGTGACGCAGATAGTGGTCAACCTGTTGGATAATGCGGTCAAATACGCCCGCAGCGCTGAGGACAAGACCATCACGGTCAGGACAAAACGCGACCAGCGGTTTATTCTGATTGAGGTTGAAGACCACGGCCCCGGCATTCCTCACACGCAGCGGAAAAAGGTGTTCGAGGAATTTTATCGCATCGGGGCCGAGGCGACACGCGAAACCACCGGCACAGGGCTGGGTCTTGCGCTTGTGAAAAAATTCGCACAGGCACACAATGGTTTCGTGGAAATACTCACCGCCAAGCCGACAGGCTCTATATTCAGGGTAGGTCTGTCTGCACAGGCGTAACAAAGATTCTCATACCGATTACAACTGCGCCTCTAATGCCGGAGCCGGAGATAAAAGAGAGAGAATCGCTTTGACGGGTAATAACGCGCATATTATATATATGGGAACAGGAGGCTCAACCCGCGGCCCAATGAAGAATGCCTACGGGCGCTGGCCTGGGGATTGGTTTTGATTGATATTTATCGCAGGAGCAAAAAATGGAATATGCGGTCGGCAAGGCAGGGAGAGTGATTGCGGCCCGGCTGTTTGAAGGCGAGGACCTTTACGAATCAATCGAGCAGATTGCAAACAAAGAAAACGTCAAGTCTGCTGCGGTTTTGATTACCGGCGGTTTTAGAAAAGCTAATGTTGTCGTCGGGCCAAAACAAGAAACACCGAAAATAGTCCCCAATTTTCGGGATTTTGCCGGGCCGGGCGAAGTGCTCGGCGTGGGGACGATATATTGTGATGATGAGGGACCGAAACTACATATTCATACTGCGATAGGTAAAGGCAGTGACGCTATGGTCGGCTGTCCGCGCGGCGGGGCAAAGACATTCCTGGTGCTGGAGGTCACGATAATCGAAATCGAGGGCATCCAGGCCGGTCGCAAATACGATGAAAAGACCGGGCTTAATCTGCTACGATTCCGGTAATCGGTCCTGCTTTTTGGGGGCTTGTTTAACCGGGCCGAAACATACAAACGAGACGACAATTAAGGCGGCGCTTATGAGGAAAAGCGCAGCTCGCTGTCGAGGTTTGCTGCAGCGGGCGAGCCACTGCGGAATCGGCGGCTCGGTTTTGGGGCGGTTCGGGTCTTCCGCCAGAGCTTTTCTGGCAGCCCACAAAAGGGTGGCATCGGCCTTTGCCCGCGGGTATATGGCATTGGCATCGCCGGGTTCAACGCCGAGCGTGACCGGGGCGATGCGCTTGATTAGATTGGGGTCGCTTTCCAATTGCTTAAGCAGGGCATCGTAGTCGGCATTCAGAGATTTCAACTGTTCCAGCGATTGCCGGGCCTCCTTGAGCAGGTGCTTGCTTTGGTAGTACCGGACCAAATCACCGCACAGAACAGAAACGGACAGGGAGGCGGCTGCGGTGCTGAAAAAAACGACAAACACAAGCGTCCGGATGACATTTTGGCCGTGCATAGCCCAAAGCGACCCGCCAAAGACATCTTGGCGGAAACCACTAACGATTTACGCCGGATAGACCTTTAGCTGCTCTCGCAGCAGTTCGTATATCTTTTTTTGTTGATTTATTGCGGCCTGAGCAGTTTTGCGGAACTCATTTTTCAATTCGTCAAAACCCAGAGCAAGAAGAGACGCTGTATCTTTTTTGCCGCCATCCTTTGAGTTTGCAGCAATGAACCTGGCCATAGTTTCGGCAGCTATTTCCCGGATAAGCTGCCAGAGCTCCTTGCCGTCTCTGGCTGCGATTGCTCTGCCTAGCGCCAAAGACATTGACAGAATCGCGTTCATACCGAGTACGCCCTTTCGCTGCATTATTGCCACCTTATCGTCAGCCGATGCGTTCGCCGAGATAACACCCGCCTTGACCGCCTCTTCATACTCCAGCTTCAGCAATTCTCTGTCGGTTTCGAGAACGGTTCCAAGCTGTGCCAGCTTTTTGCCGGTAAAGGCCTTTGCGAGAATTTTTTCGATATGCTCGACGGCGTCCATACAACCCTTGCCGTCGTAACGGCGGGTCTTCTTCCACAGTGCCGCAAGCGAGTTGTCGTTCTTGGCCTGGACGTGTGCAAAATCCACATCCTTCTTGAATCGAAGCGTTCCGTCGCCTGCATCCTTAAATAATTCCGGATACTTCCGGGTAAGCTCGTATGGCCTGATGATGCTGTCAATATAGTGGACGGCTTCATCAATGCCGGCTGATTGTCCCAGAGGTGTTGAGCCCTTGAAGCGGATGATGCCGGTCCTGCCCAGGAACAGCGTTGCAGCAGCCGATGGAATACCTGCGTTGGTCGCCTCTTCCGTGCCGCTTACCGCCTCAATTGCCAGCATCCGAATCAGCAAACTGGTCAGGTCAATCTCGCCCGCGTTTGCCGCCAGCGAGACATCCTTTCGGCCCGTCAGCGTGTAAAGCAGCTCTCGCAGATTATCCTCGGTTTCTTTTCGCTCGGCAGCGGTCAGCTCTCTCTGCGTCGCCTTCGCCAGGGCGATGATTTCCATCACTCTGCCGTATTTCTGCAATCTTTCGGTATTGGCACCGCCGCCTGCCTTCATACCGAGAGCGTTCATTGCCGTGGAGATTTCCGCTTCAAACGGGTCATTTGGCGACTTGGAACGGTGAGAGACCACCAGCTCCGCCCCATAAGCCAGAGCGGTCAGCATCGCAAGCACTGTTTCCGAGAGGGTTCCTATCTGGTTGGCTTTGATAAGGGCAGTATTGATTTCGCCTCCCCTGGCGCAATTTTCGATATTCTCGTCTTTGGTTGTAACAAGGTCATCCCCGATAATAAATATCTTGTCCCCAAGCTCCTTCATCAGGAGTTTCCAGCCGGCATGGTCGAGTTCGCCGAAGCCGTCCTCAATGAAAAGTATTGGAACCCCACTTTCCATAGTCTCTTTATAGAGCCGTAAAATCTCGTCACGACTCATATCGACCTTGGTCTTATCCCTCCAGAATCGGTACATTCCCACCGAATCTTTTTGTCCGGTTTCCTCGCGGTAGGCGTTTTCCAGCTCCGATGCCGCAGGGTCAAGCCCGATGGCCACATCCACCCCTGGAGTGTACTCGCAGTCGAGAATTGCCTGTTTCATCATCCTCCACATCCTCTGCTCAGGCACACGGTCCTGCGGCTCTTTATCAATGTAGGTAGCAATTCCTCCTTCGCTGCCGACGCCCATAACCTTTGCCCCGGGCGCCGATTCAATAATCTCCTTCAAACGATACTGGAGCTTGACCGTCATTTCCTGTGCTTCTTCGTAGGTTTTAGCAGAAAGTGGTATAAACATACTTTCCTGCATGCTGATATTGGATTCCGGATATTCCTTTTCGGTATGCCGTCCGCCCATAGCGCAGTTCCTGAACTGCCAGGGCGCCATAACTTTCGTTCCGTCTTTGAGAGCAACTGCCTGCATTCTGGTAGTAAGCAGCCGCTGTTTGACCTTTCCCACCTGGTATAGCCAGCTCTCTTTTGAAATGGCAGCAGCAGCCCTGGTGGCCTGCTCGGCAGCCATTTTTTCTCTGGTTCTGAATTCCCTGACCTTGCCGCGGTCGGCCAGCAGCCGGTCTAACAGCCCTACTATGCCGGGAGCGAGGAAAAACCTGCCTACATAGAGGGCGATTTCGTTACGGGTAAGCAATCCAGCCGCCAGCAAAATACCTGCAATTGGCAGGGCCACCATTGCCAGATATGCGCTTGCAATGGGGCCTGAAGCCGCGACCGCCAGGTTGTAAGGGGCATCGGGTGCGAAGTTGCCTTCTTCCTTTTTTACGCCTTCAAACCTGCCCCAGGGTATCTTGGCGAAGATTTGAGCATACCAGATTACTTTGGACAGCAAGGGTTTGTTTTTCATTGCGTCCGCGGATTCCTGTGAGTCCTTGTTCAGTGCGGTAAGTTTGGCAGCCGTCAGGAAGTGGCCCATCTCGTGTATCGCAATTCCAACGTGCCAGGAAATATAAAGAATGGCAATGGAGACAAGCGTTTCCGCACTAAGGAACATAAACTTCAGCGTTTCCAGCTTTCCCTCGACGGTCGCCGGCAGATTCAGGACCGAGGAAATGAAAGCGGCGTGGAAGGAAACTAATTTATGGTTGGCAATCACCCAGCCTCGCTCAAGATACATCCTCCGAAGAGTCGCGGAGAATGTATGCCCCACTGTCGTATCTTGTTTCTTGCGTTTTGTGTCTTGCGTCTTACATCCAACCATTCTAAATCTCCTTGCCCCCGACTCCAATGTGGTTAATTGGTTAAGTAGTTAATTGGTGAGTGATTAATTGGGTAATTAACTACTCACCACTCACAACTCGCCACGCATTTGTCGGAAGACTTTCTTTCTAAACTTTTCTGATACTGCTCACCGTAGTAGTATCCTTTCGCCTACCGGCGAATCTGCGAAAGATTACCGTTTTGTCCTTATTCCGTCAAGGGCAGAATTTGAAATAAAATGTCTTTTCCTGTCGCATTTTCGCCTCGTATTTGCTCTTAATAGGTAGAAGC